>Ga0080006_1081406_pt1 | contig 10398 bp, 6 predicted proteins | sample RS3BMetagenome_FD_69209 | JGI IMG/M metagenome (GOLD analysis project Ga0080006, IMG submission 69209) | Ferric oxide microbial mat and aquatic microbial communities from Rainbow Spring, Yellowstone National Park, USA - RS3B (SPADES... ... | reverse complement strand
GGATCAACTCAAACAGAGGGTAAACTATCGAAATTTCAACAAAAAAATTGAGAAAATAAGATGGGGAAATAGGGATTCTCCTGTTTATTTAGCTGAATTGTCCTAAGAAGTGTATCGCAACTAAATAGTTTGGTGCCATTCTCTCAAATTCGGCCAGAATTTAGAAATCCTCTTATTTAAAAATAGGAAACATTCTAGTCAGTTCTGTATCTGACAAAGAGCCAAATTTTTATACTATTCCGGATGTCAGAATAGGACTAAAATCTACATGAGGAAAATAGCAGTAGTGACGGAGAGAATTTATCCATTTTATACAGGCGGCTCAGAGAAAGCTATGTACGATTATGCATTTTCCCTTTCTACCAATTATTCAGTAACTGTTTTCACAGCAATGGGTAGGAAGGCGCTTGTGGGAGAAAAAGAGAACCTCAAATTCATCAGTGTCTTTCCCAGAGTCAATAGCAGCAACAAGAATGGAAATCATAGTATAATGTGGATATTTCTATTTTCCATGAACCTTGTTAGGCATCAAAAGAAAATCAACAATTTTGACCTTGTAATTCTGGATTCAATTCATTATTTCTATCCTAAGATCTTCTTAAGATATTTAAGGAAAAATAATCAGAAAGTTGCGACTGTTTTCCATGAGGCGTGGTACGAGTACCGGAGGTCCAAGGAGTTTCCGAAACTAATTTCATCAATACTAGGTATTCTCATTAAAAGGCTTATTAAATATTCAGATAGGATATTTTCAATTTCGGAGCCTACATCGAATTCTCTTAAAAGAAATTACGGGGTTGAAGAAGATAAAATATTTACCATTCCACTTTCAGTAGACTTTGAATCAATTCGTCAAAGATTCGCGCTAAAGCCTCTGGAATATCGACAATATGATTTCGTCTTTATTGGTCGATTTGCCAAGATAAAAAGGATAGATGATCTGATATCTGCAGTATCCATGGTCAAACTTCATAAAAAAAATATTAAGGGGGCGATTATAGGTGATGGTCCCCTTAGAGAAAGAGTGAAGGAGCAAATAGATCGCCTAGGATTGAATGAAAACATTACATTGATGGGCTTTACTGAAGAGGATAGAAAATATGAGATTTTAAACGATTCCAGAATTTTTGTACTTCCGTCGGAACGAGAAGGATTCTCATTGTCTACACTGGAGGCCATGGCCATGGGATGCGTTCCTGTTGTAGCCAAACCCAAATACGATGAGATTTTTGGTGTATCACACTTCGTTAAGAATAAGATTAACGGTTTATACTACGACGTGGGTAATACAGCCAGCTTGGCTGAATCCATTCTTTCCTTGATAGAAGATACGAGATATTTATCCATGCTTTCAACAAGTGCGAATGAGACTGCAAGGTCGTTTGATGCGCAAATCTTTCGGAGAAGACTGTTGAATGCGGTTGAATCTGTATTGTCTTGTAATACTGTTTCCCTCGTTCAGGGGAATAAAAATCGATGAAGGGTCATTATATTTCAGTTTAAATTCTGTTATTTCCATTCAAATCGTATTGAACTTTTGTTCCAGCGAAATCTGAAAACGAGCTACAGATTATACATCACCAACTTTGAAACTCATGAATTAATTGCAACTGTGATCTCTGGACAGAAAGATGAAATTGGGAAATAGTTTATGCCAGACCGGAGAACGCCTAACTTTTATATGTGTCCTTGTTGGTAAAGTATAAATACTGTTTTGAATACCAGACCACGTTGTCAAGAACTTATTCGTATAATAAAATTGTTCCTCCGCTGCTGATCATAGTTATTGAAATGATAATTTTCTACCGGATGTTTTTCTTCACAGGGTACATTAAATGGGGAAATTTCGGTTTCCCTCTGCAGCCAGATATATCAAATGTTTTTAGCAGTATCACCTGGGACCCATATACCTACAACGGCCTCCCCGTTACCACGCCCTGGATTTCCATCTTCGGGTATCTAAACAATTTATTAATAATAATCCTTGGGGGCAGCCTGAACCTTAATGTCGCAGTGAAACTCTACGTTGTAATTTCCACGTTCTTCATGACATATTCATTCTATGTATTAACAGGAAGGTTTGCAAAATTTCTACCATCCCGTATAGCAGCAACAGCATTTATTCTTCTCAATCCAGTTACGCTACAGTCCATAGGTCTAGGTAATTTCTTCCAGTTTATTATATGGGGCATTTACTTCCTGAGTCTGGTGTTCCTATCGTTATCCTTGCAGGCAAGCGGAAGCAAGAAAATGCTTTATCTTTTCATTTCCGTGTTGCTACTATCTTTAACCGTGCCTGTCCCACAGATTTTTTATATAGGTATCCCCCTTTATATCCTCTTCATACTCTATTTTCTTATGATAGAACACGGTCATTTTGATATCAGGAATCTTTTAACTTTCCTTAGGACGTTCGCATTAGTATTTGTTCTGCTCATTTTACTTTCTATGCCCTTTATTTTAACGTCACTCTTCGGGGCATTTAATCTGTCTCCGCATTCACCGATTGCCAATCCTTTGAACAATTTCATAGTATACAGCGTCAATTTTTTTGGCCTGCTCGAAATGCAATCATTTCCAATGCTGCATCCCGTCATTTTGTTGGGGGAAATAAATAATCCTTTTCTCTCTAAACTGTGGTCCCTTGGAATTGATGCACTAGCGCTAATAATTCTAAGCGCCGGAATAGTTTTGAGGGACAAGAGAATGATATTTATGGATGCAATAATATTTATTGCAGCACTGCTTGGGTCGGATTACCTCAGTCCTGTCTCCGGTTTAACTGTGTATCTATATACTCATATGCTTGGTTACCAGGTTCTCAATGATTCCTTTTTTTGGGAATGGCTCATCATAACCCCGCTATACGGAATTTTGCTCAGTATGCTTATTGACAGGTTACTGAATATATTGATGAATAGGAGCAAGTCTCCAGTTAATTCTTCGGAGAGAAACGTCCATAAAAGAAAAATTGTGATAAGGACAGCAAAGTTTGTACCTATTGCAGTTGTCTTTATCGTGATATTTATTGTTCTCGTTCCCCCTGTCGTAGGTCAGGGATATTACGGGGGAGGAAACAGTGGAATACATCAAGACAATGTTCCCGCATCCTATAATCTGCTTGCTGACTACGTTGAGGCAAAAATTGGGAATAGTCAGGTTGGCGTTGCATATTTTACGCCTGATAACGTGGTCATATTCGGAAACACTACAGACTGGGTATCCCAACCATTATTTGCCATCCCGGTTAGATCTGCAGGTATACCGACCTACGGTGCGCCTCCCGTTGAGTCAAATTACTTTTTCTACTGGGCATATACTGAATTTTATCTGAATAAGACTGATGAAATTGCTCAAATAATGAGCCTAGCTGGAATCAAATACTTCGTTACGCTTAACGATGTAAAATCAGTTTCATTTACAATAGCAAATGATGTGAATGCAACAAAACTGATGTCCTATCAGAAGGATGTAAAGCTTCTATACTCTTCAGGAAAATATTCCATATTCGAAAGCACCCTAGATGTGAATGCCGCCAGCAAGGTCAGCAGTTTCACAATAATGTCCGGAAATTATGATTCCCTACTCTATTCTGCAGCCCTTGGTCTCAACATTTCCCGCCTGACAGTTCTTTTCCCCGGTGACATTAATTCATCAAACTTCAACTTCATCATTAACAACACTTCAAGTATGGTCTTCCTGAATTCCCAGAGTTTTATATCACTTGCCATAGATAGATTTTCCAACTCAAGCAATGGCGTAAACCCGTTAATTTACACCGATAACTACTATTACTGTCTGAGCCAAGGGTGGGCCATTAGTAGGACATTCGAGTGGTCTAACATCTGCGCCATATCAACTGACCCCTATACTTTCGCAATCACTTCAGCAAACAAACCAATGTCCATAAATCTGAATTTTCTGAAACCTGGAAACTACACTCTGTGGGCATATGTATTGGACTCACCAGATCCAGATTCATCAATGGAGTTCAATATCAATGGTGAATCTACTGTTGTGAACACAAGTATAGAGAGTGCAATGGGGAATTTTACTTGGGTCAAAATACCGGTAAATGTGGAAAATTCATCCGTCAACTTGAAGATAACATCACTTAGCGGAATCAACGGCATAGAACGTATTGTACTGCTGAAAAGAGGAGCTGTAAGTAGGGAGATTGCTTCCATTGAACATACAATAGATGTAAAACACATCAGTGTTCTGCATTTGGATAAGAATGGTACAGTTCAATTAGGAGAAACCGGAATTGAGCCCTTAGGAATAACCCTGAGGAATTCACAGAACATTTCCACAGGAGTTTACCAGCAGTTCATACAGATTCCCATGAAATATCTTCTGAAATACGCAAATTCTGACCTTTCTAATGTTCAATGGCAGTATACTAACGGTACGATAATACCATCGTGGTTGCAGTCATACAATAGTTTAGATGCCACGTGGTGGCTCAAAGTTTCTAACATACCTGCTAATGGATCACTTACCATATACCTCGTATTTTTTGCAAAGGATCATAGCGTTCTTAACAGTTTTAACACTGGCGAATCGTCACTCATTAATCCTTCATTTGATGATGGCAGATCAGTTTTCAATCAGTACAATTCTACCTCACTTATCGGTTCCGGAACAAATATATATTATCCTACAAACAAAGTCGGCTTTTACTTTTATACCAAATTTTACAATCCAAGTGGTATCCCCGGAAATGCAGGACTGGTCGGATGGAGTTACGAGGCTGGAATTGACACACCAATGTTCATTGGTTTATCCAATACGACCTACCTTCAGCCTTATTATTGGGTGAATGGGTCAGGTCATTTATTAGAGCCCCATTTAATGTATGGAAGCTATTATCTTCTAGGAACGGGACTAGATTATCCCGAGGCATTCTGGTTTGTTAATAACACAGATATTGCTACTGCAAATAGTACTTATTTCACTAACTATTCAGCAACATATGTCAGACCTACAGGAGTTAACATATCTGTCCTTTATTCTTTCATGACAACTCTGCCACCAAACGGAGTAATGCCATCTGCTTCTGTAACTTCTGTCACGAATATAGCACAAATAATAGATGAAATCAACAATAACTCTGCTGCATTGGAGCCATTGAATTTGTTCAATAATCCCAATGGTTACACGATCTCTGGCAATATTGGCAATATCACGCTTGTAAGATACGGCTACTTCAGCGGGATGATCGAGACTGTGCCTGGATTTAGGGAAATCCCGATATTGGGAGGATTATGCTTCGTCCTCATATCCAGCGGCACCCATTCAGAAGTTACGTTTCTAAGCAAAGCCTATTATCCGTTGGTCTATGGCGTCATTTTATATGCTGCAACGATTACCTGTTCATCTGTTATTATAGCCTTTAGCTATAAACAAAAAAAGAAAAAAAGGGGGTGAGTTCTATGGGTAGGCCAGTCCTCTGCTTTACACGTTCAAATTCATACACGAATCGGGCAATAATAAGAATAAAGAATTTGAGTTTGACCCACAGTGAAGGAGAGGAGAATGACAGAAGTCAGGAAATTCAAGAACAAGTTCTTATTCCTATCCCGAACAGCTTTGGCTAAAAAGAATATACTTAGCAGAAAAAACCGTCTAAGATATATTGAAATGGGTCCCCGTCTCCTATAAATTGAAGAGAAAGAGGATTTACAAGGAAGAATATTGATGAAATTAATCTCGAGGTAAATGAATTTACAAATCTTGAAGTTAAAATAAAGAAAGCATATGAATAAAATACCAAAGAAAACGTAAGATAAATTTTTATAGCTAGGTCCACGTTCCACAGCCCGCCGAAGCAGATCAATAAAAATAGATTGAGATAACTGAAAATAGAGATCAAAGGCGTAACAATAGGCACCCCATTATCAAGATATTGACCCCATGTAACTGCAAGGTGTATTATTGCAGGAAATAGGCCTGACTGAAGTGGAAAACCAAAATTTCCCTACTGTATGTATTCTCCATAAAAATAAAGCTTGTAATATATAAATACTAATGCCACCAGCAGTACCGCAACAGGAATAATTCTTCGCGCTGTCAATCGCATTTTGGTGCTTATAAAGGCAAAGATTTTAGAGTTTTTCAATGTTGCATCACTCGCGATGAGATTGAAAATTTAAAACGTATCCGTGATACATTATCCTTTTATGACTCGGTGGTTAATATTCCACATTTAGTTGAAAACCCATAAAATGTAAGACACATTTTAAGTTTGCGCCAGCAGGATTTAGAGCGATCTTCTTCATCTTTCATTTATCCCCACCTTTATTTCTTTCATCTGGTAACCTGTTACGAATGCTTTACTATTCAGGAACTTACTCCTAAACTCCCTTGACTTTTCTTTTCAAAGTTATGAGCTGGCATTGAATCCAAGCTGAATTCTTAGGGTTTCAGATCTCATTTTTGCTAACGGCATTCGCTTTTTGGGGATGGAATAACTTTCTGTCCTTTATAAATCTATTAATCCCTGGTTTAACTACATAGGATGCCTTTCGTGGCTTTTTCGCATTTCTGCCAATTTAAATTCTTGAAGAGTGATTTTAAGCCTGTACGGAACATCCGCCCTTCCAAGTTTTCAAAATTCAATGTGGATTCTTCAAGGCCTGGAAAATGGCTATAGAATGCCCCTTACGAATCTATTCTCTTTTTGGATATTAACAGAATGGCTTTCCAGCTCCAGATAGACGGACTTCACTAGCTTGGGCCAGTAAACAGAGTAAATTATAAATCATTGAAATCATCCGCATTAATTGTAATGAGAAAATTTCTGTTTTACTGCCCCATGGATCAACTATCTGGCATTCATTTAAAAAAGGAAATATTCGAAATTCCTCGCGGTTTTAATAATAACGGCTTTAACTCTATTATAGTCTCTGGTAGATTTCTTTTGCCTCCTGAAGAAGGAATTAAATTTCTGGACACAAACAATGTTCATAGAAATTCTTTTTTCATTTGTTTGGAGTTAGTAAAACTGATTAAGATCATAATTAGCGAAGAACCAGATGTTTTCATGTTCTATCACAATAACCCTTATGTTCCAATAATAGTGACCTCTGCTTCATTATTAAGAAAAAAGGACCTCAGTAAAGGGAGGAGAACCATATGGATCATCAAGAGCGATTGGGATGGCACTAGGAAAATTAATGAAACTCGTATTGGAAGGTTAATTAGAAATCTTTTTTTCTCATTCAATTCTCTGTTCGTTGACTATATTACTTCTGAAACTACCTGCGGCATTAAAGTATTGTCCCGCTATGTCAAAAGGGAAAAGCTTATTCTATTCCCAAACTCATTTTCATCAAGGTTTTTAGAGATTCGAGGCTATGAAGAAACCCCTAGAAAGCCTATCATACTAACGGTAGCAAGGATAGCAAGACAGAAAGGACTGCATATACTCCTAGAGGCATTTAACAGCCTTAAGGATGAGTTCAAGGAATGGAATATTCATATAGTAGGTCCTGTGGAAGATAAGAATTATTATAGGGAACTATTGGATTACATCCAAGCCAATAATCTTTCTTCAAGAGTCCAGTTTTATTTTCTTCTTGGGGAGGCGTTAAAGGAAGAATACAGAAGTGCCTCCATTTTCTGCCTGCCATCCGTGTACGAATCGTTCGCAGATTCACGTATGGAGGCTGCTGCTAGCGGGTTACCAGTCATTACCAGCGATGCGGGATGTGGTCATGATTTTGAAATGATTGGCATGAAAATTTTCAAGAATGGTGACGTAAATGGATTGACCCTATTGCTTAAACAGTTAATGTCAAACGAGGGGTTGAGAAAAGAAATATCCAAAGTTCAGCAGTCAAATATAAAGTCATTTCAAGAAGTTGTCTCGGAATTCATAAGAACCTTGAATTTATGACAGTTTGAATGCTGTAACTCAAATTTAGATCTGTGAGGGATCTTCCACAATTTTATTAACGGCATTGGTTATCTTAATCCTCCGTTCTGGCTAAAATAGAGTGAAATGACACTATGACGTTTTCCTACAATACGGTTTATGATTCCTTAGTTATATCAATGTTTAGGGCATGGAGCAAGCGTTCTGCAGATCTTTCAACAGAATAGTGACTCATTATTGCTATCTTTGCATTTTCTATGTCAATATCCTCCTGAAGCATTTCCTTTACAACATCTGAAATAGAGCATTTAGGATTAGCTATTCTCACTGCTTTAGTTTCCATGGGAAACATCTCAAGAAAAGGATGATACGTATCCAAAATAACTGGCGTTCCGCATAAAATCGATTCAGCCCCCACATGACCAAACAGTTCATAGGCTGTAGGGACATAAGTTATTCTCGAAGTCTGGTACAATCTAATAAGCTCTTCGACAGGCAGATTTGAAAAAGTCTGAAAACCTTGCTTCATGAAGTACTCTGCAGTTTGAACTCCACTGGCAAGTATTATTATTGGTTCTTTTAATTTTTTACGCATTTCCGATATTTCCTTTATCAAGTCTCTGGCATAGTAATCGTTCTCAATATAGCCAACAAATACTAGTATGCCTTTCTTTTCATGATTATCTTTGCTATCTTTCAGGAAAGCCCTCATATCGTTACCAACAGGCGGATAGACAGCGCCAGAGACTGCTAAGTCATAAAATTGTCTCAAAATATACCCACACGTCTCACTGTTCGGAATAATGTATTCAAATTGGCTCAGTAAATTCTTATATTTTCTTATCACGAGTCTCCATGGTAGAAGAGACCCTATTCTCAGCATAATAGATCTTTTTCTAACATTCTTTTTATTTGTATTCACGCCATATAAATACTGGACAAAGACGGCTGATTTTACTCTGGGAATGTCTAAGTTTAGGACTTTTTGCATATATTCCAAATTATCTTCAACTACTATGAAATCTGGTGAAATGTCTAATATAGACTGCCTTAAGGTATCATCATTAAAAAAAACTATGGGAACAAGGCCTCGTGTTAAGGACACTATCTTATCAGTTAATTGCCTTTCGCTCTCATGTATGAACAGTATAGGTTTCAGAGAGGAGTTGGAAAGACCACAGCTCAGATCTACAAAAGGCTTTACATTCCCATTATAGTATTTTGACTTACCATTTAATCCTCTTACTATGAAGCCAATTTTGGTCATATTCGAATCACCCCTTTTCTTGTTTCCTCTGACTCTAAACCAGAATCATCGTTTAATCTATGAAGCCAACAGAAATTGATGTTCATAAATAAATCACTCCCATTTGAACCTTATAGCTGAAGTAGCTAAGTCCTGGTACTGTTCTAATTCTTCTCATTAAACCGGTTCCTAGAGAGGAACTCACATATTCGCCTATCTTGAAATCAATTACAGCACTTTTCTTATTGGTACTAGTAAGTCTTATCGAAAGATCAGTATCCTCCATTTCATTTATGTATATTTCATCAAAGATTTCACCTTTGCACTCCCTAACAAATTCTGAACTAAAAATACTAAATGAAAGAATATTGGTAAAATGTTTGACGGGTCTTAGAAATAAAAAATTTAAGAACCTGTTCACAACATTGACCTTAAAGTTAGTCCTTGGAATATAAATCATGTTATTAAATCTTCTAAGGGTTTTCAATGTCAAATACGTAATGTTGACAGTTTTAGAAAATCTAGAAAAGATTCTCGTGGCGTGAAAAAAGATACTTCTTGGAACTCCCAAGATGGAGGGAGTGGAATGGTATTTGGTCGGAGCGGTGAAAACAACGTCCACGTTACGATTATCTAATCCATTTAGGTTTTCGCGTAAATTTTCAATTTCATCAATCTTATACATATCATCACCTGATGACACGATCCACTTTGGATTATACTTTAGTGCCCTTTTCATTCCTACGTTGGCATTATGTGCAACGTTGAAGTATGGATCTGGTATTTCGCCACTTTCTACAAAAATCATATGTAGACCCTTGAAAATGTTTTCCCTGCATTCTTTTGCATCCTTTCCATTAAAATCCGCTGTAGGTATTACAACAATGATGTCCTTGTCTCCCTCAACCTCATGAATATATGACGCCCCTTTAGGCCTTTCCCTCATCCATTCTACCAGCTCGTCACAGTTCTCAAATCCATCGTAGAATTCTATAATTTTTTCGGGGTCGTTGCTTGTGAAGAGGTTGTGGCGGTAGTCCATCAGACTAAAGAACAATTCTTCTTTTTCTGGTTTCTCAAAAGGACATCTTTTTCTAGAAATATAAATGTCTGGTTCCCCCGTCTTCACATTTCTTTTAATAAGGCTCTATTAAAATATTTTTCTAGTATACTTAGAGGATTTCTAAAAACTCTAGTATTTTACCAGACCTAGTAAGAATAAACTTTATTCATGAGAGGGCCATGGAACAGCATGGCAAACCTTCTTGATGAA
>Ga0080006_1139047_pt1 | contig 10402 bp, 8 predicted proteins | sample RS3BMetagenome_FD_69209 | JGI IMG/M metagenome (GOLD analysis project Ga0080006, IMG submission 69209) | Ferric oxide microbial mat and aquatic microbial communities from Rainbow Spring, Yellowstone National Park, USA - RS3B (SPADES... ... | reverse complement strand
ATTACCCGTATGCGCGTTCGAAACGCCAGTGCCCCGACAACCAAGTAATCGTACGAACTCATTCCGTCTCTATTGAGGAGTATTGTTCATTTTAAGGATCCCCTGAACAACTAGTTTGTAGCATAATTCTCAGAACGATTATCTTCGTGTTCATTTCTGACTCGATTCATATGAGACCAAGCACGACGATTTTGCATTTTTGCATCATCGGTCAGGAATGATTGACTTATGCTATAAGTTACTCGGCAGCGAGCGCACTTTTATATATACGCGGAAGCCAGCTAGGCGGCTATGCGCAGGCAAGCTATAAGGAAGGACTTGGTACCAAACGAGCTAAGTCCCATCAGGCCCGACCCCATTTGGTACCAAATCTTGGCGCCTTAAAGAAGCCAATTGCTCATGCATGCGTCCGAGCCTCCGGTAAGCTGTTGTTGCGATCGAAGTATAAGCCATTGGATGAAGATGAAAGGGGGAGGGAGTGGGTAGACTATACGACCAGAGGTTCATCCGTCACGGCAGAGGTCTACCTCCGCCAAGTCATTGACTACTTGGGCCCAGACCGCGCGCTGCTACTCGGAGAGAGTGCGTCCTGGGCGGGCAGGGCCTTCCCGATGGCATGCTAATTGACGATCTGGCCCAAGAAGCGCAGAGCTGAATACAGGAAGCGGCGGGAGAGTTACCTCGTCCCAAGCTCGGGAACGCGCTCAGCGCAGCGCGGTCGTGGTGACTGAGCTTGAAGGCCGCGAACGTTACGCTGTCCGGACAAGCAGGTGGGCAAAGCGGCTGTCTAAAACGGAGGGATATCCCGAGAAGAAATGGCATTATATCCGCGCCTCAAATACCTATGAACTCATAGAGAAGCTGAGGAGAACGGTAAGCGTCTTAGCGGAAGAGTAAGGTCTTATCGGCATGCCGTTGAGTACCCCGTTGTATGCCTCGAGCAGTCCTCCGATTTCTTCCCTTTCATCGCGCTTGAGTGAATAGCTCCTCAGCACGCTCGACGACCTCGTTGCCTGAGAAGGAGGAGGTATTATTGTGATCGGGCCTTCGGCAATTTTCTGTCCCATGGCTTAGTTTGGGCTTGATTCAGGGTCTCCGTACTCGTTTTGTGGGTTTCAAATGCCCTACGCGCGGCGTCGAAGCCGAACCCCGTGAGCCCATCCTCGTGCACCACTACCGATTCGTTTACCTCGTGGTGTAGCACTTTGTCAAGGAGCCTGAGAAAACCTTGCTCTTCTCTTTCAGGCCAGAGCCCATATCGCTGATCATTTCCCCAATACCCCTCTGCTTTAAATATTCGAGATGCTTTTTCAAGTCTTCCCTCTGGCTTGCTGATGGTACCCTCGCGTTGCCAATCACGCCCCTTGCCCCGCGCTCGCCCCTAGCCTTCTGATTTCGGATTCGGGTATCCCCCTTTCCCCGAAGGGCACTCAAAACCTGATTTTGCCCCGCCCCTCCAACTTCTGAATCGTCCTCGGGTGGGCGCCGAGGAGCAAGGTTTCTTTAATAGTGTATAGGCGCTCCGGCACCCCAGCCCTACTACAAGCACCTATTCAACTATTTATTCTGAAACTGTTTTAAACGGCGTCGATTATCTCCAAATACAGGATTTAAAAAGCGAATTTGGCCGCGTTCCCCCTGCCCAGTGGGACTTACGGTCTTCGGCTTTTCTTCGCCTACTTCCCGCGGCCGATTGAACACGACGAACGGCTTTAAAAGTTTCGCCGGCTGTGGCGCGCAAACATATTAAGGTGTAGGTTATCTGATCGAGCGAGGCGAAGCCTACGAACGATTTTGCCGTTGGCGATGTTTTGATAACGGTCAGTAACGCAGTTTTCGAGGTTATAGATTCCGAACAACGCGGCCTAATTCCCTCTAGGTTGCTCCTATCCAAGTGTGATTACGGCGAGGAACGGGCAGTGGTACCGAGTTGGGGACCTTTGGCGGGGCAAAAGGTTTCAGCTGCCCCTCCCCGTTTCCTACGTCTACCATATCGTTGTCACTATGCGGAAGGGGCTTACCTATTGCCTGAGGAAGCGATCGCGTTTCACGGTATGCCAGAAGAGTTGGCTAGAAAGATCTTCTTCGGGCGTAAGGATCCGCAGGGTAGTTTAGCGCAGTTCCTAGCTCAGATTTCGGCGGGCAGCGCGGTCCCTCCTTTTTCAATGGGTGTAGGCGGCCCTTGGCTGGTCGGAGTCGAGAGCGGGCCTTTGAAGTTGGTGGTCTACGGCTTAAAGGAAGTAGAAAAGGTCAAGGAGTTTTTGGCCCAGGGCGGGTATTGCACTTACGATGATAAGAAGGCGGTGATAGCCAAGAAATCTTGGATGTCTGACGAGGCCTTTAGGTCGTTGCTGGAAAGGAAACGTGATGTGGGTGTAGTTGCGGGAATACGGTTTAGGTTACAAGGTGTCATCCCCAGGGGTGAGGGATCCTTCGGACCGTATTCCCGGGGATTTCTTCGCGGCTGGCCTCGTGAGCAAGGCGGCATAATGAAGAGAAAACAAGGACTAAGCGATGCGGAAGAGGCAAAGTTGGTCGTCTCAAGGGAGGGCTTCAAGGGTGGGGCCAGGGTCCTCGATGATGAGCTGGGTGAGTTATTCCCGGCCGTATACCTACTGAAAGGGGATGCCGACGAGCTGGTAATCTATGACCAAGACTTAGCTGGTTCGCTTAGGAGCGGCGATTTGGTGGACTTCAGGGGCAGGCTGGAAGTCTTCGAAAGGGAAGGGCAACGCCTCAGGAGGATCCTAATAGGTGGAAGGGATGATTACGTGAAGTTCCCCGCATCGGGGCGTCGAGCTTATAATCTCGTCGCTGGACGAGTTGTGAAGGGGGAAGGGATGTCAAGCGTGCTCATGCTCACCTGGGAGTACCCTCCCAGGGTGGTGGGAGGGATTTCGTCCCACGTCAGGGATTTGTCGGCGGCCATAGCCGAAAGGGGAAACTTGGTGCACGTGATAACCCCCGAGTTCCCCGATGCCCCTTCCGAAGAGGTGAAAAGGGTCGGAGATGGCGAGGTGCGCGTCCACAGGGTACAGGCTTATGACAGGCCAGCGCCCAACTTCACCACGTGGATCTCCTTCATGAATCAATCCATGGAAGAGCGCGCGATCTCCCTCTTCAGAGATGAGGGATACGGACTGATCCACGCCCATGATTGGGTGGTCGCCGAATCGGCCATTGGTCTGAAGCACTTATCGCGCCTTCCATTGGTGGCCACGATCCACGCCACCGAGAGGGGAAGGCGCGGCGGCATCTTCTCTCAATTGAGTGCTCACATAGATCAAGAGGAAAGGTGGCTCGTGGGGGAGGCCTGGGATGTGATAGCTTGCAGTTGGTCGATGGTGGGGCAAGTACAGGAATTGGGTGCTCCCAGGGATAAGGTGTTCATGATTCCCAACGGTGTGTGGCCAGAGCAGTTCGAGGTGAGGGCCGGAGCCGATTTCAGGAGGCGTTTTGCGTCCGATGATGAGAGGCTTGTATTGTTCGTGGGGAGGCTTGTACACGAGAAGGGGTTGTTGGAACTGCTCAAGGCCTTCGCCTACTTGTCCGTTAACTTCAGGGCCAAGCTAGTGGTGGTGGGAGAGGGATATCTGAAGCAGGAAATATACGATGAGGCGACGCGCCTGGGCATACAAGACAAGTTGTTCATGACGGGCTTCGTGGATGACGATACGAAAAAGAAATTGCTTTCCGTCGCAGACGTTCTCGTCGTACCAAGCCTTTACGAGCCCTTCGGGATCGTCGCGCTGGAGGGGATGGCCGCAGGTGTGCCGGTGGTGGTTTCCTCGGTGGGCGGGTTAAAGGAGGTCGTGCAGCACGGCGTTAACGGGGTAACCGTTTACCCAGGCGATCCATCCTCTATAGCGTGGGGGCTTGCCTATGTGCTTTCCGGTCCAGGTCGTGCCTCAGCAATGGCGGAAAGGGCGAAAAAGGAGGTCTGCGAAAAATACTCGTGGGATCGCATAGCGCACAACACGCTGAGCGTTTACGAAAAAGTGCTATCTGAATACGAGAAGAGCGGCTGGAAACCGCGCGATAGGCCCGTGCGCCACTTCAGGCTTGCTACTCCTCCTCGAACCAAGGCTCGGCCTGGCTGAACAGGTAAATGATGCCGTCCTTTGACCAGGCCAGCGTGATGGAGCCCACCTCTCCTGAGTGCTTGCCTTCACCGTATTCTTTGGTAGCGACGAGAGTTTTTACTCCCTCCGCAAGCCCCACCTCTATGAAATCTCTCCAGTTTTTGTCGTTTTCATCCCATAACATCACGCCCTGCGGTTCTTCCCCAATCAGGGGCACACCGTGAAAAACGTGTAAGCCCTGCGATTTGGCGTACGCCGATATTTCATCAAACGTTTTTCCGAGATCTGGCATGCAGATTCGAAGCGGGAGTTCTTAAGCGTTGGGTAATTTTAGGCGGCCTTCGCCAGCGTAGCCGAGCGATAGGTAAATGCACCGCATAGCATCGAATTGCACCGCATTTTGGCGCGTTGGTTACAGTTTTGCGGGTGCATTGCGGCTTACCGCATTGTGGCCACTTATCGCCGAAAGCCTGCAAGAAGTTCGACGGTTCTTGGGCGCGCCTCAACGAAGCGAGAACCGAACCACAGGCGGCTTTCGACCTTTAGCGCTCGTTTGCCTAGCTTCATCCTGATTTCGCTGAAAGCGCGAGCGCAACGGGATCGTGGGGTTCCCCTCCAATGGGGGTCAACGTTTTTAAGTTGACGCCACACCTAACTGGGTTGGCAGAAAGGGACCTTGAAAACAATCTCTTCATCAAGATGCACAACGCGGGTTTGGTGCACGAGAAAAGCGCGAAGTCTTTGGAGGAGTTGGCTGATTACCTTTCGCTGGACAGGGATTACCTGAAAAGGTTGATCGAAATCGGTAGGAAGCACGGATACCTCGATGTGGTGGAGAACGGCGTCGTCAGGTATTTTTTGAGCAAGAAAGGGATCATGTTTGTATCGTCGCTCTTCACGCGAGGTCTTCGTCCTAACAGCTCAGTACCCTCCAGTTGGCTCGCCGCTGGCGGAGTTTTCTTTAAGGTTAGTACAGGCCTTGAGCTTAATCTCTCACGTGAACGTGTACAGCCCGGGAATTGGTTGGGCAGATATCGGTGGCGTCAGCCTGCGCGGCTTTATCAATCCCGTGTTCGATCACCAAAACGTGGTGACGTGGGCCTTCACCGCGTCTAAAGAAGTGGAGAGGTTGGTCGCGACGGAGCTTTACGAGGGAGGATTGAGTGGACCGATCGTCGCGGTGAACTGGGAGTTCTTTCCCGCGGCTCAGTCCCTCTCGCGTTTCTTTTCAACCCCGATCTACTTTGTGCCGCACAGCTTTGAGTGGCAGAGGAGCGGGGATCCCCATTCGTTATTGAGCCAGGCCATAGCTTCGGTGGAGAGTTCAGCGGTGGGCGAATCGGTGAAGACGGTCATGTTCGACGCAGCCTTGCTCCCCCACTACCGCGGCATGGGCGGAAGGGATGAGGACGCCCTGCTCATCGGGACGGATAAGCTGGCGGACAAGGCCCAGCTGGCCGGAGTGTTGGGCCCGCTGCTCTTTGGACGATCTCACGATCCGGTCAGCGCGAATCCCCCTTACGGGCGCGGCTCACCGGTTGGCCGGCGCGCTCACCATCGCTCGGAGATGAGGGAAGCGTCCCGCGATCGTAGTGGCAGATACGCTGCGACTCCCGTTCGTCTTCCCTGTGTTGTCTGGGCAAAACCCGGTCATCTTACGTTATGGCAATGGCCAAGTGCAAATAACGTTTTAGACTGGCCACGAAAATCCGTCTTAAGGGTTTTATCCATCTCACTCCCTCGCGGGACGGGGCCTTCGCCCGCTTGGACGCGATAACGTTAAAGCGGTGCAGGGCTAATCGATCTGAGATTAAATGAAGGCTAAATCGCTGTCGCTTGTTTTCATTGGCGTCACCGCATCCCAGCTGTTCGCGATGCTGGTAGCGTATTTGAGCAAGCCCATTTCGGTCGTGTCGGTTAATACGAACGGAAGCGTGAGTATCTATGCCAACGACACGGTTGAGCAGGTAGCGCCCTCCAACCTGACTTCGCACATGGTGGTTCAAGTGATTAGCCCCTTCGGATTGGGGCCCCTCGGCTCACTCTTGGTCTCCGCGTCGTTGGTAGTCGGGTCGCTGCTGGCCGCATTTCTCATGGTCCTAGCGCTTCGCAAGGGCTATATTAACTACGTGGTGGCGGGGGTCTTGGGCGCTGCGACTTTCACGCTAAATTATTACATAGTGTCGTACGCGTTTGGTTACCTTTCCGTCGCACCCCTCTTGACCGCCACCGTGCTGGCGGCGTTCATGGTTTTTTACGCGCTTCGCCCCCTGCGTTTCAAGGGTTGGCTAGCGGTGCTGGCGAACGCCGTAGTGTTGCTCAACGGTGCCGAATTGGGTTTGTTCTTGGCCGTGTCGTTTCAAAGGATGACCATAATATTCTTGGCTTTCGTTTTTTCCGCTTACGACTTTTATTCCGTATTCAGAGGTCCAATATCCAAAATGCTGGGACGCCCAACGTCGAGGCCTGGACCTGGGCCGGAGGAGGCAGTGGAGAGACCTGAGAGGAGCCTCCTCGGACCCATGCTCGTCAATTTCGGCGAAGTGGAAATGGGACTTGGTGATATCACCTTCTACTCTATGATGCCAGCGGCGATTTTCACGGAAGGTATGGGCTTAGGAGCGGCCATCGTGGAAGTGCTCCTCATAGATGTAGGCATAGCAGCCACATTGGTCTTGCTTAGAAAAGTGAGACCTCTTCCGGGCCTTCCGATACCGCTGTTGTTGGGGCTGCTGGGTTTCTTGCTACCGTGACGGTAAATAAACTAGCCCGACCTCACGAGTTGGGCTCTGCGGTTTCCAGCCCCTTCGCGGGAGGCTTCTTTCCCGCAGGGCGCTGGGGTAACCCCGGCCCTTACCTCCCGTTAGAGCACGGGCTATCCGCGTTCATGGGCGCGCTTAACCGCTAGTTGCCCTCGGCCTCCGGGGAAGGGGAAAAACCCATTATTCGCTACCGACAAGCGTTTGCGCATGGCTCCCCGCCCCCGGGGAGGGGGTCTTCAGTACAGGACGATGAACCCAACCCAGGCGCTGGTCGTACCTCGTTCAGGATGGCAGTGGATGCGGGGCTTGTCTCCTTCGGCTTCTTGTGGTTTTGTCTCTCCGATAAGTCCCACGGGACGTATTAGGAGATAAGTGGAGTCAGACCGGTCACAAACCCAGGAGATCGCCGAGTAGCGGGCCCCAGTTGACAGAAAGGAAGCCTTGGCCACGAAGTCCAGGGAAAGGGCCCTGTGGCCATTGAACTCGGTTTCAGAGGGCGTCCCCTCGCTTCTTGCCGCGCCTATGAACTTCTTTATCAGTTGCTTTGCTTCCGTCGTCAACCACCCCTCCAACTCCTCCGGCTCGCGCGCCGGCGCCCTCTTTATCACCAACCTCTTTGGCGTCTTGAAGATGGCAGGCCCGCGGTTTCCGTCGCTCTCCCAGCTCGAGGAAAAAACCGCAGTTATCTCGCCCAAATCTACCCTTTGATAGATGATTTCGTAGTCCTTTGGGATTTCCAGGTCCAGACCCAGGTATTTCCAACGGATTAATTCCGGAACTTCGCGACACCTTACCGAAGCCAGTATTTGCTTGAATTCTAACTCGTTACCTAGGAGGTACCTCATAACGTAAAAGCGTCTCCACTCAGCGCAGTGCCATACCACGTCGTATCCGCGATCGTTTTGGTAAGTCCATGGGCTCACGAGGGCCTGATTATCATCGACGGTCGCGTAGAAGGCGCCCTCGTTTATTTCCAGGTTTTTTAACCTCTTCCTAGAGGCCTCGTGGAACCGCCGTGAGATATCTTCGACGCTGAGGTGCTCCTTTTCGTTCTCCGTCCTCCAACGGACTTCGAGCCTATTCCTCTCCCCGTCACCTATAGCGAAGAGGGCATCCCGGCCGTTTATGGCCAAAGCTGATAAGTCCCAGTTAGCCGGTACCTCGGCGGCGAAGCCCCAGAACGAAAAGGTTTTGGACTTATATCCGGAACTCACGCGCATGAAGGGGCAGCGCAAATAAGTTTGTCGGAAAGAGTGGAATCGCCGGGATTAACCTTGATAAAGCGAACGACAGACCTCGCCCTTTAGGGAGGGAGGAGGTCGGTTTGAAATCGACGAAATCCGCCCATTAACGTTATGCGGAGATGTGGCCAACTTTTCACATTTTTCTCAGGTGTTCTCTTGCTTTTGTTCACGCGCCTTCGGCTCGTCGGCCAACAGAGGTTCCCCAAAGGCTTAACGGTGCCCTTCTCTCAACACTCATGGTAAAAGTAGGCGTCGTGGGGACGGGCAGCATATTCCAGAGGATGCACCTGCCCTCTTATCCCGAGGTGCAGGACGCCCAGGTGGTGGCGCTCGCTGACGTTTCAGAAAAGAACCTGAACATGGCGAAGAAGCTATTACAGGCGGCGTATGAGGAAAAGGCAAAAAAGCTTGAAGACATCGATGCAGAGGCCGCAGAGTCCGCCAGGGTCGCGGCGGATTCCATAACCACATACGCATCTCTCGATGTAATGCTGGACAAGGAGGATGTCGAGCTCCTCGATATTTGCACGCCTCCCAAATATCACGTGGATGCGATCAAGGCGGCTGAGCGCGGCATAGCGGTGATGGTCGAGAAACCGATGGCGTTTTCTTATTTGGAAGCCGAGAAGATATGGCAGGCAGTTAAGGATAATCGCACCTTCTATCAGCACAACGAGCAGGAGGTATTCGATCCCCTTTACTACACCTCAAGGAAGGTGATACAGGGCGGGGCATTGGGCGAGTTGGCTTTCATGTCAATTTCCTTTGCCCACTTCGGTCCGGAGTCCAGGAGGTGGTTCTGGGATGAAGAAGTGTCAGGAGGCGGTTCGCTCGTGGATATGGCCACCCACTCGATCACCGTGGCCTGGTTCTTGGCCGGTTTCGAAAAAAAGATTGCATCCGTGAAATCAGCAGCACCCATTGGGATATCTAGAAGGGTACCTCAGAGGATCATACAGGGAGAGTTCAGGGAGTTCAACGTGGAGGACGACGCCCACTTACTGCTGAGGTTTGAGGGTGAGCACGGCGACTGGATCACGGCGCTTTTGGAGGGTTCTTGGACCGAACGCGATTCGCTACCGTTTTTCGTGCAGGGCACGACGGGTAGGCTGTCGATCAAGGAGGAAGCGACGGAAAAAGTGCTCCTACTGACGGACAACTTCGGTTACACCCGTACCATCGGGCTTCCCAGGTGGGCGGCTTTCGAGATGGAACTCAGCAACGCCGTCGCCTGCGTCAAAGAGGGCGCGCGCAGCATCTCCAACGAAGATGTTGGGCTTGGCACCACCGCCGCCATGGGTGCAGCCTACCTATCGGAGATCAAGGGCAGGGCGGCGGTAACCCTGGAAGAGTTCCAGGATTACGCTCACACTTTTTCCGATGGGCTGGAGCTTGTGAAGGCATTGATAAAAGGGGTTAAGGAGGGATCTGGCGTTTGAGGATTGCCGCCTTGGTGAGCGGGGGTAAGGATTCCTGGACGGCCGTGAACATGGCCATGGAGGAGGGACACAGTGTCGCGGTTGTGGTCAACGCCAGGTCGCCCAACAACTGGAGCTACATGTATCATACCGTGAACTCTTGGTTGGTTGAGGTTCAGGCCACGGCCGCTCGCCTACCCTTTGAGAGCTTTTACACCAGGGGAGAAAAAGAAGTCGAGGTAGAGGACTTAGCCCATTACTTGGCAGGGGTGAAGGAGAGGTGGCACGTGGACGCCCTCAGCATAGGGGGTATCAGAAGCAACTATCAGGGCGATAGGATAAAGATGGTGTGCGACCGCTTGGGGTTAGAGGTTTACGCACCTCTCTGGCACAAAGATAGCGAATGGCTGCTGGAGGAATATTTGAGGAGGGGAATGGGCGTCGTATTCGTGTTGGCCTCGGCCCTGGGGCTAGGCCCGTCATGGCTTGGCAGGCACTTGGACGAATCGGCGATAAGCGAGCTAGTTGCCCTCAACAAGAAGTGGGGTGTAGATCCCACGGGCGAAGGAGGAGAATACGAGTCCATGGTGCTGGATTCCCCGATCTTCAAGGAGAGGATCGCGGTTGAGGACGCTGAAAAGGTCTGGAAGGTGGATACTGGCGTTTACCTGATAAAGAGGGTCAAACTGATCCCCAAGCAGGTGGTGCAAGAAGCTCAAGCCCGCTGAAGCGTCTCTGATGGAACCAGTAAACGCGAGCAGAGAGTTGGATGCGTGATGGGTTTCGCTCTACGTAGGCGTACGTATGTACGCATCGGCATACCCCTCGTAAGCGTAGAGCTTGGGCTTCACAGCTTCACTCAACTCCCTCGCGAGTTCATCGGGAGTCTTCCGCTC
>Ga0080006_1148778_pt1 | contig 10404 bp, 5 predicted proteins | sample RS3BMetagenome_FD_69209 | JGI IMG/M metagenome (GOLD analysis project Ga0080006, IMG submission 69209) | Ferric oxide microbial mat and aquatic microbial communities from Rainbow Spring, Yellowstone National Park, USA - RS3B (SPADES... ... | reverse complement strand
TAACTGATAGCGTAAGATTCTTCAAAGTATACTGGATGGTGCTTCATTACTGGTTTGGGCTTAGCAAAGAGGAGATAAGTTCTGAATGGCTCAAAATCGTGAAAAAGATATATGATAATCCGAAAAGAAAGCACATCGCCCTGCAATTAAACGATATCAAAAAGAACTTGGCATTCAGAAATGTTACAATAGTTATAGATACTCATGAGCATAGAACCTACAAGGATGCTGTGCACCAATTGGCTAGTGAGATCATAGAAGTAGAAGCGCTTTACAGCCAATCAATAATGAATGACTTTATGGAGATGTCAAAGGTAAAAGAGGGAGCGCGTGCAAAGTTCGGTTTAAGCTAGCTCTATGCGCTCCCAAGTTTTATAAGCAAAATAGGATCCTGACAAATTAAAAATCTTTTCTTGGATGATAAAACTAATCCCTACAGCAGGGGTTGCTTTCTCTCCTTCGGTTATATAATTAAGAGCATCGAAAAAGGTGTTTCCATGATATAGATATAAATTTCAACACCCTATTATTTTGTAAAAATCAACATATAAATATCTGTAGATGTGTAAATATTCGAATGTGGTAAAGTGCTTGAAAAAGATAGATATAGTCCTAAAATCAATATTATATTAGGAGACGTAACTGAAAAGAGTGGCGAGGAACTACAATTGTTGCATCTACAGCGGTTTCTCATAAAGCAGCAAGCAGATGATATCCTACGCAAAATTCAAGGAAAGTCTTTGTTGCGTGCGTTTTATGTAGTTTTGAGTGAAGGGAACGACGAGCTAGTAAGAGGGCTGCTTAAAGAGCATTCTTGGATGCTGAAGGTTGATCGCTTAGCTCGGCTTGTTGCCTCCAAAGCGAGCGCCGATGTATGTATAAAAACGATGAAGGATAATCCTGAAGTGTTAAAGATAGAGGATGTGGCTTCTAACATTGCTATGAGGGGCGATAAAGCATGCACGTATATGGTAGAAAATTATCCAGAGGTTCTAAAAATAAACGATGTGGCTAAGCTCGTTGCCTACAACGCGAGCGCCGATGTATGTATAAAAATGATGAAGGATCATACCGAAGTGTTAAAGATAGAGGGTGTGGCTTTTGCCATTGCCCACAGGAATGATGAAGCATCCAAGTATATGTTCGAGAATTACCCAGAGGTTCTAAAAATAAAAGGAGTGGCTTCAGGCGCAGTCATCTCCAAGTACTACATATCCAAGATGGTAATCGAGAATTATCCAGAAGTGCTGAAGATGGATGATGTTGCTGATGCTCTTGCTTTTTTTGAGAACTACAAAACATTCGTATATACAATCAAGAATCATCCAGAGTTTCTAAAAATAAAAGATGTGGCTCGGATCGTTGCCGACAACAATAGCGACCGTACATGCATGGCAATGATCAAGATCTATCCTGATGTGCTGAGTATGGATGATGTGATACGCTACCTTGCTATACGCCGTAGGTCAACAGTTCTGGCTTATGCTCTCCTTGTACAGGGAAAGATAAAACTACAGGACATGGAATTCACAAAGCGACAATTTTCTAACATGCTTGACGAATTTGTTGCTGAAGATCCCGATAGTTCAAATGCAGTACTAAAATATAGGGCAAAAAATGCACTAAAGCAGATATTTAGTGAGGGGGAGACTTATAATTCTAGGAAGGAATTAGATGGTATGAGCGTGCCATATCGCGTACTCTTGGACATGCTTAATGTTTCTAAGGGTTCTATAGAGAGGCTTTCAAAGGAGCTTTCAGAATCAAAAGGTGATGTTGAAAGGGTTTTGCCTATAAGAGGGCTTGCATATGCACTCGCTCATAAAAATGGTGGCGAATCGATAAATGCTTTTATCAGTAAATCGAAAAGCGTAATGGATGCCATCAGTCTTTTCCCTACTGTTTACGAGCTGAGGCAAATGAATGTCATAGGAGAGAGCGAATTTAAGCAGGTATCAAACTCTGAAGATAAAGAAGTGGAGCTGTTTAAACAGCTTGTCAGTAGAGTAGAGAAAACATTCAATGTGAAAATAAATAGCGATGATGCCATAAAGGCTATGTCAGATCACATGTTTCTTGTTGACCTTTTTGGGCTCCATTCTAAGTATCACAAATACGTCAAATACAGCGAATTTCCAGAGTTGATGCTAATGAAAGTAGTCAAGCACTACTTCGAGGGCGGAATAAAGGGCTTTAAGGAGTTCAAGTTCTATAGCCACGAACTAGCAAAAGAACAGCTAAGTGATGCATATGCTCTGAGAGAGAAGCTTATGAATCTTGACAAGCTGGCAGTAACCTACACAAGTAAGCGCTCTATTCCATACGATAGTGTAAAGAATGATATTGATAATTTCTTAAATCACAAAGATAAATTACTAATGATTCTTGAGGAGATAGAGAAGAATGCTAATAATGAATTGTCTGAAATAGCTAAATCTGCCACAAAAGAGCTTGCTCTTCTTCTTGAGTCAAAGGATCTTGATGGCTTGACTAGTCATGCATTTGATCCTGATAATGAGAAAGTGAAGGCAAAGGGGATAGCACAGATAAAACTGCTAAAAGCAAGAGAATCATTGGATTTCATAAACAATATAGTAGATGAGCTGCAGAAAATGTCTGGAAAGCCAAAAGAAGAGCAGTATACTCACATGGCAGCCATTGCAAAAAGTGTTGCTGAATGGGCGAAAAATAAGGGCCTTGAGCCATCAAAGATGCTTAGGAACTATATATCCAAAATTAATGAATTGCAGACCAACGCCATAAAGAAGGAAGAGCTTGGCATTTCTGCCAACGCCCTAGATAACGCCATATCTATAGTAGAGGTTTTGCTAAAATATAGTAAGATAACCGGAGAGACCACAATAACAGCACAGATCACCTTTGACCCTAGCAAGATATTGACTTTCGGCAGATACGGCAGTAGTGGTGCTGGTAATTGCCAGAGTAGCAAAGGCAATGTAGAGCTCAACCAAAGTTTGATGAGCATGTTTGATCCAAACCAGTTTATGATTATGTTCCAGAAGGTCGATGATAAAAGACCACTCGGTTTCATGCAGGTCCATCTGCTTAAGAGCAAGGAGAAAGGAATGATCTTCTTCATGGAAAACCCATACACGAATGAACCAGATAAGAGTACAGCAATGAAGGAAGCTGCAATGATGCTTGCTCTAAAAATAAAGGAGGAAACAGGCATAGACTGCTTTACCTATGGTAAGACAGGTGAAATTGGAAAACTTACCGTTAAGGTTCCAAGGTCGTATGTATATAGATACATAGACTTTTTAGGAAGGCGGATTGACCCTAGCAGCTCAGAGCGCAAGATCAGTGCCAAATGCCTTACTTCGTCGCCTCTGTTTAATCTCAAAAGATAGAGAGACTACGCCTGCTTATGCTGCTTTTATGGAGCAGCTGGACTATGAGCTTGCACTGTTAAAACAGAAGCTGAAAAGAAGGTGCATAGAGCAATACGAAAAGATAAAATGAATAAGCAACGCAGAGCAAATCCTTTGTTTGAAGTGGTACAAGGGCAGATTGAAGCATGGGAGAGGGTTAAAGGATATCTGCATAGGTGAATACAAGTTGTTATACAATTAGGAACATCGAAAGGGCGTCTATATGATATAGATATAAATTTCAACAACCTAGACAACCTAAAATCACAAATAAAATAAAGATTTATATTGGAAAGTTCTATTCTTCTTATGCAAAGGCAAAATCCGCAAAGGTTTTTTGAATTGTACTTGCTACAGCCGCTTACTGCAATTGCAGTGCTTCTTATTCTTATTCTTGGAATAACCTTTATTACAAGTGGGGCTTTGCTTGTAAGCTCTGCCGGCCAGATAAACCTTGCATTGCTTAATATGCATGTCCTCTTCTATCTGCTTTCCAGCTTCATAAATGACGGCTGGTTAGTTGTTTTGCTCATAGTGGTGCTTCTCATAGCAATATGGGCAAATATGCTTTATGCAAAAAGGCTTGCATTGTTTGCAAAAGTCTTGTTCTATTCCATAATCATGGATGTTATTGCTGGCGCTATAATAGCAGCAGTAATAGCTTCAAGCTCCCTGGGATATGCATATGGAGTATCTGGCATTGCGATGACACTTGCAGGCATAACACTTGTGCTTGCTTCTTATCTGGTTGCAAAGCGCTATGGTGCAGCATTCTCCAAGCTTGGCATATCTTTTCTGTTTTTCTCGATTGCTTATATCCCGTTTGTTTACGGCAATGTCGTGATTTGCGCAGTTTCAATAGCGGCAGGCGTGGTTATGCTCGCTTTGGCACTGCATCGCAGAAAGGCAGTAAATACAAAGGTATCAATACCGGAAGGATCTACAACCCTTTTGATTATATGCGATATACTGCTTATTGCTGTTTTGCTCTTCCTTGCATTTCCAAGCAATATCTACACAGGCAGTGCAACAATAAACATACTTGCCCATTATATAGGCCTATTTTTGGGCTTTCTAGTCACTTTTTACATACTTAACACAGATGGCAAAACCCCAAGATAAATATGGCATTGTAGTAAAGTATATAAACCTATACTTCAATAATATTATCAGTGAAATGCGCTTCTGGCTGCGCTATACAAATGGCCTAATGTAATTGTTGCTTATGTTATGAGCAAAGTGGGTAGGAATAGTTAAGGACTAGTAATTGTATTAGCATGAGAAGCCGAAGAAAATTCGATATTCTATATGAGAAATATAAGTAAGGCAAGCATAAACTATGATAACGGTACAAAGTGAATTAAATATGTGTGATCTACAGTTTAGATGGAAAAGTTCTTATTTTTGAATTATAAATGTTTATTGAAGAATTTTGTAAATAAGTCAATTATAGATTACTTATTTATTAATAAGGTGAAAAAATGGAAGAGAACGAAGAGCAACAAATGCTATTTAATTTTGGTAAATATACAATAGGCAATAAAGGCGAAAAAAGAATATATGGAAATTTTTGGACAAATAAGCAGAGGCAGGCCAATAGTATACATGAAATATCATATCGCGCTTGTTTCAAACCACAGTTGCCAAATTATTTTCTAAGAAAATATTCAAATTTAAGAAGCATAGTTCTGGATCCGTTTGCAGGTAGAGGCACAACGGCGATAGAAAGTGCTTTGCTAGGAAGAATACCAATTTCAAATGATATTAATCCAATATCCAAAATATTAACTGAGCCACGTATGCAACCTCCGAGATACGATGAGATACTTGAAAGGTTGAACAGCATTGGTTTTGATGAAAACTTAGAAACGGATATTGACTTATCAATGTTTTACCACAAAAAAACCGAAGCTGAGATAGTGTCTTTGAAGAACTACTTGAAGGCAAGGAAGGAAGAGGGCAAAGAGGATTATATAGACAAATGGATAAGAATGGTTGCAACCAATCGATTAACAGGTCATTCAAAAAGCTTTTTCTCTGTTTATTCCCTGCCCCCAAACCAGTCGGCAACGAAGGAAGAGCAGATTAGAATAAACAAGAGATTGCAACAGATACCCCCGTATAGAGATGTAAAGAAAATCATTCTTAAAAAATCAAAATCTCTTTTAAAAGATATAACCCCTTCGATAAGGGAAAATCTTTTTGAAATAGCAAAGTATGCAGTATTCCTGGAAGAAGATAGCAGAGACCTTAAGGAAATAGAAAGTAATTATGTAGATCTTACTATAACCTCGCCACCTTTTATAAATCTGGTTGATTATGTTAAAGACAATTGGCTTAGGCTATGGTTCAACGGCTATGATTACACAAGCTTAAAGAATAAGATAACTATATTAAACAAACTAGCTGATTGGGCTTTGTTTGTAAGAGATACGCTAAGGGAGATTTACAGGGTAACCAAGCCCACAGGGTATGTGGCGTTTGAGGTCGGGGAGACAAAGAATGCTGACCTGAGTGAAATTGTTTATGAGAAGGGCCTAGAAATCGGATTCCAGCACATAGCCACATTTATAAATCTGCAGAAATTCACTAAGACATCTAACATATGGGGCGTGGAAAACAATAAGAAGGGAACTAACACAAATCGTATTGTATTATTTCAAAAAGGCGTAAAGATATGACTGATGATGAATATGTAAAGCAATTGGAAGATGTTATTAAGAAGATGCTATCCCCGTTAAAAGATATACCATTAAAAATTGTTATTAAGTCTTTATCAGGATATCAAATTTTAGATTTTAATAAGAATGATCCATTAGATAAAGAACTTTTAGATTGCTTAATAGAAGCTTTAAAAAATTCAATGCAATCAATTAATAATAAAGGTATTGATAAAGCAAGACCTAATGAAGTTGGAAATGCTATAGAATCTTATGTCAAAGAAGAATTAAATAAATTAGGTTGTATTGCAACAACACCTAATACCACATCTGGCAAACAAAAATCAAGTGGATATCCAGATATTATGTTTAAAGATAAGAATGGTAGGTATAATTATTTAGAATGTAAAACATTTAATGAAAAAGACTTAAATTCATCTCTAAGAACCTTTTATCTATCACCCTCAGATGATTTTAAGATAACAACTGATGCACATCATTTTTTGGCAAGTTTTGAAATGGAAAAAAGATATGATAATTTATTTTATGTAAAAAGATTTAAACTATTAACATTAGAAAAACTGAATGTAGATGTTAAGAATGAGTTTAATGCAAATAATAAAGAACTTTATAAACCTTCTAACATCTTATTTGAATATCCATAATTACTTTCGCTCATGCACAAATCTTAATTAAATTGCTTTTATCGTAATTTTGAAATTGTAGCAAAGTATATAAACCTATATTTCAATAATATTAGTAGGAAAATGCGCTTCTGGCTGCGCTATACAAATGGCCTAATGTAATTGTTGCATAATGCATAATGTTGGCAGTAACTTAAGCATGCGCAGAACATGCAGCTGAATGAATAGTGTTTACACTACTAAATTAGTTAGGCTGCAGTGTTTCCACATTTGATGCTTGTTTTATATAAAATCCGCTTTTGTAGCAATTCCAACAATCTTTCCGTCTTTCATTACAATAACTGCCTGTGTGTTTTTTGCCAGCTGGAGTACACTCTCCTTGTCAGTATCAGGTCCAACTATTGCATAATTATAATCAATTGCATCGCCGCATGCCTTCCGTTTAATAAATGAGTGCAAGCCAAATCTGTAAGTAAAACATATAAATTTGCCCATTATTATTATATTATTGGGTGGAGACTGGTGGTTATACAAAGAAAATCTGGACTTTTTCAAAGAGATGAGCTTTGATGTGAGGAGGGTGAGCATAGATTACAATGGCGCAAAAGGATTAAGCAGGTAAGTGCCTATCCCTATTTGATACATGGCTTTATTTTCGAAAGATAGAAAATAACCACGCGGTATGGATAAAATTTACATTCTAAAATAAGGTTTTTAAAATTCAACATGCTATTAATGTAATAAGGTGCAATTTGAGTGGCAAATCAAGAAAAAGATTCAGATACAAAGATAGAAGAAGATGATATTAATTATACTGATCAAGAAATAGATAAATCTAAAAAGGAAATGGAACAAAAAGTTAATGAATTTGGAGATAAAGTTAATGAGTTTGGAAATAACGTCAACAAATTAGACACAGAAATAAATAATTATAAAAACTTCTTATCTAAGTATATTAAAAAACTAAAATGGTTACTTATTATACTGGCAGTAGTAAATATAATAATTTTTTGGATTGCGACAATTTTACTTAAATTGCTATTTATTGCCATCTACCCAGCAATAATTACTAGTATAGTTATTGCGTTTAGCATATTTAGCTTATTTGTTTATGTAGCATATGATAAAATATCTGGCATAGAACTCCCTTCTACATTTAAAGAAAATTCAGGTATTACAGACCGTTCAACCAAAATAGATTATATAAGGAATGAGGTTAGTAAAGGCGCAGGACTTATACTTTCTATTGGACGTGAACTAAGTAACAAGGTAAATATAGTTTTAGAAGAAAAAGAAAAACAAAACAGATGGAAGGCTCTTTCTGAAAGCCTCAAAAATGCAATTGAACGTTATGGTTTAAAGGCGGCACATATAAAACAGGGCTTTGAAATATGGTCAAATGATCCGAGTACGTGGTTAAATGATCTCACTAATAAGATAGCAAAAGACACATCAATTAATGTATCAATAATTAGACTATCATATTATGACTATATAGAGGATACCGAAATGCTAAAAAATACATGGATTGAAATACGCTCTAATAAAAATATCCTTAAAGAATTAATTCTAAACTTACTCAAAAAGAAATATTCAAAAGAATTTGGAGAAAGTATGGTAAACGAGGCAAATATTGAGGCCATAGCTAGACTTATCTCAGATAATGAAACTTTTTCTATAGAACAATTTGATGAATTGATTCATAGTATTTACAACGATCTATTTAAAAGAAAAGTAAGAATTTTGGAAAAATTAAGACGCTTCGGATTTCCTTTTGTCAATGACGATAGGTTTACTACTACTATATTAAGATTTATACCAAAAGAGAAGGACAACAAACTTTGGAATGAAGAATTCGTTAAAATAATTGGAGAAGAGACGGGAATTGATGCCACATTAATAGATTTGTTCATTTCGTCTGATGAAGGAATAGGACAAGAGCATTTTTCACTAGAAAAGATCAAGCAAGATAAAACCCTTCTTATGAAATTGACAAATATCCTTATAAATAACCAACTTGTGAACGTACCTACAGACTATATCGGCAACAATAACATTAATATAATATTGTCGAACGTTATTAAAGATTTTCATACTTTTGACATAGAGAATATATCTAAAAGCTTCAATGAGAAGCTAAATAATATTGGAATTATTAAAAAGCTCTTTATAAAAATAATGAATGATTATTTACCTGTTCTGGGTGTTGGGCAAGATTTTTCAAAATTCCTTCCTAGTGGTGAACCTGTTGACAGCATTGCAGACTATTTATCAAAAACTTACAATATAGGAAAAGAGGCGCTATTACTTCTTTACTATGAATATATAGGCGATCGACATAATTTAAATTTAGTATTCGATGAAATAATTAAAGAACCTATAAAAACTAGAAGTTTGGCAGAAGCAATATTATCCACCAACGCCATAACACTGCCTGAAGGTATAAGCAAAGATTCTGCTTTAGACTCCATATCTGCACTACTTCAAGTTTATAAGAAATCGAATTTATATAATGAATTCAATATACATCAGATTGCTATAGATCTGCCATATTTCTATTACTTTCTAGAACATTCTAAAGGGATTAGCAGATTTTTATTTAATGAGGGTATTACGAATACTGAAGTAGATGTACCACAAAACAAGCTATCAGAACTCTTTAATATTCACACTAAGCAGGAAACATTTGAAAATAAGATGTATGAAAATATTAAGGCTTTATGTGAATATATGCTTGAGACCAACAAACCCGTTTCTTTTAAAAGTCAACAAATCGGGCCTATAGCAGTAGCTATACTATCGATATACTTGACAGATAAGGAGGGTGAAATGCTTAGTCGATATGCATGCTCAGAAGCAGAACGTTTTGATCTCTCTAGTAAAATATTATACCAGTATATTAAGTTAAAAGAAGAACTCAGAAATTATGAAAACAAACCAAAATTAATAGAGATAATTCAAAATACCATTAATGGGCAATATTCTGATTATAGTCAAATAGAATCATTTAAATTTGAACTTACAAATGGCATACTACCAGAAACTATATCTGGACTGATTGGTAGCAAGTTTAGAGAACTTTCTGATAAACTAGGAGGTATTGAGCTTAAGTTCGAAAAAATTAAGAGTGACAAGTTAACAAAAAGTCTTCATGAATTCTTAAATACTAAATTAAAAGAAAGTGCTATCAGCCAATCAATTGAATCTAATATATTCTCTGCATATCTTATTTCTTCTTCAGGTGGAAAAGCGTTTAACTACTTAGACAAATATTTAAATAAAGCATTAGAAGTTTTAGATAATAAGGATAAACAATATAGTCAGAACATAATTCTCTCTACCGAAGAAAAAAATGTTGCTGGTAGAGGCACAAGGGTAGGTGTGGTTCCTCCTAATAAGAACTTTGATCTCGTTATGGAACAACTTAAAGAAGTTTTAAAGAAAGTAGTGGAATTATCAGAAGATCGCAAACCTATAGGTTATACGATAGTTAAAATAGTCCCTTCCCAGAATACCTTTCAACGCTTACCACTAAATACCGATAAAAAATATGATCCTTTCACTAAAATAAAAGAATTACTGATAGAAAAATTTCCACTACTTACTATGGGGCTAGTAGCTGTAAATGATAGCAAGCAGTCAGGGCAAATAGTGCTAGTAGATTTAATAGAAGAGTTCTTCAATACACAAACAGACCTATCTACATTG
>Ga0080006_1259457_pt1 | contig 10405 bp, 6 predicted proteins | sample RS3BMetagenome_FD_69209 | JGI IMG/M metagenome (GOLD analysis project Ga0080006, IMG submission 69209) | Ferric oxide microbial mat and aquatic microbial communities from Rainbow Spring, Yellowstone National Park, USA - RS3B (SPADES... ... | reverse complement strand
CCGTATCGTGAGGGCAAAGCCAAGTGTAGTAGGGCACGTAAGGGGCCTTTTGAAGGCAAGAAACCCCTTCCTTGTTGACCACGTAGTGGCCGTGAGTCACGGCCTCGGGATGCATCAACGAAATTATCCACGCGTGCACCCTCACGCCCTCGTCGTGCAGCCGTTTAACGGTTTCTTTGGCCTCGTTCATTTCGACCGCGTTCGGGCCAGTTACTAGCGAAGGGCTTTTGTAAGCCGCGCCAGACTCCATGAACGCACCGATGAAGACGTCGGTTAGCCCCATGTTTTTTGCGCCCGCTATCAACGTTTCGCTTTCTCTGAAACCGGTACCTGACCAAACCGCCTTGACGCGCATAAGACCGGCGCGCAGCAGCTTAAAAATTGTTCGAAACCGCCAGTTCAGACCCAAGCCAAGAGTGAGCCTCTCTGGGCTTTCATCCGAGTCCATCGATTAACGCTCCACTGGGCACGCCCCCTCTCCCGGAGCGCTTCAGGCCGATCGCCGAGTTGGCGGCCTGGATGGGAGCCTTGGCTTGGCCGTTGAAGCAGCGCACGACGGATCTTCGACCCGCCCTCAAGAGGGAATGCGTTACGTCGACTCAAGCAACCTCCGTGGCTTACTCTTATCTTCGCGAAATAGGTTTCGGCCCGTCGCCCACCGCGTGGTGTCCGCCCGACCGTCTAAAAGCGCCGCCGCGCGGGTAATAGCACCAATGGCCCGCGAAGTCTCCAAGCTTCTCGTTTTCCGTTTCTCCTAATTTTTGCCTCTCGCGCCAGTTTCCCCCGGCGGGTCTTCTTTCTCACCTGCTTCACGCGCGTTTTTGGCCGCCTTTTAGCTGTCCACGACTCGGCGCCCGCTTTCACATCGAATGGGGCCGTCATAGCTCATCAGGTTCTCCAGCATTTCGCCCGTCGGCCTAATCCCGTAGTTGATGTAGGCGCGGACTACGGCGCCCAGGGCGGGGGACAGAGGCGGCTTCAAGAGCTTTTTCCCCAGCTTTCTCTCGACGAGCTCCCTCAAAAGGTCGTCCTGAAACAACCCTCCTGACACGTATATCCCCTCCACGTCAAGCGATAACCCTTTCAGTACGGCGTTGACGGTGTTGACGAGCTCGTCGGCCGCGTACTCGACTATCGACATGGCCACGCGATCACCCCTTTTGGCCTCCTGAAATACGAGGGGAGCCAAGCCCGCTATGACGGAGACGGGCTTACCGTAAACCACGCGTATCAGTTCCTCGGGCTTTTGCACCTTGAAGTAACCCAGGATCGCCCCCAACAGAGAAGTGCTCTCCCCTCTTCCGTCGTATGCCTTGAAAGCGGCTACCAGAGCGCGCCTGGACAAGTCATAACCGCTACCCGTGTCGCCTAGGAGGTATCCCCATCCGTCCGCCCTTTTGAAGAGCTTGCCGTCCGTTCCCCAAGCGATTACGCCCGTGCCTCCCATGAGTATCACCCCCGCTTCTCCGAACGTCGCCCCGTAAAGGGCGATGAGACCATCGCTGACCGCTTCCGCCTTCTGGGCAAAACCGGCGCGCAAGAGGACATCGTTCATAAATTGCTTGTCATCGGGCCTGTCCAGGCCAGCTAGCCCGGCGCAAAGGGACGCAATGGGCCCATCAACCTTCAACTGAGATAAAAGGGCCCTTATGGTGTCGACGACGACCGATTCCCCGTACTGCACGTAATTCGTGGGGCCCGCCCTGGCCGTTTTCAGCACGCGACCCCTTTCGTCCGCCAGAGCCGCAGAGGTCTTGGTCCCTCCCCCGTCTATGCCTACGAACTGACATCCTCTCATCCCCGAGGGATTTGAGGTTCCTGCTTCATCGACGGTGCCCCCATCATCTTCTAGTCCGGAGGTCTTATTCCATCTCTCACCCTTTTTTATGGGCTTATCAGGCGTTAATTCCCCACTGCCCATGGGTACTGACTTTGACATCGCCTGAATTGATAAACTTTTCGGCTGGCAATTCATCTCCTCCCTTAAGGTCGGAGCTTTCTTGCCAACATGCTGTAATTCATAGGAAAATGCCTGCGTTCTAAAAACGCCTTTCGAGGGAAGACCGCACTGGCCTACTCCCCGCCCGGAAAGACAAGGTTTTACGCCCCTTTAACCTCCTCTTTCGTAAGATAGGGAGTGCAAAAAGCGGCGTAAAGAAAAACGCTGAGCTGGGAATCCCCTTAGGCACCTTTTTCAGCGTGAACGGCTGGCGTTCGACCCTTTTAAGCCATCTTCGAATATTCTCGTGCGCGCGCTGAGCACGGTCGTGGACGTGCGGGCCAAGCCCGACGCTACCTCAGAGAGGCTTTCTCAGCTGATTTTCGGTGAAGAGGCCGAAATCCTCGATGAAGCAGGCGATTTCTACTTTATCCGTTGCTCGGACGGGGTCACCGGTTACGCCAAAAAGACGCTCCTAAGCGATAAAGATGAGCCGATTTACAAGCTGAGCAGGCATTACCACGCCCACAGCGTCAACCTTTCCTTTGGTTCATACCTGACTGAGGAGGACGCGAAAGAATTCAGAATACCTCGCAGCTACCTATACCCCATCGAGCAGAGGTGCAGACCGGAAAACCTCGCGCCCAAGTTTATCGGCGTTCCCTACCTATGGGGAGGTACGTCCTCATTTGGCTTTGACTGTTCCGGCTTTGTCCAGAGGTTGTTCAGATTCTGCGGGAAGGAATTACCGAGGAATTCCGACCAGCAAATGAGTGCCTCTGAGGACGTCGGGGGTATCCGCGATGCCGAGAAAGGCGACCTCCTGTTCTTCAAAGGGCACGTCGCCATATACGTGGGCAGAGGAAAGATCATCCACGCAAACGGCCACCACGGGTCGGTATCGAGGGATTGGCTGTTCGATGGGAGCCCCTATTCCAACTACCTCTTGAGCATTTTGCTGAAAGTTGGCAGGTTCCGATGCGGCCAAGCCAGTCTAGGTCAGGCTAGGCTTGACGGTTCCCCTCAGAGTCGCTGAAGCACGCTTCAAATAGCAGTCCAAACAGCCTTTACTCGATGTTCATCCGCTTGCCAACGGCCCAAACTCCATCGACCTTCCCCTCGCGCCCTTATGACCTCTCTCAACGCCTCGACCAAAGGGGGCTCCGGCCGGCCAAAACGGATATTGATGCCCATACCGCAGTGTAGATCAAATCATAATACCTCTCATACGCTAATACATCCTTACCTAGGGGATAAAAAGGCCCATCCCTGTTTCGCGCTGCTTGCCACGAAGGGCCACGCGATGAACGCCGCTTAAACGCAAATAGAAGGTCCATCCCGAGCGATAAGGGAGATCCCTCTTGGAGAAAGGGCGAACTGCGCTGCCCTTGCGCGCGCGGCTTCTCCGTTCGCCGGCGCGTTTACCATCGGGTGGGTAACGCCGAAAACGTCCCGCGGTACTGACGACAATGGGACGTTCATCCCCGAGCATCTCCCCTGCGTTCCACGGGAATGCCCAGCGGTCCCCATCGCGGCCGAGGCATTGAATGCAGCTCAGATGACGAAAATCCACCGAAAGCGCTACCCGTTCACCCCCTTCTCAGGTGAGAGGGAGGGGAGTTTTTGTCCCCCGTTAACCTACGATAAAGTTAAACGCCTCCGCGTTCATGCGCCCATGATGAGAATAGGGATACTGGGTTCGGGTGGTATAGCAGGGGCTCACACCAACGGCTACCTTGACGCTGCAAACGCGTCCAGGGCCAAGGTGGTGGCCGTATCTGACGTGGTGCCCGAGGCTGCTAAATCGCTGGCCTCGAGATTCGGTCCCGACGTCAAGACATACGCTGACTTCCACGAGCTGCTAGAAAAGGAGAACGTGGATGCGGTAGACGTGTGCCTTCCCCACAACCTTCACGCAGAAGCGGTCATCGCGGCCGCCGAGAAGGGGGTCGCGGTGATGGTCGAGAAGCCGCTGTGCATTACCCTCGACGAAGCGAAGAAGGTCAGAGAAGCCGTGAAGAAATCGGGGGTGAAATTCCTGGCGGCCCACACCAGCGTTTTCACGCCCTCGGTTCAAGAGGCCAAGAGGTTGGCCCCCTCTCTGATCGGTAAGACTTATGAGGTCGTCACCAACGAGTGCTTCGCGGCGTCGGGAATAGGGGGGTGGAGGGCCAAGAAGTCCACCATGGGTGGAGGGGAGCTCATCGACACAGGCTACCACCCCATTTACAGGCTCCTTTACCTCGCCCCCTCGGCTCCCAAAGAGGTCTACGCGATTACGTCAAGGTTCAAGTTGAATATGGAGGGGGAGGACACCGCTCACCTCTTGGTGAGGTTTGATGGCGGTTCGCTGGGGGAGGTGAACACGTCTTGGGCCTTCGACCAACCGAACGGCAATCACTCCTTCTACGTGATCGGCGAAAAGGGCCAACTCTACGGCGAGGGAAACTTCCTCGGGTACAAGATCCCGGGCTTTTCTGAGTCCTCCAAGAGGTATGACTGGAAAGACCCCTTCGTCGTTGAGATAACCCACTTCATAGACGTGTTGGAGGGGAAAGCCCAGCCGCTTCAGACGATCGACGACGCGTACGAAGTGATGAGGGTCGTGGACGCCGCTTACAGGTCGGTTGAAAGCGGCAGGCCGGAATCCCTCAGGGCGTGACCCCAGCTGAGCCGGGAGATGGGTTGAATTTTTAGCCCGTAGGCGAATGTGCAGGCGACTTTTTGTGTTGCTCTTACCGCGCAGTCCCGCTTCGCTCAGCTCAGCTTCGCTTTGCCTCCTTATCCTGACCTGGCTAATCTGATCCGTCTTAGCCAAGGCGCTCCTGAAATTCGAGCCAGATAAAAAAGTTCAGCGGGGCTCCGCCGTTTAAAGCAGTTTCAAAATAGATCAGTTTATGCAGATTTTCGCATTTGAATGATTTGGGTGTGCGTGGGCAGTAGAGTGAGCATAGACCCAAGACCTCGGCTGAGGGGCAGGAGCTCACACGGGCCGGAAGCAGGCGCGTAGAACCGAAGATGGTCGGCGTTCCCCCGTGATGCCTTCTTCAGTAAGGTGTGTGAGCGGGTGGGGTAGGTACGTCAAGAAGGGGGCGGAGCGGAAGGACCCCGATGAACTCGTGAGGGAGTCCACGTGAAGCTGCGAAGCCCAAGCTATACGCGTACCACGGGTATGCCGATGCGTACCTGCGTGCGCCTACGATGAGTAAAACCCTCCTTTCTACTCCCCCGCCGTGAATGGCGAAGATTATCGTTCTTTTGCCACGGCGAAAAGTTTCGGACACACTACCTACCCATCCAAGCGGCTTTGATTATCTCTTCATTTTCATTTTATGTTTTATCCGCAAATGGCGCTCAGGCGGGTACGAAGGCTATATCTGGCCAAGAGGGCGCTTTCCTCAAAGCCCCTGCAAATACTTCAGCGCCCTCTCAGCCCCCTCTTCGAACCCAAAGAGCGGGTCCTCGTGCTCTACGTTGACCACTCCTTCGTATTTGGATTCCATAAGAACCGAGAGCAAAGCCCTCCAGTTTATGATCCCCCATCCCGGTATCCTGAACCTCCACCAACCCTCGCCGGTTATCCCGGCTTGCGCCAACCTGCCGCTTATGATCTCTGTGTCCTTGGCGTGAACGGAGTATATCCTGTCAGAAAAGGAACGAGACGCCTCCAAATAGTCCACGAATTGCCACACCAAGTGCGATGGGTCGAAGTTTAGCCCAAGCGCTTTGGACGGGACGGCCTCGAAAAGCTTTTTCCAGTGAACTGGGGTGTATGCGAAGTTAAAGCCCGGCCAGATCTCATAAGCCAGCTTGACCCCGTGCGCGGCCGCGAAGTCGCCGACATCGGGGTAGACTTGAGCATATCTTTTCAGGTTATCATCGAAGCTCCCGGGCCCCTTCCCACAAGAACCGACCACCACGCTCACCTCGGCATCCGACGCCATCTCGATGGCCCTTTTAAGGCCGCGGACCGCTTCGGCGGCCCTCTCCGGATCGGATTCGAGCGGATTCGCGTAATAGTCAAGGACTAACGTCAGGTCAAACTTCTTTGAGAGCGATCTGAGATCAGCGGGACTCACTTTTTCAGCGTCCGCCGGTCCTCCCTTCCCCGCAGAGACTTCCGCGGCCTTAAAGCCGCGTTGACTGACCCAATACAAGCTTTTTTCGAGATTACCCAAATCCCTATTGACGAGTAGACCGAAGCGCATAACGTAAACGCGCGCTGCGCTTTAAGGGAAGCGGGTTGAAAAGTAGAGGAGGACGCTAGGTCGTGGGAAAAAGCCGAGGAAACCAATGACGAGAAAACGAACATCGGCCGTGGGCGCGCTGACGAGAAGCGAAACGCCTAACTCGGCGAAAGGGCCACGGCGGAATTCACCTTGGGAACGTTTAAAGCTGATCGTGACCTCGTCTTATGGTGCTTTACGTACCCGATAACGCGAGCAAAAGAGAAATTTACAAGGGGACCTGGATCGACCACGATAAGAACGGCGTTAAGGACGTTTACGATGACCCGTCCGCGCCCGTCGAAAAGAGGGTTGACGACCTGCTCTCCAAGATGACCCTGGAGGAGAAGCTCGCAGAAGTGAGGTCGAGCTTCAACGCGGGCGATCGGGTGGGAAACCTCTCCACCGTTTTGAGGGCTTTACCCGCAGAAGAGGCGGCCAAGGCCGCCAACGATATCCAGAGGAAGGCCCTGGAGGAGACGAGACTGGGGATCCCGGTCATCGTCCACGACGAGTGCCTTCACGGGCTGGTGGGGGCCCGCGCCACCTCTTTTCCCCAGGCCATAGCGCTGGCCTCAACGTGGGAGCCTCAGCTCGTTTACAGGGTGGCCAAGCTCATAGCGCGCGAGACGAAGGCCAGGGGGATCAGGCAATGCCTTTCTCCAGTGGTCAACCTGGCCCAGGACGCGCGGGCGGGCAGGACCGAGGAGACATACGGTGAAGACCCCTTGCTGTCTTCCAAGATGGGGGAAGCCTACGTCAGGGCACTGGCCGAGGAAGGCGTGGTCGCCACCCCAAAGCACTTCATAGCGAACTTTTCCGGGGATGGAGGGAGGGACAGCGCAGAGGTCCACGTCTCGGAGAGGTACCTCCGCGAAACGGAACTGAAGCCATTCGCTTCCTGCATAAGGGCAGGCGCCCTTTCAATCATGGCCGCTTACAACTCGCTGGACGGCGTGCCCTGCTCCGCTAATCGCTGGCTGCTCACCGACCTACTCAGGGGAGAGCTTGGCTTCAGGGGTTTCGTGGTTTCCGATTACGGCTCCGTTGAGGGCATCCTGACGAAGCACAGGGTGGCCTCGGGCTGGGAGGAAACCGCCAAGCTGGCCATGGAGGCCGGTCTAGACGTTGAGCTGCCCAACACGGCCGTTTACGGCAAGCCCCTCGAAGACGCCTTGAAAAAGGGGCTGATTACACAGGAGGTTTTGGACGAGGCCGTCAGAAGGGTGCTCCGCGTGAAGTTCTTAATAGGCCTATTCGACGAGCCCTACGTCGACCCGGCCAAAGCCGAGGACCCATCTCTAGTCGAAGAGGCCGACGCCCTTTCGCTGGAAGCCGCCAGGAAATCGCTGGTATTGCTCAAAAACGACGGGTTGCTGCCTCTTAGGTCCGACGTGAAGAGGGTCGCGGTGATTGGAGCGCTGGCCAAGGAGGTAAGGCTTGGCGGCTACAGCGGCACCCCCAGGCGCGCGGTGAGCGCCCTGGAAGCCATATCTGAAATGGCCAAGGAAAAGGGGATAACCGTGGAGTACGAGGAGGGATACCCAGCGGACGTCGACCTGGACCTGCCGATCCCCCTCTCCTATTTCGAGCTCCCGGAAGGGGAAACGCCGGGGAAGAAGAACGGATTCGTGCTAGAGTACTTCGATAACCCCGAACTTTCCGGAAAGCCGGTGGCCAAGGAGCTCCACACCTGGTCTTACTTCTCCCTTGCCAGGGCCGACTGGGGATACGATCCCCCGCGCCCAGAGCTACCCAGGGACTCTTACTCCGTAAGGGCGAGGGCGATCTTCAAGCCTCCAGCGCCTGGGAATTACCGCTTCAAGTTGCTGGCCGAGGGAGGCGTCGCGCGCCTCCGCGTCGGCAACGGTTTGGCCGCCGTTTCAGAAAACGGGTCGACGGCCGAGGCCTCCGCCTACGTGGGCCCTGAGGGAAGCGAATTCACGCTGGAGTACACCAAAAGGGGGTACGGGTACGCCTACCTCAAGCTCGGCGGGGTTAAAGAGGGGAACGACGGGATTAAAAGGGCGGTCGAACTCGCCTCCAAGTCGGACGCCGTCCTGATTTTCGCTGGGATCTCTGAGGGCGAGCAGAAGGACCGCGCCTCGCTTCGCCTACCGGGACCGCAGGAAAACCTCATAGAAGAAGTGCTGAAGGTCAAGGGCAAGGGGGTGGCGGTTTTCTTGGTAACCGGCGGGGCGGTCACCGGAAGCTGGATAGGGCGGGTCCCAGCCCTAGTCGAAGCGTGGTACCCGGGGCAGAACGGGGGAAGGGCGCTGGCGGAGCTGATATTCGGAGGGCTGAACCCCTCCGGCAAGCTTCCCATATCGTGGCCAAGAGAAGAGGGCCAGCTACCCCTCTACTACTACGCCAAGCCAACCGGAAGGGTAAACGATTACGTCAACGCTCCCCCCACTCCGGCCTTCCCCTTTGGCCACGGCCTGAGCTACACCCAATTCGAATACCAAGGGCTGGTAGTGCGGCGGGAGGAGGGAAAATGGGTGGCCTCCTTCACGCTGAAGAACGTCGGCCAAGTGGCGGGCGAGGAGGTCGTTCAAGCCTACGCCAGGGCGTTGAAGAGCTTCCCCTCGGAGGGCTTGAAGCTGGTCGCCTTCGAGAGGGTGGGCCTGCAGCCGGGTGAGGCCAAAAGGGTTGAGCTGGTCATACCCTTCTCGGAGCTGTATGGCCCGCTCGGGAAGGGTGAGGGCGGCGCTAAGCCGAACAAAGCGCACCAGCTATTGATCGGCGCGTCGGCGATGGACCTGAGGCTCGCGGCCACCCTGGAACTGCGACGGCCTCGGTCGCAATCCCGCGCGATCACCCTGGCGCCGCGTGGCTCTAACTTGACGTCGATTAAGCGAAGCCCGCCCAGGGCCGCTTTCAGTTTTTCCCTATTCGCTGGCTTGACGAAAAACAGCATGAAGCCGCCGCCTCCCGCCCCCTCCAGCCTCCCACCGGTGGCCCCAGCTCTCATCCCCTCCTCGTATACGCCGTCTATCACGGGATCGGCAACCGATGGTTCCACGCGCTTCCTCACTTTCCAATACTCGTCGGCCACCCGCGCCAAGCCATCGAAGTCTTCCCTCGAGGCGAGGGAGAAGCCCTCCAGCGCCAGTTCCCTCATCCTGAGGAAATCCTCTAAGTGGGCCTCGACGGCCGCCTCTTGGGAAGCCTGCACCTCTCCGGATCTCCTCTCCTCCCCCGTGCTACAAAGAAGCATGTTATCCTCGAGCTCCCGAAGCGAGCGCCCGGGGAGGGGAAGGGGCTTGAACTCAACGGTTTCATCCCCGTTGAACTTGAACAACCCCGTGCCCCCGTACGCCGCCACGTAAGGGTCCTGCTTTCCTCCGGGTTCGCCGGCTGCCCTGTTCGCCTCGAAGGCCTCGATGGCCAGCTGTTCCGGTGAGGGATCTTCTCCCCTAAGGGTGTGGAGGGCAAGCAAAAGCGCGACCAGGAAGCTGGATGAAGACCCCAGACCGCTCCCCGCGGGGACATCGCTGTAGCTGCTGACGGCCAACCCTTGCTCCACTCCGGTTAGCCTCAGGGCTTCCCTGGTAAGAGAGTGCTCAATCGAAGATAAGGAGCGATAAACCCCGGTAAGGCCGGGATAGCTCAACCTGAACTCCTGGTTAGAAGCGGTGGCTTGCCCCTTTCCAAAAGCCGCGCCGGGCGAGCTAGAAACGACCACGTAAACGTACTTTTTGATCCCAGTCGTGAACACGACCCCGGGCCCGTGATCCCGGTAAAACGAAGGGATATCGGTTTCGCCGCCGGCGAAATTCAGCTTGAGCGGCGCCTTCGTCACCACTAGCTGCAAGCGATCTCACGCCAGCGAATCAAGACCGCTTATAACTTTATGGGGATTAAGGGGGCGAAAGTTCCCCCTCCGTAAGGTGGGGGATTGATAGCCCCCTTATAGAAACTTTTTTACGCCACAAAAAGAGATATCTGTGCCTCCAAACCTAGAGAAGAACGCCAAGATCAGGGAGAAGAGGAAGCAAACCTTGATTAGGAGGAGGACTCAGGAGGCAAAAACTTTCGAGCTAAAACTCGATAAGAGTAAGGTCTCAAAAACCAAGCTTACCATCCTTAACCGCCTCTTTCTTGAGGCTAAATGGTTCAGCAATTACATCACAGGGAATGGCGTACTCAACTTCAAATCACATGTGGACTACAAGGTAAAAAAAGGTTCAGGTCAAGGTGGATGACGCGTTTCAGAAAAGAGAAATTCAAGTACTCT
>Ga0080006_1117761_pt1 | contig 10410 bp, 11 predicted proteins | sample RS3BMetagenome_FD_69209 | JGI IMG/M metagenome (GOLD analysis project Ga0080006, IMG submission 69209) | Ferric oxide microbial mat and aquatic microbial communities from Rainbow Spring, Yellowstone National Park, USA - RS3B (SPADES... ... | reverse complement strand
ACCAGACCCAGCTCGTCGGCTTTGGTTTTGTTCAAGCAAGCTGAGCGTCTGCGCACACAGCGCCGTAGGTCTTGCTCGTCCTGCGTGGCTGTGCTCATGGATTTACCATTGACATGATATCAGCCTTCTTATACCGTCTCAGGCCGTAGAGTCGGGATGAGAAACAGTACACGATGCTGAGAAGATCCTTCACCATCTCTTCCTCGGGCGAGAGAGATTCAGCATTCATGACAGTAATCCGACAGCCGTGATCCACACAGAACTTTTCGAAGAACTCGAACCCGAAACGCACCAGCCGATCCTTGTGAGCGATGACGATCTCAGACACCTCTCCGTGCTCGACCATCTCCATGAGTCGGAGAAAGTTCTTCCGCTTGTAGTTAAGACCGCTACCCACGTCGTCCAGATACTCGGCCACTTCCTTGCCAGCAGCGATACAGAACTGCTCAACTGCGGTGTGCTGATGTACAAGGTCGGACTTTTGTGCTGGCGAGGACACTCGCAGGTAGGCGTAGATCTTGCGTACTCGTGGTTCTCGTCCAAGCACACGCAAGTAGTCGTCGTAGGTGTAATAGCGCTGGTTGGTGGTGGTTCGTTTCGCAAGCAACCGGCCTTCCCTGTCCCAGCGACGAAGTGTGTTAACGGATCGGCCAACCATCTTGGCGAACTCTCGTGGTGGGTAGGCCCTGTCCATATAGATAGTATATCAGTAGGAATGGTTAGGAAATCAAACATCTAGTCGTACTCCTTCTTTAGTTCATGAAGTAACTATGGCTTTTAATAAATGGCTTCAGCTCAGCTAGCAAAAAATAGTGTGATAAACCAACTCTTTTTTTTAATAAAATCAGTTAACCTAAACAAAAATTAGTCAGGCAATATCTGTCTTGATAACATGATTATAAAAAAGTTTAAGCTAAGGAGGCAAGTTTGGAGCGAAGTGAGATATTTGAATTGGTACGCAGTCAGCTCGCTGAGATATTAGAAATTGATCCCAACCAAATACAAGAAAATTCAGCTTTTGTGGAAGATTTAAATGCAGATTCACTTGCTTTGATTGAGTTAGTAGAAGCCCTTGAGGCTGAGCTTGCGCCAAAGGCCCCAGGTTTCAGAATAAATGACGAAGACCTTGAGGATTTATTAACCGTCAGAGACTCAGTGGATTACATATTTGAAAAAATTAATAGTTCACAATAACACTGATATCTTAACCAAGCTGCCTGAGCTAAAACAGGTAGAGAAAAAGCTCTTATCATTCGCTAAAAAACTGCATCCTGACTTAGTAATAGATAACGACTTTCAAACCGCCTTAATTCACAAGTCTTTTGTTAAACAAGCAGTAAAAGCTGGAGTTGCAATTAAGTCAAACCAGAGGTTGGAACTTCTAGGAGACTCTGTTATTTCAACAGCAGTTTCAGAGTATATTTACTTAAACTACCCGGAGATGGCCGAAGGAGATATGGCTAAGGTTAAAGCTGAAGTTGTCTCAACCGAAACTCTTTCAAATATAGCAATAAAAATAGGATTAAATAAGGTAATTTTGCTCTCAGAAAATGAAGGTCTTAACAGGAATAATTTAAGACAGTCAATTTTAGAAGATGCTTTTGAAGCCCTAATGGGGGCTATTTTCCTTCAGTTAGGCTATGAAAAAACGAGCGAAATTGCTTTGAAACTGTTAGGTCCAGCAATTAAAAACGCTGCAAAAAACCCTGGTTCCACGAACTACAAAGCAATTCTCCAAGAAAAATCTGTCAAGCTATATAACCAAATTCCTCAGTATAGCACTGCTTTTAGCGGTCCGGACCACAACCGGATTTATAGTGCTAAAGTAAGTATATGCTCGCATCTTATCGGAACGGGCAGTGGTACGTCAAAAAAGGCAGCGCAACAACAAGCTGCAAAGATGGCCTTGCAAAACTTCAATCAACTTGCCAAACAGAGACCATCTCAGCATTAGAAAATTCAAAAAGGGGCATTTATGCCTGAGCTGCCTGAAGTTGAAACCTTAAGGAGGCAGCTAGAAAAAGAGGTAATTAAAAAAACTGTAGCTGATTTAGAAGCTAAATCTTCAAGGGTGTTAAAGCGCTTGCACCCTCAAAGCTTAAGTAAAGAATTATTAAAAAAGACAATTGAGCAAGTAACTAGAAAAGGCAAATACATTATTATTGGCTTTAACAACAGCTTATGCCTGGCAATTCATTTAGGTATGAGCGGCCAGATTTTATTTACACCTAAAAAATCTACTCGAGGGAAAAACAATCCCCCCGAGGAAAAAATACCCCATTTATACTTAACTATGCGCTTTACAGACGGCTCTGCCTTGAGATATGTGGATCCAAGAACTTTTGGTCAAATTCTTTTGCTAAAAGATCTAGCTGAGCTACAAGAGTTAACCGAACTTGGGTTTGATCCGCTTGAAGCTGCTATTCCCTGGGTTGAATTTGCATCTTATTTAGTTAATCAAAAAAGCTCATTAAAAGCCATTCTCACAAACCAATCATTTATTGCTGGAATCGGCAATATTTACGCTGACGAGATACTTTTTGCAGCCGGCTTAAGACCAGATAGAGACCCTAAAAGCCTCAGCACCCAAGAAATAAGAAGATTATATCGTAGTATTGGGGAGGTTTTAACTGAAGCAGTAAAGCACCGGGGATCAACGTTAGCTGATAAAAGTTATGTAGATATATATGGAAATTATGGTGAATACCAGCAATACCACAACGTTTATGCCCGTGAGGCAATGTCATGCAAAAGATGCCGAGGAACAGTTCAAAAAATTAAATATCAAGGTCGCTCTACTTACTTTTGCCCGCTCTGTCAGCGTTAAGATAAGTCGATACTGTAAAGTACTAAATGATCCGCCGTAAAAATCTAAAGATTAGAGAAATCATGCGAGCTAACTTAAAAGAACGCGAGTTTTTAAGCTTTAAAAGTTCGTCTTGAAGGTTTTGAGCATGTTGGTTCGCTTGCTCTAAGATACTTTGCATATTGCTAATCTCATTTTCTAAGTCATAAATCTTTGAATTAAATTCTGAGACTTTCACAGATAGCTCATTTTTTTCTATTTGTTCTTTTACTATTTGTTTTTTTAGCTCGGCAATTTCTTGTTCTTTAAAACTCAAATTACGTCTCAAATCGTGGTTGTATTCATCTGCTTGCTCTTTGTAACGTTCAAAGACCATCTCAAGCTCTCTAATACGGTCTTGTAAGAATGCAAGAGGCCTTACAGGAAAATTCTTAGTTAAAGTAGAGTCCTTAGGGACACCAACTACGCTAAATTGATAAGTCTGGGCCTCCATGTCCTTCATTAACAAACTAGCAAGCTTTTTTTCATCCTCATTTAACTCAAGATTTATTTCCGTTTGTCCTAACTGCCTTGTAACTCTGCGCAATGAAACTACCTTATAGCCAGCTGAGTCAAACAACTGATAAACGGAGTCTTTATTAAAGAACCTCAAATGTGTCCTGTCAAGCAATCCATAATCCGTGTAGTTAAAAATCCCCCTTAATAGACTTAACCGCACGGATATATGGGCAATATTAGGAATAGAGGCCACAACATAACCATTAGGGGCCAAAATTGGCTTTACTGATTTTAACAGTAAAACCGGATCCTTTAAGTGTTCAAGAACATCTAAACAAACCACAGTGTCAAAAACATGACCAGAAAAATGAAGCCCTAAGTCAACCTCATCAAGGTCTAAAAAACTAACATCTTGGCAAAATTCGCGCGCTTTTTCCCCTGCGGCCTTGTTAAGCTCTACTCCCCAAACTTTGCAACTTAACTGCTCTACAAGTAGCTTTGCAAAACTACCATCAGAACAACCCAAATCAAGAACTGAGCTTCCAGGTCTAATCATGGCAAAAGCCAGCATGTAAGAGTTATTGTAATCACACAAGTCAATTTGAATTCCGCCGTAATCATAAGTACTCATGGCTTTAAAACATCAGCTTAACATTATTTAGCTTTTTCTAATAGTAATCCTACTTAAAATGCAATAACATGGCATTGTGACAGTTAAAAAAGATGAGGTTGAACAACTAGAGGCGCTCAAAGAACAGCTTTCAAACTTAAGTGAAGAGCTCTATGAGGAGTTAAGCAAAATTCAAGGCGATGTGGATCCATGGGGGCGCTCAGAGCATTTCCGCCAAATTGTTCGACAAATCTTTGAGCCATTTTATAAATATTGGTTCAGGGTTGAGTGGCAAAATATGCACAATATTCCAACAGAAGGTGGAGCGTTATTGGTTGCAAATCATGCAGGTGCAATTCCACCAGATGCTCCGGTTATTATGCACGGAATTGAAAAAGAGATAGGACGTCCCGTTTATGGACTAGCTGATTTTTGGTTTAAAACAATACCTTTTGTAAACGTCTTTTGGAATAGAGCAGGAGGTGTGACAGCTCATCCAGATAATGCTTACAAGTTACTTCATGATGATCAGCAGCTGGCATTAGTTTTTCCTGAGGGAACCAAAGGCACCTCAAAGCTTTATTCAGAGCGCTATCGACTAAGGAGGTTTGGCAGGGGCGGTTTTGTTGAAATCGCCATGAAATCTGGAGTTCCAATAGTACCAATTGCCGTCGTTGGAGCAGAGGAAGCTATGCCAATTGTTTATAAATTGCCTGTAGTAGATAAGCTACTCGGCTTACCTTATTTCCCTATTACCTTAAACCAGCTCATTTTTAGTCCAATATTAGGACCCATCCTAGGGTCTTTACTTTATTTACCAGCTAAGTTTTACATCAGGGTTCTGAGTCCTGTTTATTTTGACGTACCGCCAGATCAAGAGCGTTATTCAAAAAGCAAAGTCATGGAGGAAGCCGAACAAATTCGTTTAAGAATTCAAGATTCCCTTTATGACATGCTGAGTCGCCGTAAAAATCCTTGGCTTGGATAAATGGGAAAGCGTATCTTAGTAACAGGAATTGATAGCTTTTGGGGAGCTCGCGTTGCAAAAGCTCTTGAAAATGATCCGGGAGTGGATTTAGTTTTAGGTGTTGGAATTAAAGAACCCCCTATTGAACTTGAAAATACTGAAACTTTACAAGCTGATCAAAGCTATTCCTTACTTTCCAAAATAGTAAGAGCTACAAAGGTTGACACAATAATTCATGCTTTTTTAAAGCTTGATGAAAAAGGTACAAGCCCAAAAGAATTAAACGAAGCAAATGTGATTGCCACAATGAATTTACTGGCAGCAGCTGGTTCTGCCAACTCCAAAGTAACTCAACTTGTGTTTAAGTCCTCATCCCTTGTCTATGGATGCAGCCCCCAAGATCCTGCTTATTTCACTGAAGACCACAAAGTAACGCTTTCGCCTACTAGCTATATAGCCAAAACAGTAATTGACGCAGAAAGTTATTTGCGCGATTTTGCTGATGACAATCCCCATATTTGTGTTTCGTTAATAAGATTTGCAAACGTTATTGGCAATAACATAGATACGGCAATAACTAGAAATTTCAAAAAGTCAATAGCCCCCTACATACTTGGTTACGATCCAAATATTCAGTTAATTGAAGAAGAGGATGTGGTTTCCTGCATCGAGTTTGCAGTTAAACACGAGCTACAGGGAATTTATAATGCAGCTGGTGACCATCCAGCTCCGTGGTCCGTAATTTGTAAAATTACAGGGGCGCGCAGGATTCCAATTCTTGCATACGCAACGTCATTGTGGCTTAAGCCACTTACCATGACCTCAATTTTAGAGGCTCCAAATGACTTAATAGAGCTTATTAAATACGGCAGGGGACTAGATAATTCGCGCCTTAAAGAAGCTGGCTTTTTGTACAAGTACGACACTTTACAAGCAACAGAGGCATTTGCAAGAGCTAACAGGCTCACTAAGACTATTGGCAAAAATGAACCTGGATACAAGTATCAAAAAAGTGTGGAACTATTTTTTAAACACTCACCTGCTATTCAAAGAGATTAGTCTTCGGCCCAAATACCTAAAACTTGCCAAATTTTTTTACTCACTGGTCCTATTAAACCAAGCTCTTTAAACAATCTCCGAATTTTGGCAAGGGAGGCTGATACTGTTGCCTTTGCTTCTTTTGATCTGTAGGCTTCTTTAAGCACATTTCTTGGAATATTAAACTCTTTAATCATTTGCCTTGATGGGTAAAGCATTTGGGCAGCCATTACCCACAGCAAAAATGGGGCCGCAATTTTTAACCTTGCACGTCTTAATCTTGATATCTTAGGAACCTTGTTCTTTAAATAATGTCTTGCAAAAGACAAATGTCTTGCTTCTTCAGTTACGTGAATTTTCATAATTTGTTCCAATAAAGGATGATTATTTCTTTTTTTTAACATTTGACGCTGTACATAATCAATTGGGTCCTCCCCTCCTAATACAAAGAGGAAAAACAACTCTGGGAAAAAGATAGCTTGAATTACAACAAAATACGAAGCTATCTTTGTTAGCCTATCAAGCCCTTTAATGTCAAGAGAGGCTCTATTGACTAATTCTTGAAACATCATAGAGTGATGACATTCCTCAGTAACTTCATGCATTATATATCTAAATGAAGGGTCATTATTCTTTAAATGAAAGGCGTATTCTAACAAACCTCTTTTAAGTACATTTTCAAATTCAAGACCAACCTTTGCAGCAGTTGCTGTTCTCATCAGTCCAAGTCTGGCTCTATCTTCTTGGCTTAAGGACTTATACCACTGTGTTTTACCTAAGGGATCATCTTCGCTTAATTCAAAAACTGGATCATCGATGCGAATTTGCATTTCAGGAGCGTCCCAATTAACGTCCTTGTAAGCCTCAAAGTGCTTTTCAACACTTTGTTTGTTTAATCTGTTAAGGAGTTCTCTAAATTTCTCATCTGATATAGTTGAGCTTTTCAATGCCTCTTCTTCTATCAACACCTTGTCATATGTTGTGGTCATATTGCCTCCTTTTTATCCTCTATTAACTCATTTATCCTTTCAACTGATAGCTCTAGCACAACAAATTTCGCTAGAAGCTTTAAAATCTCAATTACATCTAAAGAAACCTCTGTTAACCCGCTTTCTCTTAAAAAAACTGCTCCCTGAATAGTTGCAAAAGCAAAAGCTGGAATACTTAAACCAAATGTTTCAGAAGCAACGGCCGGGAAAAGCTGACGGAAGTTCTCAGCCACGTTAGCAACTAAACCCTCAAATAGAGGCTTAATTACTGAAGCAACTTCAGAATTGCTACGTGAGGCCAATAGCAACTCTACCATTGCTTGATAGGTCTCCCCATCCATAATTTTCCAAAGCAAGTCAACCGCTTTCTCTAATGTGCGGTCCTGTTGCGGTAGCTCATAAAAAGAATTTTTAAACTCAACTTCTTTTAAGGAAAACAGATGCTTAACAGTTGCCTGCAAAAGATCAGCTTTTGAAGAAAAATGATGCACCAATGCACCTCGAGAAACTTTGGCTTTTCTAACGATTTTGGTAGTAGTTGTACCTGAATAACCTTCTTTTGCCAATACTTTCACAGCTGCTTGAATAATGGCATTCTTGGTTCTCATGCTCCTCTCTGCCTGAGAACGCCGTTTGTGACTTTCAGCTCTCATCAAAAACTACTCTATATTGTAAATAACAAACAGTCAAGTCTGTATGTAAATTTTAGTAACTGGCAATTTTTAAAATAGCGCTCTAGCATTAAAACTCGTGCTACATAAAAAAAAATTAAAGCTCTTTTTACTTCTGGTTCTTACTTTGTTGCTAGCAGGTTGCCAATACAACTGGGCTGTTAAAATTAGTACTCAAGAGATAACACCAGACCAAATTAAAGATGTTCTTAAAGGCTACCCTGTTATTTACAATGCAGAAGTTAATTATTATGACACAACCGGTGATGTAACGACTATCGACGAGATTAACAGTTTTTTTAACTTACCCTGCGGATCTGACACATCAATGATTACTGGCCAAAATTACCAAACATATGATATGGCAGCTATTTCATGTGTGACGCTACAGGAAATTTACGTCCATGCTCTGACAAACTATCTTGCAAACCAAGGAATTGCTCCCACTGCTAACTTACTCAGTAAATCAGCTAGTTATCTTAAACAGTCAATGAGCTCGCTAGGGATAAAAAATATCTCTGCAATTTCACCAGAGCTACGCACCTTGATGATTCAATGGTATGCAGACGATACTGCATTAGATGCACAAATCGCATTAAAACTACAGTCCGAATCAGTTGATCAGCTGTTTCAAACCTTTAAAAATGCGCTTGAAACAACCTGTTTTGCTTATTTTCAAGTTCCAGATCAAACTACAGCATTAAATGCCCAGCTAAGAATTCACTCTCTTAAGCAATTTTACCAAGAAGCTTCCTCCTTTGGAGGTGCTACAAAGCTAGGATGTGGATCAGTGCTCTCAAATTCAAATAGCCAAGTTGATTCACTGGCAGGTTTTGCCTACAACACGCCGGTTGGACATACGTTGGAGCTAAATGCTGGTCAAAATTTTTTAGTTATCATGGTTCTTTCACGAAAGCCTTTAAAGTTAACACAAACAGTTAGGAATTTCTTACAAAATCAGTTATTGGAAGGTACCCAAAGCCCACTTTTAGGAACTTATGCAAGGATAGTAATCCAAAATGCAATACTTTCAGCACCTATTGAAATTAATAGCCAATATGGCAAATTAGTTAATATCCAAGGAGCTCCGTATTTATGCGCACCACCAATTCCGCCAGCCTCCTTTTACCAGATTAACCAGCCAATAAGAAATTCCGAGGATCAAAAACTATTAGGCAATATCTTTAGTTGCGCCATTTATTACAATTAAAACAGCGTGACAGAGAAGCCTGTTGTAAAAATAGTAGGATTAGGTCCTGGCAACCCAAAATTATTGCCGTTAAAAAATAAAAGATTAATTGAGCACTCAAAAAACCTTTACTTTAGAACCTTTCGACATCCAACAGCAACGCCATATAAAAAACAAGCTAAAAGCTTCGACAATATTTATAAAAGAACCACCCGCCCGGCAACTTATTATAAAATTGCTGACAAAGTATGTACCCTGGCAAAGAAATTAGGTCAATTGACTTATTGCGTTCCAGGGTCACCTTTTGTAGCTGAAGACAGCGTTAGATTAATACTAAACGATGAAACTATTAAAGTTCAGATTTATAATGCTCCGTCATTTCTAGACTTAATTTGGCAAAAGATTAATGTCGATCCAGTAAGTTCTTCATTAAAAATTGTGAATGCTGAAAGCTTTGCACAAAGTGTAGCTGGCTACAAAGGAGCAATTCTAGTAACTCAATGTTACTCAAAGGAATTACTTTCTTTAATAAAGTTATCCTTTGAGGAACTTAGTCCAGAAAGAGCTATTGTTTTAAAAAATTTAAGCCTAGATAATGAATTAATTAAAGAACTGCCTTTTTCTGAAATCGATAAATGTATTACTCCTAATCACCTTACTAGCTTATTTATCCCAAGTGTTAAATATCCCGTTTTAGGTGAAGCTGCTGAGCTTTTAAATACTGTGGCTATATTAAGAAAGAAATGTCCTTGGGATCAGAGTCAAACTCATCAGTCTTTGGCCTTTTCTTTAATAGAGGAAGCTTATGAAACCTATGACTTGATAAAAAAAATTAACGAAAGCACTGATGTTGAGCACTTTATAGAAGAATTAGGGGATTTATTACTTCAAATCTTAATGCATTGCCAAATAGCTCAAGAAAATGGGCAATTTAATCTTTATGACGTTATAGTAACATTAAATGAAAAATTAATTGAGAGACACCCTCATGTTTTTAGTGATCTTAAACTCAAAACAGCGCAAGAAGTTCTACAAAATTGGGAAATTATTAAAGCACGATCAACAAAATACAAAGGGTCACTTACAACGTCTTTGCCATCTCTCCTTTTAGCCCAAAAAACAATTAAAAAAATTTTTCGAAAAAATCAAAATGAGCTACAAAAGATCCTAAAAGTAAATCAGTCAAACAAAATATTTCAAGACCTTTGGAAGTTAATAATTAAAGCAACCGAGGACGGACTTAACCTCGAGGAAGGCTTACGTGACCAGCTAATTAGTTTTCTTTCACTTTACAATAAAAAAAATACTAAGCCAGAGCTTTAACGTAAGCAAGAATCTCTTTGATGTTAAAAATTAGGAGAAACAAAGGCCTACCACGCTAAAGATAATCTTTAGCATAAGTCAAGAAACTTTTCTCAGTTAGGACACTTAAAGTTTAAGCTTGTTTTATTTAAAGCTTAAATAGTTAAAATTCTTTCTACATTACCCTGGCAGTTCTCAAACTTAACAGTTAATAGCTACACTTAATTACAAGAATTATTAAACACAGAACTTAATCAACTATAATATCTTATTACATCTATTATTAAATCTGCACTTCCAATGGCATTATAAACATTTATTGAGTAATTAGCACCAATTT
>Ga0080006_1087329_pt1 | contig 10410 bp, 8 predicted proteins | sample RS3BMetagenome_FD_69209 | JGI IMG/M metagenome (GOLD analysis project Ga0080006, IMG submission 69209) | Ferric oxide microbial mat and aquatic microbial communities from Rainbow Spring, Yellowstone National Park, USA - RS3B (SPADES... ... | reverse complement strand
ATCGAGTACCAATGGCCTACGAGAATCGTTCTTGATGTTCATATGTAGAGCGCTCCAGTTGTGCTGGATTGCTCAATAGCTCCATCCCGGTGCCGTGCTTCGAATGAGAATCCAAAGCGCTGTCACTTCGCGACGGATTCTATTCCATCGGAGCGTTTCGGCATTTCACCACATTGCCTAGACCGATTCCTCCACAGTTCAATCGAAAGATCGCTCGGCACCAAGGCGCTGGGCGCCCCGAAAGCACGCGACATTCTCGGATATCCATCTGGGTGTTCAAGTCGAGATCCAGAGAGAGAGAGACAGAGAGAGCTCGCGTGCATGCTTGCCGGTGGAATCGTACCATAGCAGGCCGCTCATTTTCGATCGCCTCCCCTGATGACATTTGCTCAGCTTCGTGTTCGCCATCTCGTGCACCAAACTCGCTCTGCTTCACGCTCGTTTTCTCGGCAGGTTTCGGCTCGTACTCGCGCCCGTGATGCACCCTTTTGTGGTCTCGAATCCATCGATGGGAATCGTGCAGGAATCGATTCTGGAGTTGTTGAGTTGTTGCAAGCTTTCGTCGAAGGCACAGGGCGGTACCCGTCGCACGCTACAGCGTGTCCAGCGCCCTACGCTACCACCGAGCGACGCGACTTGTCAGGCCCAGCCTTTTCCATTTCATTCCGGAAGTTGGTGAATGCGCGATTCTGGCCTCTGCGCAACCGCATCGCGGTCTCTTGGACGCTTGCCGGAGACCTTTCGCATCAGCAGAGTGAACGCTCAAGAGCACACTGAATGAGGCACGGGAAGCGTCCGTCTCTCCCGGACGCGGTGCACGGGGTGTCGAGACGGCTCACGCTGCCGTCAGTCAGCTTGCTGGCGGTTTGTCTCTCGGCACCCATCGGATCTGAACCGCAATCACATAGAGTCCTGGGGAAGTTGCGCAGGTGTATCCACTTTCAGTTCATATCTTCGGACAAGTCCTCTCGATTGAGCGGTATGGCGGCGGTCATGATATATTCTGCAAACCGGGAACAACGCTCACCACAGAGTCTGGCTCCTCACTTGCCATGAACAGATGAAAACGAGGGTCGCTGTGCGACTGAGGCATAGGTTTCACAAAGTGCACGCTCGCTGGTATTCCATCGGTCTCCATGGTCGCTGGAAACCGCTTCTCAAGTGCTGCTCGCAAAGGAGAAACCTGGAACGAGCTCCGCCGATGCCCTACGCGAAGCTGTTCGCAAGAAGCACAGTTGCTCGCAGAGATCAGCTGCAGCTTACTCAGGAGGATATCAAGTAGGCGGCGCAAGGATCTATGCCGACATCATGGGTCTGTACCCGACGTACAGAGATGACATGGAGTAGACGCTTCGGGAGACAAGGTCGCTCGGGTTCGGGGAGGGCGCCTCTACCGCGCTGCACCACTAGGCTCTGTGCTGCTCTGCAGCGCTCTGCTCTGGAATACGTCGCAGCGCAAGACGCTAGTAGGGCAGGCGTCACGTCTCAAGTATCCTTCGCGTACGACGGTTACCAGTCCGAGACCGAGAGCAACACGATGCGCTTGGGCGGTATAAAACGTGTGTCGCTCTCGTTGCGACAGCTCTTCTGAACCCGCTCCACCTCGATCGCTGGTGGCTCCACCAGCTCGCCATCTGTCTTCATGAACAGACCCAAGAAAACCTTTCACCAGCGCCCAGTTTCCTGGGCCAGTAAGCGAATGCACAAAGGTCACAGGGTGCGCTTCACCAGGCGCTCCAGACTGGCTTGCATACTGTTTTCGTGTTCGAACCTAGTTTCCTGCGTTTTGGCACCGGTTTCACCGATGTTGTCATAGAGGACGCGGTGCGACGAAGCGTGACGTTTGTCTGGGAAGTGTTTGTGTGCTCATCCCGTATCCGATTTTCAGACCTTGAGCCGTCTTGAGTCGCGAGCGTCAGCTGTGCTGCATCACGAGGGTTTCATCGAAACACTGCACAGAACTGAGGACCGCTCGCAACTCAGGTACCGTAACGCTTATGTGCAACTGCTAGGCAAGAAGTGTCAAGAATAAAGAAACAAGAAAAGGCTATATTTTGTAGAAAAGTGCTGAATGACGTCCAGCCACACAAGCTTTGCAAGGTTCTTCCCATTGATGTGTTTAAGGAGGAACGCCCTGACAAGAGCTTCCCGCTGATGCTCCCCCTCCGACAGTTTTTTCTCGCTGACCTTCCTCACCCTCTATCCTAGATGATGTTTATCTTCTTCGTCTGGTATTTCGTTCTCCTTATGCTTTGTAGCCTTCGCCTTTACTCAGCGGGATGGCGTTGGTGTGTTCTTCATACTTCAAAATCGTTCTTCCTCGAGTGTCATGCGCACTGGATCGAGGATGGTAATGGAGCTCGCTTTTTTTCTTTAATGTATCTACAATTCCTCAGATACCTTTGCGTCATTTTCTCCGTCGCGAGCACAGCCATGGAGCCAAGCGCGCATTTCCGCCCCCCATCTGCAAATAATCACAACAGCCCTAGACCAGAACAGGTCCGGAGAAGATAGAGAGCGATTTGCCAACGAGCGATTTTACGGATGCAAACGACTCGTCTATGGATTAGAGGGTGTCAATGCGGCGTTTGGCGGCAGAGCATACGCAGGCACGAAGAATAGCGCAACACCATGCCCAGACCCGTGCTTTCCCAGCGCATTTCAGTGAAGGAAAGCGACCTCGTCTACGAGCAGAACAAAAGAATTTCCGCTGGACAAGTCACGAAAATTGCTTCGACAAAGAAGTATGGGATACCAATGGATCATTGTCGTTTGAAGATTTTTAGGCGACCAAATGATCGAAGCGCCTCTCGAGCTGATGCTGTCGGAATGCTCGCGTGTTTCTGTCGTACCCGCTGGGGTGTACCCCACTTGTACGCCAGCACGGATCGAATATTTCTCCCAAAGGACGTCTCATTGAGCGATATGAACACTTGTGCCGATGCGGTAAGCGTTCGCATCTCAGGACGACATTGATCATGAGTTGTTCAACGCGCATCCTACCCGGATAGCGGCCAGCTTTTTTCCGTTCAACCGATTCATTTCTGCACGATTCATCATATCGGTCCTGAATATTCTCATCCTGCTGGTTTTCTGATTGTATTTTTTAGAGAATGTATAGTAAGGAATGAATCGACGAGAAGCTGGCGTTTGGATAGCGTTTGATAACTTATGTGTAGTGTTCACTTCAATCAGGATAGGGGCTCAAACCGGGGCGGGTCATCCACCACCTGCTAGTCCTACAACAACTGACTCGTGTTCATAAAGCCGCTTCTTGGCCAACTTGCTGTGACAACGTAACGTCCTTCCGCCAACCTTATCCAGTCTATAAGGTGCAAATCTTTTGTTGACTTCCAGTTACCAAAAGCAAGTATAAACAAGAACACCGTTTTCATCCAAGGATTCTACAATGCACCGTTCTGAGTATAACCCGAACCAACGTATTCGCTCACAAATCCTCTACACGTACACCATTGTCAATAGAGGAGCACCACTGCACTGCGACAGGAAACAACATAGCCTCTTCCAGTCTGAAAAATCCCTCTATGCAGCCAGAGAAGAGACAACGTTCATGACCTGGACTCCTGCACTTTTCCGCAACAGGGCGATCGCGATGTCAACGTCTCCCGGTTGGCCGAAACGTTCGCGGAGCAGACTCGCGGGCAACGTTCCACAGCGCGTTTAAGAAGACACCATTCCAGGGGCTCTTGTCCTGATTCACTCCTTCTTCATGAATATTGCCGCAGTTTATGTTCAGCGAAAGCGAGATGGTTATACCGTAGCCCGCTGGGAGCAGACGTGGCTCGCTCCATCTGAAAGCAAGCACTTAGCCTGGCGCGTTGCAAACTACTTCGACCCGCGTAACGTACACGAGCCTGCAACGAGTAGGTTGGAAACACTCATGGCAGAACAAGGCTTTGCTGAGTACGGCCTGGAGCACTTGGGTGCCGTGGGAGCCAACATCAGCGCCTGGTCAAGTGGAGGCTACTACCAACTCTCCAACCGCCGACTCGCGGGGAGCTACCCAACTTACTGGCTTGACCCTTTCGAGCTTGCCGTGTCTGAAAACCTCGGTTTGACCGGTGTCGATGCGGAAACTGGCAAACCAGTGGTTTCAGCGCTTCGTGTCTGTGTGCTGTGGGAGCGAGCGGACGGCCTCTCGGACACGTTAGCCGCTTACGACCTGCTCCACCGGGTGTCAGCGCTCGTTCGTCGATACGATCGACTATTCCAGTCCGACGTTTTGACGGGAACAAACGCCTCTGATCTATCGGAGTCAGATGAGGAGCTGACGGCGAGCGAGCTCGGACAACGCTGTCGTTTGAACTTGCTCCTGCAGTACTGTATGCAGGGTGTAGATATAGCGGACGTCGAAAAATGGGTCCAAAACGCTCCGCTTTGTCGAGAATACGATGGAAAAGCCATGAATGCGTGGCGAAGTCTCTGGGAACGAAAGGAACAGTTACGAGAGCGAGCATTGGCAACCGGCATCCTAAGTGCGGCGGAACTGATAGCTATAGAAAGCGCGAAGGCCACCGAGGCACTAAACTCTTCCCAGACACCGGCAGTGGCATCAAAACCTTCGGAGGCAACACAGAAGAAGAAGCATTCCCGAGGGAAAAGGCACAAACGAGACAAAGGAAGCAAGCACGCCAAGGAAGCCTCACCAGCAGCAACATCGTCACCCAAGGAGCAAACGGATCCGTTGCAGACCATTATCTTCACACGCACTGCTTATACGGATGCAACGTTCATGCAAAAAACGCGACAAGCAATCGCTGAAACCCTCTTCGGTACATCCCATGTCCCGGAGAACGAGTGGATGGAGGACTTCGCATACGCAAAAGCGCTCGATGTACCACCGGTGGAGGCTACCATTGATGATTGGCTCGCCATGCTGGATGCCAAAGCCGCAGAGGAACGAGCAACAGCAGAAGCAGCAGCCGCAATCAAACGAGTGAACTTGTGGCTTGTAGATGATGAATTCCTCGATCAGAATCCCGCGTTAGCAGCGGAATTGTTCGAGCGAGCACCCTATTTCGATGGTGAGCGCCTCCTGCAACGCGCATACGATGAATCGTTCTCTGAGCGTGCTTACGCCTATTTCCAGAACGTCTTTTACCTGTTGGAACGTGGTCATTTTAAGGACGCTCTGGCGATTCTCCAGGATAACATCATGGCTGGTATGGTGCGGCAACGGGTGCTTCGAACAAACCGCGTTCCAAGAGCGCCAGCGCCCGATTCAGCGAAGACCGAAACCGAAGCAGCCAACACCTCTGCGCAGCAACGTTCTCAGTTTGAGACGGCAGCGGGGCATTCGGCACCGCGGGAAGACGTCCTCACCAACGCTGCAGGTGCCTCCACAGCTGAACGCATGGACGCGCCACGGCAGGACGCTGAGCAGGCCATTCACTTTGCCACGATACCCCGAGGGGGCCAAACGCAGCCTCTCATCGAGGAAGTCGACGATGCGCCGGAAAGCGCTCCAAAGAGGGAAGCTCTGACGGCATCGGAATCGATGCAACTTACCTCTACGGCGATTATCGAAGTGCTGCCCGATGAACAGACCGACGCAGGGTCAGCGCCGGAGCGCCAGACAACAGCACAAGCATTACCGGATGTCGCGGGTGCGGCTTCAAGCGAATCCCACGCACGAACGACCGGTACTGCAACGGAGAAACCGCACTCGGAACCGGATTCAAACACCTGGGAGCAGAGTGGAACGGAAACTGGTGTGAAAGCAGGTTCGGCATCGGAGCAGGAATTTGGCAGCGACGACCAGAGCGGCAGGCAAGCTGAAGCCCCGAAACCAGGGGCTCGTTTGGAAACCACGGAGGAGGCGGTGCACCCCCAGGTCTCCGGACTCGGAGAAGAGTCGCAGGATTCGCTGCTATCGGCTGGCGAACATCGGGTTGCACACGAGCTGGTCAAGAATGTGATCGACGCGGCACTTGGAGACGCTGTCGACAACGTGTATTCGGAAAACGCCACATTGTCCGCAGTGCCGATGCGATCGGGTCTGAACGAGGCCCCGACTGCTGCTTCAGCGACCGTGGACACAGCCTTGGGGTGTCGGCGTTCCCGTTCGACACCGGACGGCGTTCAGGCAGCGTCTGATGAGGGATCGATCACCGAAACGACTCCACGGGAAGGTGATACCGTAATCGTTCCTGCGCTTGAATCTCAAACAGAAAGGATTTCACTGACAAGAGACGAGAGCAGCGCTCTCGATAATGCAGCCACAGCTGGGGCGGTGTCGATTCTTGGCGATCGCGAAAGTCTTCAGGAGCAGCAGCTGGAGCGGATGCCTCTACAAACAATGGCAACTACTGCGTACCAAACAGGTGCAGTTGACGGGAACGCTGCCAACGGGGCACTCGCAATAGCGGACTCGAGTGCACAGCAGCGTACGGGTTCCGAGTCATCATTGCCGCCTGAGAGCGAAGGACCCGACCCTTCACCAGACCACAAACGTCTTTACCTTCTCGGTTGCTGGTACAAGCTCGCTCTCCACATCCTCGAGAGAATCACTTCACTCGACCAAATAGCGACCGAGCAGCGTACGCGCTCCCGCCAGGGAGCCAACGTTCGCATGTCTCCCGAAGACGAGCGGGCTCAGGCGCATTTAAGCAACCTTTTGGCGTACCTGCCGTTGCTACCCAGGCATCGTCAGGCTGCGGTCAATGTGAGTATTGAGAAAAACATGCAGCTGGGCAATTACGGCTACGCGAGAGGCTGGATCGACTGGGCCTACGACCGGTTCCCTTTTGCGAACAGTGAAGCGACGCGTGCTCGCTACGATCGTATCCTAGATGAATGTGAGGATGCAGCATGGCAGAACGAATACGTGGTCCCCGAACTTGATCGACTGATGGAGTACTACGGGCGTGGTGCTCTCAAACTACGCGAGTACCTCTTGCTTGCTCAAGAGGAGGTGAGCGGCCTCTGGAACCTGCCATCTGAGCAGCATTCAAGCGGATCTGAATCGTCGTCATCGTCCTCGGGAACTGAAAGCGCAAACGAATCCTCTATTGAAGACGCATCTTCTGTAGAAGAAGATTTAGAAGGCATCGTGCTCAGCGACACCTCCAGTGATGCATAACGCGCTCCACCAGCGCACAGCGTAAACATTGGCAGAAGCGGTATCACGAGAAGCAGGCACAACTGGGAGTATAAATCTGGCGTCTGGTGGGCGATCATCTCATGAGAGCATCCACGGGACCGGTCTCGCCCCGTTCGGAAGACATCCAAGACGAGACCTCTGCGACGACGACGAAGCTGCAAAGAGTCTCGGATCTGGCTTCGGGAGAATGCCGAGGTTCGGTACCCAACGAAACCGGTGCTTCCTCTGAAGCTTGCAGTACCAGATGACGGGTCTGGTACCAGGCGGATCGCGTTCCTTGATCCGGGATCGAATCAGGTGTTCCGCAGCGGAGAACTTGCTCTTTCACATACAAATCCATGCTCCTGATCAAGGGTGTGAGGTTGTTTTACGAGTCTCCGGCGCGAGACGATGCATGCGACGCTGGTAGACTGCTCTGCAAATGCCGCTGGGTCAGTCGCAGAGCGTTACGCTCCTCCAGCATGGCCACATAGGGACTGGATAAGTAGGTGCCGGTGCGCAAACGCTGCAACGTAGCCTCGTGGATATGTAGATGGACTCGAAGGAGCGCCAGATCTCGCTGAAGCTGTCGGAAGCGTGTTTCATAGACATTGCAGGTCGTACACATGGCATCCGCATTCGCGGTGCAGCTCGGAACATCCAAGGCTTCTGTCGTTCCCGCGTTCTTGTCTACAGCATCGCAAAACGACTGCTGCCAGCCCAGGTAGACGCAACTCGAACGAAGCCAGTCGAGTTCATTCCACAGTCGAAACCGCCGATCACTCACATGTGCCCGTATTCGCATTCTCCATAGACGGATCTGCGTCTGGAGATGTTCGAGGTCCTGTCGACCGTGCTGTTCCAGCTGTTCCAGGGCAGCAATCGCTCTCTCCCATCGAGTTGCGGCTGTACAGACGGTTGAAGCTCGCACATGGCGAGACTCCGAGACGGCGAGCGCCGTGCTCGCGGTCAAAGCCGAAGCTCGCGCTTCTCCGTGATGAGCAGTGTTGCTCGTTGATTCGTCAAGAACCCTGTCCTGGTTCGCGGAAAGCGTGTCACTTTCGACTGATGGACGCTGCTGATGCCTGTTACGCTGCTCTGCGCTGTCCGTCGCTCTGAATAGCGTCGCAAGCGTCTGCGGAGACGTTGTGGCGTTGAGCGCAACATGCTCATTCATAGAGCGTTGTCCATTCGTATTCTCGTCGAGACCTGAGCCTGCGCTTTCCAGCAGCGGGCCTGATACGGGTTCCGCATCCGCGATTCCGGTGGTTTCTAGGGCCATCCTCACTGCTTCCTCGTTTGCTAGTGCATGACCCAATGGTTCTGACATCGACACCGTGGGCCTCTTCGCGACTTCACCTTGCGATGTTGCGATCCGACGCTCTGCTGCTGCATTCTCGTGCAGCGCTGCTGAGCTGTTCTGCCGTGATCCCACCAGGCTCGCCGGTGAAGGCCGCATGGGATCAGCATTTCCATAAGATTGCGTCTCCGTTGCTAGAGCTGGCGTCCTCAGGGTTTCAGGCACAGAAATCGTTGTTGCATTCGCTGAAAAATCCGTATCGACTTGTGCTGCGGATGGCACAACGTCTTCGTCTGCGTGAAGCATCGCTAGCGATCCTGCAACGTTGCTCGCGTGCTCATATTCACATACGCGATGTTCAGCAGTCTTCGAGCGCTTTTTGAGCTCCGAAGCATCCATACATTGCTTCACAGGTTCTGTGTCAGACATATGGGCCAGCATTCCCGTACCCGTGAACGCATGCTCCTCCTCGTGAGACGTTGATGTACCGCCATCGCCGACGACACGCTCTGGAGCATCCCCGTGCAATGCATGTTCGTCAAGGAAATCATCGTCTCCGCTGGTCTCGTGTTCATATCGAGGACTTGTCATCGAAGCGTATTCAAAGAGTGTCGGACTCGCGACTGAGCGGCTTGCTTCTGCCGAATTCCACGATGCGCTCAGGCTGCCTGCTCGAGATGCGAAAGACTCAAAAGTTTCCCGCTCCGTCGATTCTCTGGATGCGTCTTCATCTGATGTCGTGACTTCGGGCGACCTCGCTGCCGTTGCCAGCACGGCATTTGCTGGAACAGACGTTCCCTGTGAACCGCACTGTTCCGAAGAGCCAACCTGGGGTTCCAGCTTCGACTCCAGGGCGCTTTCGAGACGACGACAATCATCACCTGCACAAGCCGGACTCTGATCAGCGGCTGTTCTTCGTGCGTGTGTTTCAAGCGATGAGTGTGAGCCATGGGTACCAGGAGCGCGCTCCTTCGGCAGCGTCTGCGAGGTTTCAGAGTCTAGTCTGGTCGATCGAACCCCGTCTTGGCCTTCTGACTGCTTTCGGACCAGCTCGCGTTGCCACTGGCGCCACGCAGTACGCTCAGAATCCAGTCGCAAACGTCGCTCATAGAAGGGCGATAGGAGCGGCTCTGCACCACACTCGGTACAACAGCCGCAGAAGCGCGACGCAGGGATGCCGTAGCTCCGAGCCATATTTTCCCGGTTCTTCGCCGCTTGCTCCTCGAAAAGCTTACGAATTGCATCCATGCTGGAGCGTCCGGTCAGCCTAACGACCGGTAGCGCGAGCTTCAGCTTTGCTCAGAACGAGGGCCGAATCCCTGCGGGTCCGTGAGGCACCGGGAAACCCCCGCGAGGCTGCAACGTCCCCAGAAGCGCCCTCAGCCCTGTAAAGACAGTAACCTGAGCGTACCGAGCAGCTCAAAGTATTTGATGCTGCACACGAGGAGTCAAGTTGCCGGTTAAGGTTCCGAACGAGTCGAAGGCCAAGAACGCCAGTTACGAGTTGCGCATCTTCGCGGTCCCGTTTACGCCCTGGTGCGGCGGAACGTGGACGTTCGTTTGGAGAATCCGCAAAAGGCCGCGAGAGTATCTCAAAGCCTCAGGGACGCTTCGGACGCGACTCTGCCAGGGAATGGGTGCAAGTATTGAAGAAATTTGGGAAAGGTCGATATGATGCAGCCGCTGGTGGGGACCTCTGGCGTCGCAGAGCCTGCGGCACGTGTGGCCCACGCTACACGTTGCCAGGGCAGCGCTCCAAGGCACAGAGACGATATCGGTATCACGAGACCCCGGTAGTGACGTGTGACAATAGCAGAGCGGGGAATGTGTTTTATGGTGTTGATTCGCTGGCCTAAACTCATTCATATCGAATGATGGAACATCATGATCGAGTACCAATGGCCTACGAGAATCGTTCTTGATGTTCATATGTAGAGCGCTCCAGTTGTGCTGGATTGCTCAATAGCTCCATCCCGGTGCCGTGCTTCGAATGAGAATCCAAAGCGCT
>Ga0080006_1086085_pt1 | contig 10413 bp, 11 predicted proteins | sample RS3BMetagenome_FD_69209 | JGI IMG/M metagenome (GOLD analysis project Ga0080006, IMG submission 69209) | Ferric oxide microbial mat and aquatic microbial communities from Rainbow Spring, Yellowstone National Park, USA - RS3B (SPADES... ... | reverse complement strand
AGCTCTAGAAAGAGCCATGCACAAAATAATTGAATCTATGCTTGACATATGCAGGCATTTGGTCTCAGTTTATTCGCTAGGTCTTGTAGAAAGCTATGGTCAATATTCACAAAAACTGGCAAAAGCGAATAAGATGCCAAAAGACTTAGCAAAGGATGTAACAAAACTTTCAGGCTTAGGAAATATACTCGTTTATAGATATTTAGAAATTAGAACAGAGATTCTTTATCAAGCAGCTAAAGAAACAGTTGAAAAAATAGTAAACAAATTCATTGAATGGGCAAAACTAGTATAGATGAAGCAGAGAATTAAACAGTATCTCAAAGAAAATTGGGGAGCGTTATTCATAATCACATTCATGATACTTCTTATAATAGCAGCAATATACCTCTCAATAGGAAACGAAGCATACGCAAACGACATAGCAATATATGCATACTATGCATTAGTAATTGGAGTATTGCTTCAACTCGCATCATACATAAAATATGCAAGAAAAGAAGAAAAGCAAATATCAGATTAAAGTTGAATATTTTATATTTTAATGATTTGTTTAAAATCTTGATAAAGGCAAAAAGCTCATTATTAATTTTACATAAAAAATTCATATCTTTTGGTTAGAATTTACATATTAAAATTTAAAAAGATAAAAACTAATAATTCAAAAAATAAAGCTGAACTATATAACAGGTCATTAAAATAATGAACACGTTAACACAACAAACATCCACACAAACAAACCAACTTACACCAGAAATTTCAATAATCATGCCAGCATATAATGTAGGAAATAAAATAGATATAGCATTAAAACAACTACACGAAAACCTAACACAAATAACAAGCAACTATGAAATAATAATAGTAGACGACGGATCAAAAAATCCACCACAATCACGCATGATAACAACAAACAACAAAATAAAAATAATAAGACACTCAACAAATCTAGGAAAAGGGGCAGCAATAAAAACGGGAACAAAATACGCAAGAGGAGAGTACACAATAATTATAGATGCAGATGGGGACATAAACCCAAAAAATTTAAATCGATATGTAACTGCACTTAAAGAATACGACATAATCGTTGCATCAAAAAGGCATCCAAACTCAACATACCAAGCACCAACGATAAGAAAAATACTAAGCATAGCATACAATGCACTTGTAAAAATCCTGCTTGGAATAAAAATAGGAGATACACAAACTGGTTTAAAAGCATTCAAAACACAGCACCTAAAAACAATAATGAAAGTAATAGTAGTAAAAAGATACACGTGGGATACAGAAGCACTGGCAATAGCAAACATGTTAAAACTAAAAATAGCAGAAGCACCAGTGCATATAGAACAAGAAAAGCTATTCAAAATAAAAGATGCGCTAAAAATGCTATTAGAAATATTGGGAATAGTATACAGGCTTAGAATAATAAGATGGTACCAAAAAAACATAGAGAAAGAAAACTCGCAGTATAAACTATTACTAAAAATCTAAAATGGAAAAATTCAAGATACTATGGTTTAACTGGCGATGCTGGATGAACCCAGAAATGGGAGGAGCCGAAGTATTCACAAGAGAAATTATTAAAAGATTATCAATGGCTGGACATGAAATCACATTGTTTACTTCAGAATTCAAAGGGTCAAAAAAAGAAGAAACAATTGATAAAATTAGAATTATAAGAGATGGTGGAAAATTTTCAGTCTACCAAAAAGCTAAAGACTTTTACAAAAACCAACATGAAAATTACGACATCGTAATAGATGAAATTAACACCAGACCATTCCTCACACCAAAATTCGTAAACAATAAAGAAAAGATATTCGCAATCATACACCAACTTGCTAGGGAATACTGGTTCTACGAAACACCATTCCCAATAAACTACATAGGATATTACTTCTTAGAAAGCATGTGGCTAAAAAACTACATAAATATACCTACAATAACAGTTTCAAAATCAACAGAAAGAGACTTAGCAAATCTAGGATTCAAAAAAATCTACATAATACCAGAAGGAATAAACCTAAAACCTCTAGAAACAATACCAGAAAAAGAAAAAGAGCCCACAATAATATATTTGGGTAGATTAAAAAGAGCAAAAAGACCAGACCATGCATTAAAAGCCTTCAAAATTGTCAAAAGAAAAATACCAAAAGCGAAGCTATGGATCGTTGGAAACGGCTATCTAAGAAAATATTTAGAGAAAATTGCTCCTGAGAACGTGAAATTTTTTGGGCATGTCTGTGAAGAAGATAAGATCGCATTACTATCTAAAGCTTGGATTTTAGTAAACCCCTCAATTAGGGAAGGCTTTGGTCTCAATATAATAGAAGCGAACGCACTAGGAACTCCTGCTATAGCTTATGATGTTCCAGGACTTAGAGACTCCATCATAGATGAAAAGACAGGACTGATTGTGAAGGAAAACGGAAACGTTGAGAAGCTAGCTGAATCAATGATAAGAGTTTTAGAAGACGAATCGCTGAGAAAGATGCTAAGCATGAATGCTCTAGAACACTCTAAAAATTTCAGCTGGGACAAGACAACTCAAGAATTCGAGAAGATCCTAAAAGAAGCTGTTAATGAAATAGATGTAACATTAAGGACTTAAGTGAAACATAAATGGGAAGAATCTTGGTTACAGGAGGTGCAGGCTTCATAGGATCCCATATCGCGGAATATTATGCCAAGAAGGGAGAAGAAGTCATAGTTTTGGATAACTTATCGAGAGCAGAAGTCCTTGGTAAAGTTGTTGGTGATCCTCTTTACAACTGGAATTACCTAAAACAATACGGAAATTTGAAATTAGTTAAAGGGGATATCAGAAGCTTTGAACAGGTTAGGAGGATAGCGAAGGACGTCGACGTAATCATTCATGTAGCTGCACAGGTTGCAGTTACGACTTCAATAGCAAATCCTAGGATTGATTTTGAAATAAACATGTTGGGCACATTCAACGTATTGGAAGTGGCTAGATTGGAGGATGCAAACCTAATATTCGCATCGACAAATAAAGTGTACGGGGAAAACGTGAACAAGATACCAGTCATCGAGAAGGAAACTAGATACGAGTATGCGGACCCAAAATCTAGGGAGGGGATACCTGAAATATTCCCGATAGACTTAACTGGACACAGCCCATACGGATGCTCAAAGCTTGCAGCAGACATCTACGTTCAAGACTACGCGCACACCCATGGCTTGAAAACAGGAGTCTTTAGGATGAGTTGCATCTATGGGGAAAGGCAGTTTGGAGTTGAAGATCAAGGATGGGTAAGTTGGCTTACAATAGCGACCTTGACCGATAAGCCCATAACGATCTATGGTGATAGAAAGCAGGTTAGAGATGTGCTATACGTGAGCGACCTAGTAGATGCCTTCGATAAATTCCTAAACTCAAAATTGAAGCACGAAGTTTTTAACATGGGAGGCGGACCTGAAAATACTTTATCGCTTCTTGAGCTATTAAATATGCTGAGGAAGCTAACCGGGAAGAATCCTCGTCTAACTTTTGCAGACTGGAGAACTGCCAATCAGAAGGTATATGTGTCAAACATTTCAAAGGCTAAGAGACTCTTAAACTGGAAACCCGAGGTTAATCCTAGCGAAGGCTTAGAAAAACTTGTTGAGTGGATTTCCCAAAACACGGGCTTATTTATTTAATGATGAATGGGTTAACGATGAGTAAGACCATAGATAGGGTGCTCGTAACTGGCGGTTTGGGTTTTATAGGAAGCCATGTGGTAGATCTGCTTGTGGAGAAGGGCTATGAGGTGAGAGTATTTGATAATTTAGAGCCGCAGGTTCATGGAGAAGCGAAGAAGCTGCCTGATTACTTCAATAGGAGGGCTGAACTTTTAGTAGGGGACATGAGGGATAAGGAAGCTGTTGTTAAAGCTACGTCAGACGTAGATGCTGTGATCCACTTGGCTGCAGCGGTTGGCGTTGGGCAGTCTATGTACCAAATTGAGAAGTATGTTGCATGTAACACTTATGGAGCTGCGAATTTGCTTGATGTAATAGTCAACAAGGAGAACAGCGTTAAGAAGTTGATTGTGGCTTCATCCATGTCTGTATATGGGGAAGGAAAATACAAGTGTGCTTCATGTGGAGTTGTTTATCCAAGTTTGAGGAAGGAGGAGCAGTTGATGAACAAGGATTGGGAGCCTAAATGCCCAAATTGCGGTGCATCCTTAAAACCTCTGCCAACAGATGAAGACAAACCTCTCATGCCCACCTCGATATATGCTCAGACGAAAAGACATCAAGAGGAGATGTGTCTGTTGGTAGGGCGAACTTATGGTCTACCAACCGTTGCTTTAAGGTTCTTCAACGTTTATGGGCCAAGGCAGGCGTTAAGCAACCCATACACTGGTGTATGTGCCTTGTTCTCAAACAGGATATTGAATAATAAGCCTCCATACATATTCGAGGACGGCTTGCAGACAAGAGACTTTGTACACGTTAAAGATGTAGCTAAAGCTGTACTGCTAGCCTTAGAGAAGAGTGGCGGAGATTACATGCCAATAAATGTTGGGAGTGGAAAGCCTATATCAATAATTGAGCTAGCTGAAATCCTCATAAAGCTTTACGGGAGAAATGTGAAGCCATACGTGTCATATAAATATAGGAAGGGCGACATAAGGCATTGTTATGCAGATATCTCAAGGGCTAGACAATTATTAGGCTATGAGCCTACAATTAGACTGGAGGATGGATTGAAGGACTTGGTTAAGTGGGCGGAAGAGCGTAAGTGGGCCGCCGCGGACCTATCAGATAAAGCCATAAGAGAACTTGAAGAACGAAAACTTATTTAATGGACTTAACAACGTCCGATGATCAGCCATTAGTTTCTGTAATAATACCCACGAGAAATGCTGGTAAGATTATTGGGCATTGTCTGGAATCCATTCAATCACAATCCTACCGAAGCTTAGAGATTATAGTGGTGGACAATTACAGTTCTGATGAAACCCGAAGAGTGGTGGAGAAGTATCATGCTAAATTCATTACCGCCGGACCTCCACCTCCATACAATAACTTCTTCACTGCACCAATACAAAGAAGAGTAGGAGCAGAACATGGTAGAGGAGCCTTCCTCTTCTTCGTCGATGCAGATATGATCCTCTCGCAAGGGCTCATAGAAGAGTGCGTGAAGAGATGTGAGAAAGGTGCAGATGCTGTTACAATACCAGAAATATCTTTTGGGACAGGCTTCTGGGCAAAGTGCAAACAAATTGAGAGAGCATGTTACATCAATGACCCTAAAATAGAGGCCCCTAGATTCATAAGAAAGTCCGCTTACGTGCAAGCAGGCGGATGGAGCGAAATGTTTGGCGCTTTTGACGATTGGAACATGGCTAAGCGACTCCGAGCTTGTAACCTAAAGATAGATCACTGTACGAATAATTATATCTTACACGACGAAGGGCATTTAACGTTGAGAGGTTTATTTTTTAAGAAGTACAGAATGGGAAAGACTATAGATCTAAGACATATCTCCGGTCAAAATTTGAGTGTGATAAGTTACCAGCTAACACCTTTTAGAATATTGTTACTGAGAAAGGTCGTCTTCTTCACGAAGAACCCTATTTACATATTAGGCGTGTTCCTTATGAAACTCGTCGAAGCCACAGGTATGCTGATTGGATTCTTAATGCAGACCTTTAGGTTCCATAATTCCTGAAGATTTAAAAGTGAGGTGGAAATTGATAGTGGGTTATAGTAAGGAAGTTTTAGAGCCTCTTCTGAAGGATCTTAATTTGATAGACCTGTTCTTCCATGATTTAGAACATAGCTATGAAAACATGATGTATGAATACGAAACGGCTTGGAAATATCTGAAAAAGGGTGGTTATTTGGTCTCTGATAACATTGAATGGAATAATGCTTTTGACGACTTTATTAGAGCTAAAGGCGGAAAGGTAATTGCCAAAAAGTTCTATTCGTTAGGCATTATGAGAGAACTATGAGTGCGTGCAAAGAACGCTTAATAGCATAGGTAATAGCTTGTCTAAAATTAAAATCTTACTGATTTTGCGAATATTGTGGACCGCAGGTGCGCAAAAAATTGCTATTAACGAGTACAGATGGCTTAAAAAGCTTGGTTACGAACCAAAACTCTTATTTCTGAGAGAACATAAAACAACAGGGTATGAAAATTTATTATGGAATGTTAATTACAGAATAGTGAGGACAGAGGGTGTTGGACTACTAACTGCTATGTATGAACTGTTAACTCAACTTTTTGCAAAAGGTAGGGGACCCGAGAGCACTGTTGATCTAGATTTGATACGCAAAATACCTCAAATAGCCAAAGAGGAGGAAGCAGACTTTCTGATTTGTCATGACCAGTTCGCTGGTCTCGGAGGATACTACACTAAACAAAAGTTGAAAATACCATATTCAGTTTTCATTCATGAAAGGCTTAGCAACTACAGTGTTCCTTTGCTTGGCAAACTCTGGGAAAATTATGAGAGAAAAATACTCTTGAATGCACATAAGATTTTTGCGGTTACCCATAAAGTCGCTAAATCCGTGAAGGAAAAGTATGGCATAGATGCCGAGGTAAATTATCCGGGTATGGATGAAGTAGGTTTTACACCCTACTCAAATAAAGAAAATACGCTTATCTCTGTAGCTTTTTGGGACTTCGGTAGGAAGCCAGAGGTGTACGTAGACTTAATGAAAAGGATAGAGGGATATAAACTATTACTTGTAGGGAATTGGAGGATTAAAAGTGCTAAGGAATTTGTGATTAAGAAAATAATTGAAAAAGGTCTAAAGGACGAAGTAGTACTTATTGAGGGCATTCCAGAGGGCGAACTTATAAGGTTATACCAGAAAAGTAAGTTCGTTGTAAGATTCGGCTTTGATGAGTATGGTCCGGCTATGGCTGTAGTAGAGGCAATGCAGAATACCGTGCCAGTAATAGCAAATAGTGAACTAGGAGGTTCAGAGATCATTAAAGAGGGCAATGTAGGGCTGGTCGTAAATTCAATCGATGTTGAAAAAATAATGAGCTTTCTAAGAAAGGTAGATAACCAGCAAGAATATTCGAAACTCCAGGAGAACATAAGGAGGTTAAGGAACAAGTATAGCTGGGAAAACCACGCAAGGAAACTGATTCAAAACTTAGATTTCATATAATATACTACTGTTCCTGTATATTGCTTCCACCCTGCTGTAAACTATATTAAAGACGTTATAAGATCTGGCATACTAGGAACTCTTTATTACGGCGTAGGTTTAAGATTAGGACTTGGATTCATCAGAAATGATGCATGCTGTACTTGGAATCTTGCAACACATGATAAGCATACATACGAGAAGCGAGTAGTGGAGCTTATAAGAAAGATCTAGTACAAGTAGCACTAACTAGGTAATATGTCATCAAAGAAAAAGGATGAGGAAGTCATGCTGAAATTTCGAGGCTTAAACTTCATAATACCAAAGGAGACCGAATGCTTCTGGGCCTACTACGGCATTTGCTTCATAGGAGAGTACGACCAGCTCCTCTCACATATTAGTAGCTCAGACGTAGTTGTCGATGCTGGCGCAAATGTTGGAATATTTACCTTATTGGTCGCTAAGAAGGCGAAGCTCGTCATAGCCGTTGAACCACAGCCTGAAAACTTTGAGAACCTTAGGAGGAATGTCAGACTAAATAGGGCAAGAAACGTTATACTCATCAACAAAGCGCTGTCGAATTATGTTGATGACGGTTTCATTTGTGGGCGAGGCCTTTCAGCGGCTCTCTCATATGAAGGAGCTTCTATTAAAGTAACGACAATTGATGAGATGATCAAGAAGTTTGGCTTGGACGGTTTTGACGTTTTAAAAATGGATATAGAGGGAGAAGAACTGAAAACATTAAATGGCGACTTCTTAAGAAATGTGAGAGAGCTCATGGTCGAGTGCCACCATGGGACAAGCTCGATAATTCGTGGTAGGCTTGAGGAAGAAGGATTTACCGTAAGCGAATGGAGCCTTTCTCCGTTTAGAGTCCTTAAGAGAATACTCACAAATCTTAGATCATTCGTAAATGCTGAATTGAGGCTGGACTTTCCCGTCACAACTCTCATCTTAAAATATGCACTTGGGCTCGGCTCGCATCCGATACCTCCGGCTAACAGAACCTCTGGCATAAAATTATTGTACGCAGTTAGGTCGATATGAGGATAGCAATAATTGTAAGATTGCTCTGGCCAGGAGGAGTTCAGAGAATTGCAATAGAAGAGACTAGAGGGCTACAACAGCTAGGTCATGACGTTTTATTGCTCTTCCTTCGAAGATCTTCTTTACCATATGATTACTTAAAGAGTGAACGTGTCAAAGTTGATACCTTAGATAATGTTATTAAAATATATGGCACCAAGGGAGCCTACCTTATATAAATAGATGTACAAGGTTATGAATAAACTCATAGTAGTAAAGTTTGCTAAAAGAAATACCCTGTCTTAAAAAACGTAATAGTTGCACTAATAAATGAGTAGTTTTTTGAAATAAAGTTTGTGTCGTATTACTAATCCTTGGATTGCTTTATATTTTCTGCATCGGCTATATTAAATCGTTTTATGATTACAATACATGATATCTGGCCATTCTTGTTATTTACTCCATCTAAGTTAGAACTATTTCTTAAAAAACCTTTCAAAGAAGCATTAATGGATAGCAACATGATAATTTGCGTCACCAAACACACTAAAAAAGACCTTCTCCGATTTGTTAATATTGATCCTAAGAAGATCCGGGTCATTTATTAGGTGTTGACCTGAGCTCTTTAAGCTGGAGAATAAACTTAAAGCAAGGCACAAACTTGAATTGTCGTAAAACTTTAACTGGTAAATTTATAACGATCTACGTGAATGTAAAACAGGTCAAATGCATGCTTTACATGGGATGATAACCATATTGAACAAACAAATTATTGATGAAAGGATAATGTTATCAAAAAACCACTTGTATTGAATTACTTACGCATTTTATTTAGAGACCGTAAAATATGAAGATGCTCTTGATAGATAACGGATTTACCTTGAAGATGAGCGGGGGGGACTATCACATGATAAAGGTTGCTCAGTATTGGTCCAGAACTAATGTTGTGTGTTTCTTGATACCTAGGCTAGGATATAATTATGTTCATAAACTTCTAGTTGGTAAAATATTTGTATACAATACCTTATTAGAAAACTATACAGATGATATTATCAAAGTTATTATTCTATACATTATACGCACATTGAAGACGTTATTCTTTAATATAAGGGATCAATTTGATGTCATTATAGCATCCTCTCACTATCCTCATGATGTCATTCCCGCAATTATTTTTCGTCTGAGAAATCCTAAGTCAAATTTGGTCGTGTATCTCCATGGAATTATGATACCAGCAGATAATATATTAAGAAGAATAATCTCAACGGTATATAATATTTTTGGGCTCCTTCTTAGTATAAAATACGCTAACTTAATTTTTGTTGTCAATTCTTCTACAAGAAAGTATCTTCTTCATCAAGGTATCGAAAGCGAGAGAGTGATCGTTACTACGAATGGGAGTGAAGTCAAGGAAATTGTTAACCTGAGAGAGAAAAAAATTTTTGATGCCTGTTTCTTAGGTAGGCTCGTTAAAAGTAAGGGTATATATGATCTTTTATGTATTTGGAAAATAGTCTGTAGTAAGCTACCTAACGCTAGATTGGCTATCCTTGGTGACGGGCCAGAGAGAGAGAGCTTAGAGAAACTTATATTTAAAACAGGACTAACAGCTAATATAACCTTATTTGGTTTTTTGTTCGGGGATGAAAAATATAGAATACTGAAAAGTTCCAAAGTTTTTATCTTTCCAAGTTATCTAGAATCATGGGGGATAAGTATCGCTGAGGCGATGGCTTGTGGCTTACCTGTAATTGCCTATGATCTACCCATTTACAAGGAGATTTTTGATGATAAACTGGTTATCGTGCCCTTGGGAGATATAAATGCTATGGCTAAAAAGGTTATTTCCTTTTTAGAGAATCCTCAAATTGCAGAAAACATGGGAGAAGCAAACAGAATATTCATCAAGAGGTATGACTGGCGCGTTGTAGCTGAGAGAGAATTGTCAGCCATTCTCGGTTTGAAATGAAGAGCGTATGAGCGATAATCCTTATCTCTACAACTCTTCTAGCTATCATAAAACTTTTTCCTATCTTAGAGCGGTTATCCAAGATTCAGCCACAATATTCTTTTTATGAGCGATCTATAAAAAGCATAAGAAGAATAAGTATCACCCAATTTGGCGAAATGCTCATAACGCTTAAGCTAAGAAGTAAATTTTACGACTTCATAGCTTGTGCTATATTTATAGTTGTTTTCATAATAGCCTACAGAGATATTCTTTTTCTAAATGTGCCGTTTATGGGTATAAAT
>Ga0080006_1157312_pt1 | contig 10427 bp, 18 predicted proteins | sample RS3BMetagenome_FD_69209 | JGI IMG/M metagenome (GOLD analysis project Ga0080006, IMG submission 69209) | Ferric oxide microbial mat and aquatic microbial communities from Rainbow Spring, Yellowstone National Park, USA - RS3B (SPADES... ... | reverse complement strand
CTTTCCCGGCATATGAAAGTTGTGCGGGGGTCTTGACAACCGCGCATAGACGACGTACTGTAGCGTCATGGCTAGTCTTCAGGACGCTCTCATCGGCGCTTCCGGCATGGCCGGCGGCGGCGCTTTTCGGCCCAGCGGCCTCGTACTCGTCGTCACGAGCCACGGCCGGATCCACAAGCACTACGGGGATCACACTTGGCCTTGGCAGCCCAGCCTCAATGACATCATCGCGACGGACTGGGGCTATGGGCTGCTCGGTAACATCGCGCGGCAGTTTATGGCGGCGGCGGAGGCGGAAGAGGGGGCAGGGAAGTGATTGAGTGGTTTGGGGAGCAACTCGGCCCGATCGCCCCAACCTACGAGCGCGTCGAGGTGCCGCCGAAAGAGACGGTCACTTTCCAGGTGCTGGGCTTTAGGCTCGGCGCGAAGACCGTGCACGTGAAGCCGACCTATGCGCCGCGTGAGAAAATCGCGATTGGGCTCACGGTCCGAAGGCTCGATAAGGCGGAGCCGGTCCGCGAGTGGCTCATCGTCGGACAGCAGCCCGTCGCGGTCCTCGAGCCGCTGCTGTCTAACCCGGCGACCGCGGGTGGCGTCTACTCTCTGGAGGTAGTCGGGGCGACGCCGATGCAACATTACATAGTCGGGTATCAGCCTGGCGAGGAGGGTCACAATGGTTGATGACGTTTTTACGCTCGCGGGGATCGCGATCGGCGCAGCCGCGGTGGTCGGGCTCTTACTGGCGCTACGGGGGGTCATCTGGTGGTACTGGGGTATCTCCAGAGCGGTGAGGGCGTTGGAGTCCATCGATGCGTCACTGCGGGCGCTCCCGGCGGTCCAGGCGTATAGGGCGCGGCTCGCGCGCGAGCGCGGCCGTCGCGCAGCCTAATTTGGGGGGTGAGTGATGACTAGTCCGTTCGACCGCCTAGTTGACATGGTGGCGCAGAACGAGGGGTTTCGCGGGCGGCCATACAGGGACTCGCGCGGCTACGTCACTGTAGGGTATGGGTTTTGCCTAGACGTCTGGCCGCTGTCGGAGCGCGAGGCTCGAGTGATACTCGAAATGCGGCTCCGCGATGTCCTCGACGAGCTGTCGCACCAGCCCTGGTTTCGAGCGCTGGACGAGTCGCGGCAGAGGGCTATCGCCGATATGACATACAATATCGGGCTGGCCGGCGTGCTCACGTTCCACGACATGCTCTCAGCGTTGGAGGACGAGGAATGGGACAGGGCCGCGAACGCGATGCTGGACTCGGAGTGGGCAGGGCAGGTTGGCGAGCGCGCATACAGGGACGCGGCCCTGATTAGGGGAGACAAGCCAGATGAGTGACGCGGTCGCCCAGCAAGAGCGGGCCAAGATAATCAGCGCGCGGGAGCGGGCGCGGCGCGCCGCATTGCATCGCCAGATCGGCGCGCTGGAGCGGGTGCTCGCCGAGGCGCCTAAGCCGCGCAGTCTGCGTGAGTGGGTGCAGCGGCGGCGGCTCGAGCTCAAGGTGCGACGACTGCGCGGCGAGCTCGCCCAGCTATCGCTGCTGCCCTAAACATCGTGATGGAGCCGGCCACGATGTATGACACCCACTACCATTATTCTTACACGGACCTCTGCGGCAGGATTAGGTCGGTCACAACCCGCTGGAAGCGGTACGCCGTGGACGACATCGCCATGGAGTGTTTGCTCGACACCAACCAGCGCAGACAGCTAGCGTCTGCCCACAGGGTGAGCTACCTAATCCAGTCCGGCCGTATAGGGCACGCCGAAATCCAGGCGTGCGACGACGATTGCATGAAGCGGTTTCGGGTGCGCTCGCGATAATAGGAGGATACGACGATGCCGACTATGCATTGGCATTTTTACTTCACCCGCCCTGACGGGCAGGTGGAATCACTTACCGCGCTGCGTCCTGGTGATGCGGCGGACGAGATCGTTGCGCGCTGCGGGCTGCGCGACGATGCCTGGGCGCGCCTTGTAGCCCACCAGGAGGTGAGCTACAGGCTGCCGCACGGCGGCTGGGGAGTCGCTAAGATCCAGGGGTGTAGCGACGACTGCTTAAAGAGGTTCGGGTGGCGGTATCGTGTCGACATCGAGCCACGAGCCTGACTGGGAGTATCTGTCGCGGTTCTTGGGCCGGCCGGTCGGCGAGCTGCGCCGGCTCGGGGGTATAGATTTGCTCCGGCTCATCAGGGAGGCCCTGGAGCGCGAACAGCGAGCGCGGGTAACCCGCGTCGCACAAGCTTTGCACGGCGGGGCGCATACTGCTGGCGCTCACCAGGAGCGCTATAGGGAGGAGAGATGAACCAAAGCGACCCATACATGGCCCGGCGGATGGAACGAGTAAGGGTTGCCCTGGCAGACTACCTAATTGATAACAAGCGCAAGTACGAGCAGCCTGACGTCAAAACGGTGGTGTTCCTGCGCAACCACATATCGCGGCACCTGGACGATGAGGACTATGACCTCGCGCTCATCGAGCTTGGGGCCATGGACGCCCGCGGCGAGGTAGAGGTTGACTACACGTTACTGGACGGCCAGTGGTTGATCGCGGCCCGCCTAAAGTGACATAGCTTTGCGCGGCGGGGCGCCGCAAGGCGCGGGTGGCAGCACCCGGCGTAACCCCGCCGCGCATTAGGGCGCAGGTCCTGTCAGGGTGCGCGCGAGCGCATAGCAGCTACAGGCGTCCGGCCCAATACGCACGACGCTGCACTAGCGCTGCCGCGGCGATCGCGGCCTAGAGGCTCTAGGGGTCTTTGACAGGCGAGTTTGCGCTCGCCACCGGCTACAAATTGTAGCGGCGGCAGGAGCGCATAGGTGCGTAAAGCCGAGGCGCAGCGGACCTTCGGTCCGCAACGTAGTGTAACTACGTCTGCTCGCTCGCTCCGCTTCGCTTCGCTTAACGCTACGCTTCGCTCGCTCGCAGACTCGCTGGAAGTTGGGATAGCCGCGCGCGCGAGGCTAGGCCGCGCGGACATGGGGAGGCGTGTGCGATGAGGATGACTACGCCACGCGCCCTGATCCGGCTGGCGCTAGGACTGGCAACGCTAGCCGGCCCTGGGTGCGCGGCGGACAGGAGCTGGACCGTAGCGGACACGGCGCTGGCGACCGCCGCGGTCGGCGCGATTATCGGCGACGCGGTGACCACCAGCGGCTTTGCGCGGGGCACAACGTGCCACGAAATCAACCCGCTGCTCGGCAGGCATCCTAGCCTGCCCGTCATTGCTGCGGCCGGCGCGGTCGGCGCGGCCGGCGCGGTCGGGATTGCCTGGCTGCTGCCGCGCGGCTACCGCGAGGCGTGGCTCGCCGGCGTGACTGGGGCCGAGGCGTACCTGGTCGTGCACAATTCACTGGCGCACTGCGAGCGCGTGGCGGCGCCCGCAGCCGGTCCGGCGGACGGGCTGCTTGCCGGCCCTAAGGTGCGGCAACCCGCCAAAAAGACAGGATGGTAGACCTAGGGTGAGCGGGGGAAAGGCCGTAATCGGGCTATAAACGCAACTTTTTTCGGCGGTCCGGCCAGAAATCGAGCCGCGCGGGCTAAGGCGGTAGTTTTTCGGTGCCGGCATGGGCCTTCACGGGCTGCGCCGCGGCCTTGGCGGTGAGGCTCTCGGCGTAGGGTTCGGGTATGTGCAGGTCGAGCAGCGCCTGGTGGAGCTGGTCGATCGTGATTAGGCTGTCGCGGTACTGCGCGGTGAGCGCGGCGACCTGCTCCTTTAGGAGCTGCGCCTTGTCGCGAGAGAGGGTGAGGCCGAACACAAATTGCGCGGACGCCACGGCCTTGGCCTCGGCGTCGGCGACCATTGCGGCGACCAAGGTAGGTGTGAGCGCCTGGTCCGGGATGAGCTCATCGGCTGGGATGCCATAGCCCGCCAACGCCTTGAAGTACTCCGCGCGCGCGGCGGTGAGCGCGGCGGTGAGCGCCGCGCCGTCGATCTCGCCCCGATGATATGAGTCGAGCGCCGCCCGTGACAGGCTCGTCCACACTTCACGCGCGTCGGCACGGGCGACCGCCTGGACCTTGACGATCTCGCGCGTCTGGGTCTTAACTTCGAGCATCACGCGGAGCATCGCCCAGTAGCTAGGGTCGCCGCCGGCGGCCTGCCACATCTCGCCCGCTTGCTCGACGGTGAGGAGCTGGTCGGCGACCGCAGCTTCGATAGCTGTCTCGAGGCGGCTCAGCGCAGTTTCCTTCCGTTTATACGCCGCTTCCTGGCGGAGCGCCGCGATCGCGACCTTGCCCCATTTCATGTCCTCGGCGACTTGGGTGAGCTCGTCGAGCGTCGCCGCGCCGCGCGCGTAAGCCGACGACACGGCCAGCAGGACACGCTGCTGGATCTGGACGTTGCTGTCAAACTCCAGGCCGTCGTTGATCAGCGTTACGAAGTCGGGGCGCAGCCCCATATCCTCGAGCAGCCGCTGCCCCAGCGCGTAGGGATAGTCCTGGTTCCTGAACAGGCTACGTAGAATGACGATTCCGGGCGGCCTGTACGCCGCCGCGGTGGTGGCGGCGCGCCAGTCGTGGTCGAGGCCGGCCGCATCGTAGAGCGTCGCGAGCTGGTCCTGGGAGATAATCCGGCGCGCGTAGAGCTGCTCGGCCTGGCCGAGCATGGGGATTGCCGTGGGATACTGCTTGTTGTAACGCTGCTGGGCGCGGCGGCCGATCGCCGCCGGGAAAAACGCGCCGGGGAGCGCGGACTGTATCTCATCGTAAGCCAGGAGCTTGACCGCCAGTTGCGCATTGTGGCCGAAGAGGCTCGACATGGGGTACCCCAGATAGCCGGCGATCCCGGCGAGCAGGTGGATTCCCTGCCCGACCAGAAACGCCGAGCCGAGCATCTTGAAGACAAAGTCCTCGACGTTCTCGGCCGTCACGCCGCCGGCCGGCACGTCGGCCGAGACCACGGCCTCGAAGATTTGCTTGGGTAGTGCGCTCTCCCCAGACGAGAGCGCCTGGAAGATCGCGCCGAACGCGCGCTCGAGCGCCTGGGTGTAGCCCGGCGCCTCGGCCTGGAGGGCGCTCATGAAGTCGCCGGCCACCGACTGGAGGACGGCGATTAGCTGCCTACCCCAGGGCTCGATGAGATTGGTCAGCAGCTTGCCAAGGCCGTGCTCGACGGAGCCGAGCTCGCCGCCGAGATAGCGCGCGATGCTGCCGAGCAGCGCGGTTACCACGCGCGCGACCGGCGCGCCGGACGCGAGCTGACCCATCGCCGCGGAGACTGCGCCGTCGTGGACGAGCTGGTCGATGATCGGCTGGGGGACATCCTGGGACGCGGTCTGAGCCTGTATCGCCTGGGCGACCTTGTCGAGCGTCGGGCAGACGCACTGGGACAGCGCCTCCAGCGCATTCGCAGCCTTCCCCAGGTCCGCGGTCTGGAGCGCCTGGAGTATCTCGGGCAGCGCCGACGCCATAGCGGCGAGCGGCGACGACGAGCCCGCGAGTGCCGCGCTAAAATTCGCGACGCTCGCGACGATGGCCTGCATGCAGGGATCGGTGCATTCCGTCGGCGGCGGCGCGCCGGACGCGCCTGGACCGCCCGCAAGTCCGGATGTCATATACGGGTCCTCCTTGGCGGTCACGAGCGTTAGCAGCAGGCCAAACGGCGCGTAGCGGAACAGGTCGCCCCAGGCGTCACGCTGCGCCTGCTGCTGGGACTCGCCGTGCGCGAGGCGCTGCTGGAGGTACTGCTGGTAGTCGGCCTCGAGCTGCTGGGCGCCCCAGATCTGGTAGCCCGGCGGCATCGGCTGATCCAGCGGCGCTGGCAGCGGCTCGTCCGGGCCGGTTGTGTGCGCGAGCACGCCGTTGACGACGTCGTAGGCCTGCTGGGCTGGGACGCCCTGCTGCTCCAGCGAGTACTGCGCCTGGCCCAGCACTTGCCCCAGCAGCGCCTGGTCGGCTGGGGAGGAGCTGCTCATCACGATGTTGTTCTGGGTGAGCAGCTTGGCGTACATCAGCGCGGCGATCTTGCCAGCAGGGTTGGCACTGTGGGACAGCCGCGTGATGACGATCTCTGTGGCCTGGTCGCGCGGGCGGCCACCAAAGATGGCCCCTAGCCCTAGGGCGCCTAGGATGACCGAGACAAGGCCGACTATATCGACGCCAGGGACCTCAGCTAGAGCGGCGGAGGCGAGCCCCAGCGCGCCGAGTGCGATTGAGCCGGAGTCGATGCCGGCCTGCACGTCGGCCGGTAGGAACGACGGCGGGCCGAGCGGTTCAGCCATGACGGCTACGAGGCGACCGCTTTCACGCTCGCGTCGGCTTTATGCCGCTCAACCGTGACGGCCTGGGCCGCGACGGTGTGGCGCACATCTTCGGGCAGGTTGGGGTGGTTTTCATGGAGCACGTGCTCCACCAACGCGACCTGCCCCTGGAAGGTGTGCACCAGCTCGACCGCAGCCTCCGCTGCGCCCTTCGCGTCGTCGCCGAGCTGGGTGGTATTGACCGCGCTACCCTGTTCAAAGTCCGTGAGCAGCGCCACGAAGGCCTTGATGAGCCTGGCGAGCGTGGACACGATCTCACCAATCCCCAGGATCGCATCGAGTATCTCTTTCATTGGGTATACCTCCGTCGTCTCTCGTCTCGGCCCCCCAGCCACAGGGCGGTGACGTACGCCGCGACTGCCGCAGCGACCCCGGCGACGACGCCGGCAGTGATAGCGCCGGCGATACTGGCGGCGACCCCCACGAGCCAGTCCCAAACAGCCGGCGGCGGTGGACCTACGTTATGCACCGGGCCTCAGTACGGCGTCGCCACGACCCGCAGGCAGGTTGTGGTGGTGGAGCTCGGGTTCGTGGTGTAGGCCTCCACCCGGTCGGCCTGACTCGCTTGCACGACAAGCACTCCTTTTACCGTGGCGTCGCCAGTGGTGGCAATCGCGTCATAGCTCACAGGCAGCGTGATGAGGAGATTGGGCGTCGAGGGGGTCGCACCGAAGCTATGTATTGCCAACCGAGAGGTGGTCGAGCCGGCGATGGTTGCATTCAGCTGGGTGTACTCGATATCCGAGGCCACGCTCGTAGGCGGGACAAAGGTAGCATGCGCCTCCATGTGGATCAGCCACTTACCTGTGGGGGACGCAGGTAGCGCCGCCAGCGGCCCTACGGTGATGAGCGTTGTCGCGGTGTTGGCGGTTAGCGTCTGATTGCTGACTATGCATGTCTCGGTCACGGACGGCGTCGGGAGCGAGCCGAGGCCGGTCCCGCCGTTGGCAACGCTGAGCGGCGTCGGCGCGCCAACCCAGTCCGTGCCGTTAAATTGGAGGAGCGCGCCCGCGGCTGGCGGCCCGGCGCCTTGCGGCGCGCCGAGGATCACGCTCGCCCCCGGGGACGACATCGTGAACGCCCAGGCTACCGCGGCGCTCGCCGCGAGCAGCGCGGCGAGGGCCAACAGGGTCTTACTGGAGCGCCACTTCATAGATGGTCACAGGGGATGCCGCCGTTGGCAACGCTGAGCGGCGTCGGCGCGCCGACCCAGGCCGTGCCGTTAAATTGCAGGGGCGCGCCCGCGGTAGGCGGCCCGGCGGCTTGCGGCGCGCCGAGGATCACGCCCGCGCCTGGGGACGACATCGTGAACGCCCAGGCTACCGCGGCGAGGGCTAACAGGGTGTTACTGGAGCGCGACTTCATAGACCGTCACTGGGGACGATGCGTTGGCGCACACAGCGTACTCAGCGGCCGTCGGCCAGGTAAGGTCGGCGCGAAAGTCCAGCGTCAGGATGCCGCCGGACGCGGCGAGCACCACACCCTGGGTCGCGCTGACCTGGGGCGAGCGATCCACTTCGCACGGCCCTGATGAGTTATTGACCACCACAAGCTCCACCCGCGAGGGGTCGTTATTGACGATCTGGGTGGGCGACGTACCCACCGACACCGTGCGCGTGCGTATTAACGGGGATGACGACAGCCCGTACTGCTGCGTTAGCAGGGCTAGCGCCGTGGTGGGCGGTGCCGTGGATTGGGCGGCGGCGCTGAGGAGGGGCAGCGCCGCCGCCGCTATGGCGCCCAGGAGGCATGCCGATATGGGGCGCATGTGGGTGGTCCGCCCAGTGTATTATTGCGGGCCGATCACGTCGAGGAATAGCGTCTCGGCCGTGTCGGCGCTCGATGACAAAAACTCTGCCGTAATCTGGACCGTGGAATTGAAGGTGAACCATTCGCCCCAGCCGCCCATCCGCGCGCCGGGAACATCCGGCTCAGCGCTGGACTGCACGGCGACAGTGCCAGGCCGGTACCCGAAGCCTGGGTAGCCCACACGCCCCAGCAGCGCGCCCGCCGACTGGAACCTCGCGCCTACCACGGTGTAATTACCGACGGGCAAGTTGTCCACAAACGTCATCGGGACTTCGGTCCACGCCCCAGCTGTCAGCGTAGCGGCGCCGGTCAGCCGCAGGGTGATGATGCGGCCGGTCTTCGGCTGCGGCGGCTTGTCAGCCAGCAACAAGGCGACGAGCTCGTTTTCGGCGGCCGTGCCGCCGTTAATCGCATAGGCTGAGAGCTGCTCGTTGGTTTTGAGGGCGAGCGGGTCGGCGATGTAGTTATGCCACGGCGGCACGCCGCCGGCGACAGGCGCGGCTGCGGCTACGGGCTGTATGTCCGGGTAGCCTGGGGATTGCAGCGATGGGGACTGGAGCTGCGCGCGCACCATGTTGGGGCCGTAGGCGTAGGCGCCGATGATCTGGTTGACGGCTGAGACGACCAGATTGTTGTTCTGAATCGTCTCCCACACGCTCTGGAGCGCCGGGACCTTGGAGTATACGGCGCCCGTCGGGACTGAGCCGTAGAAGGCCATCAGATGGAACGACATCGCTAGTTACCTCCGGCCTGCTTTTCGAGGGCGTCGGCGCGCGCCATTAGCAGGCGGTAGCGGCGCGCATGGTCGGAGCGGAGGTACTGCTGGTCCTCACCGCGGGCAAAGACGATGCGCGCGTAGTCGCGCAGCGCTTTGGCGCCGTAGGCGGTGAGATCGCGCCCGGTTTCGGGGCATCGCCCGGCGGCCACGGCGGCCGCGTCGGCTTTGATTTGGTCTTGATCGTGAGGCATGTTCGCGCTCCTTCATACACGCGCGGCTTAGGCGCCTGCGCCCTTTTGCGCGTGCATCGCCTCCGCGAACGCGGTCGCGCGCGCCGCATTGGTCCCTTTGCGGCCCTTCGGCGGCAGCTGCGAGAGCGCCTGGGTGATCATTGCGAAGGCCTTAGCAAACCCGGCTGCCGCCTTGGCTTGGTGCGCTTGGCCCGAGTTGGTGTAGGATTGCACCTTGTTCTTGGCGCCGGCCTGCCAGTCGGACAAGTACTGGGCCGAGCTGATTGCCGCCTCAAATTTAGGGGCCGCTGCGGCGACGCCCTGCTGCCAGTTGGCAGTATTTTGCGCCGGGTTGGCGTTGGGGGCGGCGCGATAGTTAGTAAAACCGGCCTGCCAGGTGGCGCCTGAAGCGGCGACCCGCTGCGCCCATTTTTGGGCTGCGGCCTGCGCGTTAAGTGTACGTGCCATGACGTCTCTCCGTAGCTAGCCACTATATGTAGTGGTCGTGGTGTGCTCAGTACACAACATATAGTGGTGCTTGTCAAGAGGCCGCGCGTGTGATATGCACCGGGCGTGGCGACCAACCGCAGCTACACGCCGCTGACATCTCGCCTGCTCAGCGAGTATCTCGCCGCGCACTACCCTGGCGCGCGGATTTTCCAGGAGTACCACCTGACGCTTCCCAACGAGGCGGCCGTGCAGGCCGCGGGTGGGCGCGTCTCGCCGCGTTTCGGCGGCACAATTGTTGGCTATCCCGACGCGGCTGTTTTCTTAGCCAACGAGGTCCAGCTTTGGGAGGCCAAGGCCACACTATCTTTCGCGGCCATTGGCCAGATAGAGGGGTACGGCGCTGCGTGGCACAACAGCGTAGAGTCGCGCTTCGCGCCCGGCTTGCCGGTAACGCTGCACATCCTGGCCGCGATTGACAATCCCGGCGTGCGGGCCGTCGCTGAGGCCAAGGGCATCGATGTCGTTATTTACAGCCCGCCCTGGTTCGCGGCGGCGATTAATCGCCGGGCCGCCGAACATCTCACAGTGGGCGGCACGCAACCGCCTCCAAGCGAGTTACGGCCTTCATGAGGATCCCGGCATCACCCGCTCCCCAGCCCAGGACGCTGCCTAGCAGCGCCTGGTGGAGCCTGGTTGATGCCCGAGCGCCCAGAGGAGCGCCGCCGCAAAAGGAGAGATTCTCTCGGCATTTTAAGGGGGAGCCGTCCCTGCCGGGGACGGGGATTCCCGTATACGCGCAAAATTCTGAAAAGTCGAGGACCGAGGCCGGACGCAACCTTTCCCGGCATGTGAAAGTTGTGCGGGGGTCTTGACAACCGCGCATAGACGACGTACTGTAGCGTCATGGCTAGTCTTCAGGACGCTCTCATCGGCGCTTCCGGCATGGCCGGCGGCGGCGCTTTTCGGCCCA
>Ga0080006_1199637_pt1 | contig 10429 bp, 8 predicted proteins | sample RS3BMetagenome_FD_69209 | JGI IMG/M metagenome (GOLD analysis project Ga0080006, IMG submission 69209) | Ferric oxide microbial mat and aquatic microbial communities from Rainbow Spring, Yellowstone National Park, USA - RS3B (SPADES... ... | reverse complement strand
CTCATACGCATCGAAGCGGACGAACTCACGTATAACCTCCACATCATGCTCCGCTATGAGTTAGAAAAGGGACTGATCAACGGCGACATTCGAGTTGCGGATCTCCCGGAACTATGGAGAGAAAAAATGAAGGACTATTTGGGGCTCGAACCAAGTACGGATGCAGAGGGTGTTTTACAAGACGTGCATTGGTCGGGCGGAAGTTTCGGTTATTTTCCGTCCTACTCGCTGGGTAACATCTACGCGGCACAATTCGCCAACACCATTGAACGCGAATTGCCGGATTATACTGAACTGGTTCGGCGCGGCGAATTGCTCGAAATCAAACATTGGTTGAACGAGAACATTCATCGCTACGGAAAGTTGCTGTCGCCAACCGAATTGTGCACAAAGGTGACGGGGGGGCCCGCGAATGCGAAGTATCGGGTCTCTTACTTGGAGACCAAATTCGGCGCCCTTTATCAACTTTGAGGGAGAATGCTCGAAACAGTGGACAACGATCCACCGTGCGCTGGACAAATGGTTGTTTTGACACTTCGTTCAGGGGCGGTAAAAACCCGCCCCTGGTTTGTCGAATATCGAAAGGGGAAGCGTGATATGGTCGATAGAACGGATGTCGGTGGCGCAGAGCGATTGCGCATCATCATAACCGGACACAACGGATTTATCGGTTCGCGAGCGATGAAGCAACTCGGTCGGAAGCACGATGTGTATGGATACGGGCGAAAGGAAGGCGGAATAACTGATTACCTCGCGATCAAGCAGTTCGTAGCCAATATCGCGCCCGACGTTGTCATCCATTGCGCGGCCATGGGAGATATTGGGCAATGCGAACGGGAGCAGGATGAGGCTTATCGGACGAATGTTCTTGGCACGCGCAACGTTGCTTCCGCATGCAATCTGTCCGGGGCATGGCTCATTCATTTGAGCAGTGATCAAGTGTACAATCCTAAGGGCGGCATATTGCGTGAATCAACGACAGTGGATCCCCAAAACTTCTACGGACACACGAAGGTGTGGGGTGAGGAAGAAGTGCGGCACCTCATCCCGGGGCATCACGTCTTGCGCATTTCGTGGCATTATGGTTGGTCCGAATCGGGTCTGCCGGGAACGCGTGGCGGTATTTTGGAAGGTTTCGCGGAAACACTGCGATCCGGTAAGCCCGTACGCGCTTCAACCGTGAACCGGGGCTACGTTACATACGTATATGATTTAGTAGACGTCATGGAAGACATGATCCTAGGGCTCATTCCCTTTGGCACCTATAACATTGCCAGCCAACATGATTTAACAGATTACGAGAGAGCGCAGCACATCTTGCTTGCGGGCGGTATTCCGGAAGAAGAGTTGATAGACTATCTCGTGCCGGCTGTTCAGGAACAAGTCACTTATGATATGCGAGCCGAGCCTTACAACTTAAAGCTATTGAATCGCCCAATTCCGTCTTTCGAGACCGGACTGGAGCGTTGTTTGGAAGGAAAGGAAGAACTGTTTTCGGAGCGATAAGAGGGATTGGCTGACGTCTAGTCCGTCAGCCTCAAGTGATCTTTCTCCAACGAAGTCCCGCGCGATTTCTTGTCAAGAAGTTCTGCGCCGGCTCCTTCCCCAATAAGTCGGGCCGGAAGAATGATTTGTTCTCCGAAGCGATCCCTGAGCGAATCCAATGTCAATGTTAGCGATCGTTTTCGTTGTAAATCTTCACGAGTCGGGGCAGTATCGGTGGTCGTCTGGTCGAACAGATCCAGTTGTTCCATCCGGGCTCGATAAAAGTCGTCGGAAAGCGGACGTTTACACAAACGGCTGATCGATACACCCAGTAAGCGAACAAGTTCGCCGTTCCAATGGCGCTTGAACAACGCGCAAACCTCTTTGTAGATGTCTTCCGTGAAATCAATGGAGTGTGATAATGTCCGCGATCGTTGAATGTCCTTGCGGAATCGATCACGGACAGTGACAGTGATCGTTCTTCCTATATAACCGGAATGGCGCAACCGTCGACCCACTTGGTCGCATAGCGCCAGTAACGCGCGATGAAGTGAAGCGCGGTCTCTCGTATCATTCGGCAGTGTGGTGGAATTACCGATCGATTTGACGTCGCGGATGGACGTCGGATTGACCAGAGAATCATCGATTCCGGCGGAAGCCCGTTTTAAATAGACTACGGCGCTGTTACCGAACGAGCGACGCAAGCGTTCAGTATCCGCACCCGCGAGTTCGCCGATCGTTTGTATACCCAACCGCTGGAGAGCCGCTGCGGACTTTTTTCCGCAGCCGTACAGTTCACCAACAGGCAGCGGCCATAGCACCGCTTGTACTTCGTGAGAATATAGCGTAGTGACAATGTCCGGCTTGCGTAGATCGCTCGCCTGTTTGGCCAGAAGTTTATTGGTGCTGATTCCCACGCTAACAGTAATGCCCAGGCGCTTCTTCATCACCTCTTTTAACGCGTGTGCCAGTGTCTTTGCGTCGCTGTGAAAGGGACGAAGGCAGCCGGTCACATCGGCAAAAGCTTCGTCAATCGAAATCGGCTCGACTAGCGGGGTGAATTCCCGAATGATCGTGAACATCGCTTGGCTGTAACGGCGGTACAGATCAAAGTTGGGTTCGATCACGAGCAAACCAGGCACCAATCGTTGCGCTTCCGGAACGGTCATGCCCGCCTTAATATTTTTGTTGATTGCGCGGGCCTCATAGCTTGCTGTCACAATAATCGGCACTCGACTACTGTCTTCCAGCTTCCGCCCTCCAACACAGATCGGTTGATCGCGCAGCGATGGATCCCTTGCTGCGTGACAAGCGCAATAAAAGGCGTTGGCGTCGATATGAAGAATGGTTCGCATAGCGCTTCACTCCACAAAAGGAACCGCCATATGTCGGTCGGTTGTTTCCCAAAAAAAGCATATCATATCGAACGCGTGTTCGCAATTATTTTTATTGATTTGTCGTCATTTGCTGTTGGAATGTCTGATTAAAATCCGCTATCGATTCGTGATAAATTTTTTGAAAGGCGGTTGTGGCGTCCATCGATTTCAAATCGTTTAAAAAACTCGACAGCGCCGGTGCGCCCCTTTCCTGAATGAGAAGCTGAACTGCTAAGTAGTCTTCACCTTCTATATTGTAGTTGGCGTGTAGGATGGCGTTTTCGTCGGCGCCTAGCGGCAACAATCCTTTGCGCGCAGCGCGCATTGAGATCGTATAGCGGACATTCTGCTCCAATTGCGTCGCGGCATTGGGATCCACCTGCCGCTGCGCCTCGATCCCGTTGGTCCACGCCAAACCCTCGTTGATCCACGTCGGAATCGCATTGCCGATACCGATTTCATTAAACAGTACATGCGTCAGCTCGTGCGTGAGTGAATTGGCCAAATCTCCATCGGTTTTTTGTTGGTAGAGTGGAATAATAGCCGTGTTGCCGTAAGCGATCCCGCCTGTTTCTCGCGAGATCAGCGCAACATCCGCACGAGAGACATGTACGCTCGTGAGCGCACTCTTGTACGATTGAATCGTTCCGCAAAGCTTGACATCCGATGTCACGAGAGGCAATCGCGATACGAGCGGTTTGATAATCGGAAGGGCGACATTGTTCAACATCGCGTTTACGCGAGGCATCGCCGGTTTTGCCGAATTGTCCACAGCCTCTATATGCACCCAAGATCCGGATCCTGTTCCGGAATTGGTCTTTTGGGAGACCGGCCATTCGATCATTTTCGTATTTGCGCCGATGGCGTTGGTAAGCGAGTGAAAGTAGTCTAGCAATGATGCTGGTGTGTGCGCTTGTATCCAATTAAAGGCCAACAGGCCGCAAATAAAGCCGAGCAAGAAACGAAACACGTTACATCCCCTCCTAAATCGCCGCTGGGAGAACGGCCTACTACATCTATTCTCACCAAGAATCGGGGGTTTGAACGAGTCGCACATGTTGGGCCGCCATTTTGGCACGAGTTCTCGCCGTGTCTATATCCGGAGCCCCGCTCACGACAACGCCCATACGCCTTCCCACCCGACTAAACGGTTTACCGAATAAGCGTATGTGAGTATAAGGCGTGGCCAACGCTTCAACCACTCCCTCTATGTTGTAATTGTGGGATTCTTCCGTCGCTTTGATCGCCACCGACGCGCCGGGCGTGATCAGGCGAATGTCCGGGATCGGATATCCCAGTACTGCGCGCACATGGAGCGCAAATTCGGACAATTCCTGCGTCACGAGCGTGACGAGGCCCGTATCGTGCGGACGCGGAGAAACTTCTGAAAATAGTACGCCATGCTCCGTCAAAAACAACTCGACGCCGAATATGCCGACGCCCCCAAGCGCATCTGTGACGGTTTTGGCAATTTGTTTCGCTTGTCCGAGTTCACTGTCAGTGATCGGATGCGGTTGCCACGATTCAATATAATCGCCATCGCGCTGCAAGTGTCCGATGGGTGGACAGAACAAGGTTTCGCCGTTCGTGCGAACGGTCAACAGCGTAATTTCGGCATGGAACGATATAAATTCCTCGACGATGACCCGCGTACCTTTTGTGCGGGAGTTGCTCATGGCGTACTCCCAAGAAGTTTCGACACCCGCCGCGTCTTTGCAAATGCTTTGTCCTTTGCCGGAAGAACTCATAATGGGTTTGATGACACAGGGAAAACCAATTTGCGTGGCCGAAGCGCGCAATTCAATCAAATTGTCCGCGAAAGCGAATCGCGCGGTGGGTAGCCCAAGCTTTTCGGCGACCAATTTGCGAATTCCTTCTCGATTCAACGTCAAATGGGCCGCTTTGGCGGACGGAATTACAGTGTACCCTTCCTGCTCTAATTGGAGCAAAGTCTCCGTCGCGATCGCTTCAATTTCCGGAACAATATAATGCGGTCGTTCATATTCAATCACACGCCGAACATCTGCGGACGAAGTCATTGGAATAACGTGACTTCGATGAGCGACTTGCATGGCTGGCGCGTGGTCATAGGCATCAACGGCAATCACTTCTACGCCAAGGCGCTGCGCCTCAATCGCAATTTCCTTGCCGAGTTCCCCCGAGCCAAGCAACAACAATTTGCGCGACTGTGCGCCAAGCGGTGCTCCGTACAAGAGTGAAAACCCCTTTCTATTTCACTTTTTGCCCTATCATAACACAATGGGTACGATAGCGAGGGCTCGAATGTTGCTCATGTGTGATGCGCTGGTTTTTTGACGCGAGTAAGCGAATTGTCGCGAACGGAAGCCACGGGGATAATCGCAACAGATAGGAAATGATGGTTGGACACGCGCAAAGGGGTTGTGGTTGTTTTCACATTATAAGGTGAATGGGTGCGGTTCAAGTCCGAATTCGCGATAAAAGGAATGCGTATCTGAGCAAATATTTCCTTCTTTCAACATGATCAATTGATCGTTGGTGAGCGGAAAGCCCGGAAGGCGCTGCAGTAGCGGAATGAGTGCCGACATGATGGAAAGTGGGATGCGAATCGTTCGAAGCGGTTTGTGCAGCGATTCGGCGATCGTTTCCAAAATACGCAAATAGCTGATCTGCTGCGGTCCACCGACTTCGTATACTTTGTTCCATGAACTTGTATAAGTGAGCGACTTGACGAATCCATCGGCAACAGAATCGATGTGTACAGGTTGAAGTAAAAAGTGTCCGTCACCGATAACGGGCACAAGCGGCGACGTACGCACCAAATCGCGCAACTGGTCGACGAAGTTCGGCCCGGGTCCACCTTTTCCAAAAATGACGGAAGGTCGGAAGATGGTAAAAGGGATGCCGGACTCTCTCACAGATTGTTCGGATGCCCATTTTGAACGATGATAGGCAGATACCGCGTTTTCCCGGGCGCCAAGGGCGCTCATATGGACCAAGTGTTTCACACCGCATCGCACGGCTTCGGTAACGAGGCTTTTCGTACCGCGTGCATGGATGGTAGTCATCGTTATTTGCCGTCCGGGTATTTCGCGGATGATCCCAACTAAGTGAATAACCGCGTCGCACCCCTCCATTGCACCGATGAGCGTGAGCGGGTCAGAAATGTCGCCCTGCGCAATGAACAATTGTTCTTCCGCCCATTCATATTCTTTGGCGGCATTCCCTTGAAGACTGCGCGCCGTACCTAAGCGGGACAGTGCCACCACTTGATGCCCCGCGCGAAGAAGTCGATCAAGGACAACTCTGCCAACATAGCCGGATCCACCCGATAAAAACACTCTCATCGTTATCCCCCTCTTCTTTTTTTTTGAAGCGGCGCCTTGCGCTTCCCACAAGTATATTTTACCATGAAATCATACTTTAAGCGCCAAGCGTCGGTTGACAGCGATGAAAGGGAGTTGCACGAGGTGGACACCGTTCTCGAAGGATTTTCCGGAATTAAAGCGCAACACCAGATTATAGTAAGGAGGAGATGGCTTGACGCGGCATTTGGTGCTTGGAAATGGCAGTTTACTGGTTAATTTCGATGACACTTCTACGATGCGAGATTTGTACTATCCCCGCGTTGGACTCTCTAATCATATCGACGGTCGAAAAAACGTCATGGGCATTTGGGTTGACGGGCAATTCGCTTGGCTCGATGGTGAAGGATGGCGGCGGACATTGGGCTATGTGCCCGGAACGATGATGACAGAAATTAAGGCGGACAACGAACGCTTGGGTATTCGTCTTCACATGTTTGATGCGGTGCATTATCGCGACAATATTTATATTCGCAAAGTGACTGTGTATAATTACGCGAATTATGAACGAGAATGCAGATTATTTTTCACGCACGACTTTTCGATCGACGAAGTGGACATCGGAGATACAGCCGTTTACGAGCCCGAAGCGAACATTGTTTACCACTATAAGCGAGAGCGTTACTTTTTGATCAATGGGCAGACTCCGCAGGGCGGTATGTATCAATTTGCGACCGGTGTCAAACGATTTCATGGCGCGGAAGGTACGTGGCGCGACGCCGAGGACGGTGAATTGCAAGGCAATCCGATTACTCAAGGCTCCGTTGATTCCACAGTATCGTTCTCGCTAAAACTGCCTGCTCAGGGTAACGCCGGAATGCACTACTGGATTGCGATAGGAGAAAAATTTTCGGAAATTCAGAGGCTGAACGAGTATGTGTTAGAACGGACGCCTCCTGTACTGATGGAGCGCATCGAAATTTATTGGCGGAACTGGCTCGGACGGGTACGACTTGAGCCGTCGGATTTACCCGATGAGACGGTCGAACAGTACAAAAAGAGTCTGTACGTTATTCGCACGCAAACGGATCGAGCCGGAGCCATAATAGCAGCGAACGATACGGATATATTACAGTACAACCGAGACCATTACAGTTACATGTGGCCCCGTGACGGGGCCCTCGTCTCCCGGGTGCTCATCGCTTCCGGATATACTGAAATGGCTAAATCTTTTTTTGACTTTTGCAGTCGAGCAATCACATCGCGCGGCTTTATGCTCCACAAGTACAATCCGGATGGGTCGGCGGGGTCGAGTTGGCACCCTTGGTGGAGAGATGGGAAGGCGCAACTCCCCATTCAAGAAGATGAAACGGCGCTCGTCCTCGTTGCTTTGTACGAATTGTTTGAACGAGAGAGCAGCGTAGAGAGCATTCTTCCTTTATATCGCCCGCTTGTGCAGCCCGCGGCAGATTTTATGTGCGAATATGTTTACAGTGAATGGGATTTACCGAAAGAGAGCCACGACTTGTGGGAAGAGAGGCGCGGGATTTTTACATTTACAGCGTCGTCGGTGTATGCGGGTCTGATTGCCGCCTCGAAGTTAGCGATGTTGTTCGGAGATGTTGCTTGTCGACAACGCTATGAACAGGCGGCTAATCGGATTCGCGATGGGATTTTGAAACATTTGTACGATTCCGAATCTGGGAGATTCCTGCGCGGTGTTCACGTGGAGTCGGGCGGATTGTGTAAGGACTTTGATATTGAAAGCAGCATGGGACAGGTATGGGAATTCGGCGTACTGCCGCCGGATGATCATCGCGTAGTTGCAACAATGAAGGCGATTGAGGACGCATTGTGGATTCCGACGGCAGTAGGGGGCTTCGCGAGGTATCAAGGCGACTATTATTTTCGGCAAACATCCGACCCCAACATTCCGGGAAATCCCTGGTTTATTACGACACTGTGGGTAGCGAATTGGTACATTGCGGTGGCAAAGACGCGGGCTGATTTGGTGCGGCCGCGAGAATTAATCGAATGGGTGCAAAGTCACTCGCTGTCGACGGGATTGCTGCCGGAACAACTGCATGCCGAAACAGGGGAGCCGATGTCCGTCAGCCCTTTGACGTGGTCGCATGCAGCGCATGTTGATTCTGTGCTGCGCTATACAAAAGCTTGGTCATGTTTGTCTTGACATGCGCGTTAACTTCTCATAAAGTTAAGGAAAGGGAATAGTCATATAATTCAAACATGGTTAAAGTGGTATGGATACGGGAATACGCTCGTATACTCTGTACGCGCCTTTCTTCCATCCACGGGGATTTTGCTGGTTTCTGATGACGAGAGGAAATATGCGAGGAGGATGGCCATGAGTATAAACGGCGATGGGTGGCAGGAAATGGAGCCCATGATTCGTGAGGGCCGCACGCAGGCGGAAATGGCAAAATCCTTGGGGCTGACCGTTGGTCAATTAAGGTACCGCTTGCGTAAATTCCGTCAAGAGATCACAGCGTCGACATTCCCTCCTGAGGGCGATCATTTGCCCGAGGAGGCGGGTGCGGATCTTCTGTACAACGACGAAACGTGGATTTCACGCTATAACAAGGATGTCATTGTTGCTCTGCCAAAGGATCCGCACACACTATTTGTTTACTGGGATGTTTCCGAGCGCCGTAAAAGGGTGATTAGCGAATGCTTTCAGTGCGAATGGAACACACTTCCGAAAATTCTCCGCTGCTGCGATGTCACCGATATTCACTTCGACGGTTCAAACGCGCACCGCATTCATCAACAAGACGTTCATCGTGACTCCGGCGACTGGTTTTTTACTGCTTTGCAAGCCGGACGAAATTATGTCGTCGACTTCGGAACAACGACGATCCACAATCAATTTTTTGTTATTGTCCGCTCCAGCGTTGTCGCGCTGCCGGCGGACGGGCCGATTCCCGTTCAGGGCTTAGCCGGCATAGTGCGTAAGCATCCCGTAGGATTAGAGGAACAGCCAAATGAAGCGAGCAAAAACGCAGTAAATAACGATGGGGGAGACCGTCAGCCAATGCCTTGGGCTGACCGATTCACCGGATACTCACTCAGCTAAATCAAAAAGTGGACATCCGCTAATAATTAGATTGTGAGGCGGCCAACATGGAAACTGGATTTCTCGCACTCGTATTGCACGCGCATCTTCCTTTTGTGCGCCATCCAGAGAACGATCGGTATTTGGAAGAGAGATGGCTGTTCGAGGCGATCACAGAAACGTACTTGCCGTTGCTCGCGGTGTTCAACCAATTGGTGGATGACGGAGTGGACTTTCGCATCACCATGTCGTGGAGTCCCACATTGTTGGCGATGGTGACCGATGAATTGTTGCAAGAAAGATATTCTGCCCATTTGCACAAGTTGATTGAGCTAACCGAGCGGGAGCAGGCGCGCACAAAAGCGGAGCCTGAACAACTCGCACTCAGCCGGATGTATCAGGAGCGACTCATCGATCTTCAACAATTATACATGGATTGCCAGAGAGATATTACGAAGCCGTTTCGGGCGCTTCAAGATCTCGGGGTGCTCGAACTGATTACCGCATCCGCGACACATGCGTTTTTACCGTACGTCAAGACGAGGGAGGCGCTTGAGGCTCAAGTCGAGACGGCGGCAGTCGAATACGAACGACACTTTGGACGCAGACCTGCGGGCATATGGCTACCAGAATGCGCATACAAGCCTGGCATTGATGAAGCATTGGCAAAGTCAGGATTCACTTATTTCTTTGTGGATACGCATGGGTTGGATCATGCCGTTCCGCGACCGCTTCACGGTGTATATGCGCCGATTGTGACGGATGCGGGTACAGCGGTCTTTGCTCGGGACAAAGAGTCGTCCGTGCAAGTATGGAGTTCAGCGGAGGGATATCCGGGAGATCATAATTATCGCGAATACTATCGGGACGTTGGTTACGATCTCGATTTCAATTACATTCAGCCTTATATCCACCCTGATGGGATTCGCATCAACACGGGACTGAAGTACTACCGCATCACGGGAAGCGAGCCAAAAGAGCTTTACAATCCAGAGTGGGCGTTGGAATCAGCGGGCCGACACGCCAGTCATTTCATTGCGCGAAGGGCTCAGCAAATCGACAGTTTACGCGAGTGGATGGATCGTCCTCCGATCATCGTGGCTCCTTATGACGCGGAATTGTTCGGTCATTGGTGGTACGAGGGCCCACAGTGGATTGGTAACGTTTGTCGCCAGCTTTTCTTCGATCAAACTGCGATTCGGATGATTACT
>Ga0080006_1157310_pt1 | contig 10429 bp, 8 predicted proteins | sample RS3BMetagenome_FD_69209 | JGI IMG/M metagenome (GOLD analysis project Ga0080006, IMG submission 69209) | Ferric oxide microbial mat and aquatic microbial communities from Rainbow Spring, Yellowstone National Park, USA - RS3B (SPADES... ... | reverse complement strand
GGGTGGGGGAGGCCCCGGCCCCCCACCCCCCTTCCGGGCTCACCGGGTCCGGGAACCCCCTGGTTTTTGCGGGTTTCCTGGTCCCCTTTATCGACTATATGCTCCCCGCCGTAATTCTTACCATCCTCGTGATGGTCCTAGCATCAGGGTTTGTATACTCAGCCGAGTTTGGTTCTTATTGCAGGGCCTTGGAAGGTTCTTATGTAAATATTCCAATGATTATGGTTGAATTCAGGCGTAGGTGGAAGCCTATGGCTTGGACCCTCCTACTATCTTACCTAGTCACATTTTCATCCATAGCTTTGTTTGGTTTAGCCGCCGTAGCAATGTTTTCTTTTGGCTTAATAGGGGTGATTCCAGCCACCCTATTTTTCCTGTTCGGTTTCCTGGGGGTAGCTGTTGTTGCCTCTTCACTAGTCTATTCACCGGTCGCTGTCTGCGCTGACGGCTATTCCGGGTTCGGCGCCATCAGAAAAAGCTTGACGATCTTCGCTCATTATCCGGGAGCAACATTGACATACTCTGTGGTTTACATATTACTTACCACAGTCATAACGACGCTGGCAGGAGTCGTTCCTGGCCTGAGTCTGCCGCTTGCGTCACTGGTTTCAGTGGGAGTGCTGATCATTGTCACTCCGGTTTTGCACCTTTCCAAGACGTCGCTGTACAGGCAAGTAACCACTAACCAGCCACCTGGTCTATTATGGTATCGCCCTATGCAGGGGGACTTGGGTCAGTCTTTGTTCAGGATGATGTGGAGCAAGTTCAGGATAGGATTAACGCAGGTCAAACTTTACACTCTGGACAGGCGCAATCTTCCTTACCACTTGATAGCTACAGTTTCGATGGTGGCGGGGCTCATAACAGGCGCCGTGCTTGCGAGGAATGGAATAGATGAGGTCATTTATGGTCTTGGCTACATCCCTGGAAGGGTAAACCCTCTGATTACGGGTAGCCTTCCGTTCACACTTAGTGTTTACATATTCTTGCACAATTGGCAGGTTAGCCTAGGTACTGCGCTTTCAGGCGTATATGTGTCCGTCTTCCCACTTGGGACGCTGTTCCTGAACGGTGTAATAATAGGGATTGTGTCAACACTTGTCCCCAACGTTCTTATGCTTGCGGCGGCGCTTCTTCCCCATGGTGTGATAGAGGTACCGTCCTTTATAATTGCGGGATCCGCTGGTATCAGATTGGGCGTTATTTACGCAAGAGCGATGAGGCGTGGCTGGTCAGAAGATTCCCAGGCTGCCCTTGGCCATGCTGCGTCTCAGACCATATATCTGGTAGTTGGACTTGCGCTACTCTTCTTCATAGCAGGGATAATAGAAGGCAATGTTACCCCTTGGGTCATGAAGCTTGCGGGATGGAGTTGATTTCGGTACTAATTCAAGCCGACGACACAGCAGACTGCAGTGCATTTTAACCGAAGATCTTCCGATTCATGAAATGAATGTTTGTTCTCTGATCGTGGCGTGTTTCTGACGCATAACAAATATTGCTTGGTTAACGACGTATAAGCTCAGTTATCCGATAAGCTCTACGTTGACGGCGATGCATCCGTAATGGGACACTGTTTGGACACCAAAGCCACCGGAGCCGCTTCTTGCTCAAGCCTACTTCGTCATATTGATAAGATCAACCAATAATTTATCAAGGCTCGTGTGCAGCCGGGCACGAGGAAGATGATAGGTTCGAAGAACGATATCGAGGCCGAGCTTAAAAGTAGAATTCTGTCTCCGGGCAATCTTAAGCCTAGCTATAGTGGCTACGGCATCTTTAACATCCCATCAACTATATCAAATCTTCTAGGATCCAGGACAAATACAGCTCCGCCATTGGCCAGAACCATAGTAAACTACGATCGTTCATATTCAACCGTGATACTGCTGCTTGTCGATGGACTAGGTTGGAATCTTCTGAAGTCGTCCGTTCAAGGGAGCAAAAATCTTGCTGAACTTGCAAAAGCTTTTCCACCGTCTCCCATAACCACTGTGTTTCCATCAACAACATCGACGGTCATCACGACTCTGAGTACAGGGAAAGCGCCAGCTGAACATGGGATTGTCGGCTATACTATGTACGTTAAACAGATGGGTTCAATAGTTAGTATGCTGGATTTCAAAAATGTAAGCTCAACGAAGGATGACAATATATTCGATAAGGGTATTACGCCAGAAGAGTTTCTTGGCGTCCCCACCTTCTACCAAGCCCTCTCCAAGGAAGGTGTGCAGTCCTTTGTTCTCACCAAGAATTACCTCCTCGGATCCGGTCTTTCACGAATAACTCATACTGGTGCACATCAAAACGGATACGTGGACGTCGGCGACATGTTTGTTTTGTTGAGGAAATTGCTTGAAAGCCACCGAGGGCTGAGAAAATACATATTCGTTTACTGGCCGTCCGTTGACACCGCATCGCACATATTCGGCCCTTGGAGCGAAGAATCAGCAGCCGAGATAAGGAGTCTTTTCTTTTCTTTAAAAGAAGAATTCATTTCAAAGCTAACCCCCGAATTAAGCAGAGATACTCTTATGATGATTACAGCTGACCATGGCCAGTCCTATATACCTGATGAGGGAGTTTTTGATGCTTCCTCTGACAAAGAGCTCATGGATATGCTTGTAATGCCACCCACGGGAGATTCCAGAACAGTGTTCCTTCACGTAAAGGAAGGTTTGAAGGGAAGGGTTGAGGAACATTTGAGGAAGAGGTTTGGGGAAGCTTTCAATTGTATGGATGTCGATAGAATAATAGAGGCGGGTTTGTTAGGTCCTGGAGAGAAGAAAAAAGGACTCCGCGACAGTCTAGGAGATACAACGATTGTGATGGACGCTGGGAAAGTCATCTTCTACCCGTTTAAAATTGGAAGCAGCTACAATCAAAGGGGTGCTCATTCTGGTTTGACAGAAGACGAAATACTTGTGCCATATTTTGGCATACCACTTTCCGAACTCAGGTTGTAGAGAGGCTTCTTAACGCGACGAGACCTCTGCCACCCGTCTGACGGAATCGCTCGAGGCTAAAGACCGCTTCCATGAAATCATAGAAAGATAGACGAAATAAGAAGCGATGCCGCCAACCCAATCGTTAGTAAATCCGCCCAGCGAAACAATATCGGTTCAAGAAAGGTTCGCCCTCTGTAGGCCCCGAATGCACGGGTCCCCGTCGAAATTGCCGTGCTCCTGGCACCTCTGAGTAAAAATATCATTGTTGGAATTATTGCATATATGGATGTGGCAACTACGTACAGCGGAGCAAAGGACCTGCGACCAAATGAGCCGAACCCTCTCATGAATTGTACCTTCATTATTGAGTTTATACTGTCGAAGATTATCGGAACTGTTCTCATCCCAACAATGAGGGAGAAACTTATCCCATTTGGCATCCGAACCTTCCTAAGCACATGCAGCACCTCGGTTGGCGTGCTAGTCATGATCAGTATAAGCGCCATTAAGAATACACCCGCAACACGCAGGTTGTAAACAACGGCATTCGATGCATAATTATACAGAAATACTAGAGCATTCTCTCCACGAAAACTCCTTCCTGTCAAGATGAAAGGTAGGAAGCTCGAAACCGCCCCCCAAGATGTAGCCCAGATGAAGGCGATCGTCAAGGAAAGCGCGATAAGGAACTTCCTGAAACCATTTTTCAATGTCATGTATGTTGACAACACAATTACGGCGACCAGGATGCCTAGCCACCAAACTTCCAGCGGGGCCGCCAGAGCCATGGATACAAGCAGACAGAGCTTGCTACCCGCATTCAGGTTGTAATAAAACGTTGAATGCCGCTGAAACCTTGTAATTTCTCTGAAGCCGGCCAGTCCAATGACACCAAATACAAGATAAATCGGCACCGTAGCCCCAACCAAAAAGAAGAGCCAGCTCAACCCGTCAACGGCAAGCAGGCTAAGGGCGCACACACGCATCATGAGATTCTTGGTTCGATATAGGTGTGTCGCTTCGACAATCCAATTGCTGCCAAGTTATCCCAGAACCCAGCAGAAAATCTTCAAAGAGGTAAGATGTTCCTAGCTCAAATCGCGTTTTTTAAATAATTGTGATAATGCTACATAGGTGGGGTTGAACAAAAGAGCGTCTATCCTGCTGCTATTTTTGTTGCTTCAAACCGTGGCAGCATCCAACCTGGGGTTGGCTTCTTCTACACAAACGCCAATAAAGCATGTCGTCATCATAATGATGGAAAACCATTCATTCGACAACGTGTTTGGCTACTTCCCCTACCCCAGCCCAAACAGCACAAATCAATTTCTCTCCACCGTAGAGAAGCCTAACGATCTGCTTGATGTGGGTTCAACGGTTAGCCTTTCAGCTGTTCCTAAGGGGAGCTATTCGACACCTAACCCTGTGGAAAGCGTCTATTACGCAGATTGGGACAAGGGGAAGATGGATGGATTTCTGGCTAACTCCGGAAGCCAGTCAATGACCTATTTTACGCCAAATCAACTGGCTATTGAGTGGGATTGGGCGGAGCTGTATTCGATAGCGGACAACTACTTTTCCGGATGCCTGTGTGAAACCAACCCTAACAGACTCATATCTCTTTCAGGATACAACGCCGGTCTTACTGGCGATCAAGGGCCTCCACCCTATATTCCTGTAAACCAGACCATCTTTTCTGAACTCAGCAGGTATGGTGTGAGCTGGGGTTACTTTGTCCCCGACCTGGAGGGTACGCCTTTCCCGCTTGGGTATTTTAGTGGAATAAGTTCGTTCTCGTCAAATATTGGAACTGTTTCTCAATTTGAGAGTGACCTTGTAACGGGCTCCCTCCCTTCTGTTTCATGGGTCATGCCACTTGGTGGCCAGGATGATTTTAGCCAGCACCCCTCCCAGAACGTCACGGAAGGTGAAGTTTGGCTGAATGGTGTTGTAGATCACATTATGAAAAGCAGTTATTGGAATTCCACGGCCATATTCATTACATATGATGAAGGTGGTGGATATTATGACCATGTACCCCCTCCCTCTCTTGACGGAGTGCAGCTCGGATTCAGGGTGCCGTTGTTCGTAATATCTCCATTCTCAAAGGAGAATTATGTTTCTCACACCGTAATGAATCATGCGTCCACGCTGGCCTTCATAGACTACAACTGGGGGCTGCCTTCCCTTAACAAATTCGTAGCTGATTCGAACATCCCGATAGATATGTTTGACTTTAACGCAAGTTATCAGGACGAAAGCGTGATAAGACCCCCAATACCTCTTGGCAATGGAACGGGGTATCCCTTACAACCACAGATTCCCTTTGACGAACTTCCGTATTCTCGTTCCGGCTCTTCTCAGTTTAACCTTTCATCTATGGGGACCGGGGTGTACGTTTCGAACAACAGCACCTTTACACCATTTTATCAGTCACTCCCGTTTGTTGCTTCGGTGGCCGTAATTCTCGTTGTAATGGCTTATGTTGCATCAAGAAAATTGAAAAAAGGACGTGATCGAGCCGCGCAGAGGCCCAGTTCAGGTCTTGGGGAGCTTTCTAACCAATGTGATTTCGTATAATGAAGAAATCAGTAAGATGAGACCGCCCATTGTACTTGTAGAAGCGAGGTAGTTCTGGACATGGTACTCACCATGAGAGGCAGGAATGTAGAACGGGTTGCTCGAACCGCCTATGTCTATTGGGATGATATAGAGATGGTAGGTGCCCACCCATGGAGTATCGTATGTGTAAGAAAACAGAAAGATCGATACAATACCGAGCAAAAGTATGAGGTAAGGTGCGACACTTCTACGATTATTTTTGGCCCCAATATAATCCCATATTGAGGCAAGAAGTATGATCAGCCCGAAGACGACCCCTACTGCTATATCATTGTAATTCACTACAGAGTATGAATAGAAGGCGGCCGGTACTCCAATGATGAATAACAAACCGACAAATATGTCTGCATATGCAAGCCACTTGCGCGGTATCTGTTTTTGTTCCATCCTTTTTGTGTTAACAGCGGGCGGCTGCCCAGTGGAAACCGCCATAAGAGGGGGTTGCATTGCGTTTATCTATAGAAAAACTCTTTTTTAACCTTTTATTGAACGGGAACCCGGATTGCTTTCCAGATTCAGGGACAGATGGATTCGTTAGACACATGTCGAAAAATAATAACATTGATAAATGTGCTCCATTTCTACAAGATAAAAGCTCCTTTCATACGATGATACACGTCATCCTATACAATTTAACATAGATATAAATAAAATATTATGCCTTTTTTACTCCTGCAGACTACAATAAAAGTTTATAAGCAGTGAATGTAAATTTGATGCGACCGACGTTGGCCTTCAATGGCATCAGCGGCGCGGTTGGCGTTCCTGGCCAGATACCTTGGGAAATCATTGTTGCCTACTTCGCTATCGCTCTTGCTGTAGCATTCATTCTTGGTAAGCGAACCGGCGGTCTCGGTGCTTTTACAACCCTTGACTATGTATTCATAGGCATAGGCGCAGCATTCGCAGTGGTATGGGAGTTCTTCATAGGCGCCTTCCTTGGAGGATTCATACCCAGAGGTCTTTCTACATATATTTCGATCGGGTTCTGGGGTGGTCAGCTGTTGACCATGATGGTGGTGGCCGCCCTGGTGAGAAAAGTTGGTGTTGGTATGATCTCCTTTGTTGTCTATTCATTTCTCAGTGATCTGTTTCACTATGGTTTTGGAGGTGAACCGATCTACTTCTTCTATGAAGCATTGACCTATGGTTTGTTCCTAGACCTGATGATTGCCGTCACAGGAGGCGACATATTTGCGGTGAAGAGCTCACTAAAAGCTTCTGCCCAGATGACAACCACTTCAACCGACCGTCAAACAACTACGACAGTGACCCAAACAAGTGCTTCTTCTTCTAAACTGGTTGCCTTAATGGTGATAGAAGGTGCAATCATAGGCTTTCTGTTCTCGTTCCCCGACCCGTTATTCTACGATGGATTCTTCGCCCCATTCCTGACAGGTGGCACGGTTAACTGGCAAACTATCTACTTTTTGCTGTCAGCCTTCATCCCCGGAGGAGTTATCGTAGGCGGTTTCGCAGGTATTGTGGCCAACCGGATTGCCAGAGCCCTTGGACAATGAACCCCGTAGAAATTAACAAACTTTCTTTTAATTATGCCGGTGCGGGCAGAGACGTCCTTACAGTTGACCACTTCACGGTCGAAGAGGGCGAAGTTGCACTGATCGTAGGTAAGTCAGGGGGTGGTAAATCCACCTTGGTCAATTGCATCAATGGTATAATCCCACACGTCTTCAAGGGTAACAACCCGTCAGGTGTAGTGGTATACGGCAAACCGGTCAGAGAAACCCCCCTGCCTCAACTTTCCACCATGGTTGGTACTCTTCTTCAGGACCCTGAAACACAGGTGTTGAACTATACCGTCGAGGAGGAGGTTGCCTTTGGACCTGAGAATCTATGTTACCCGCCTGACGAAATACTCAGGAGGGTTGGCGAAGCGATGGCAACTACTGGAATCTCATCACTCGCCGAGAGGGAAACTTACACTCTTTCAGGTGGGGAATTGCAGAGGGTGGCCCTCGCAGCCGTTTTATCCATGAGACCCAAGCTGATAATAATGGATGAGCCCACCTCGAACATTGATCCAGAGGGAACAGCCCAGATATTCGAGACCCTCACACATCTTAAGGGAAGAAGCACCCTCATTATAGTTGAACACAAGCTCGAAAGGGTGCTGCCGTTTGCTGACAGAGTAATCCTAGTTGACCAGGGTAGGCTGGTTTTTGATATACGCAAAAAGGAGCTCGTGGACCATATAGAGGAGCTTATCGCAGCTGGTGTGGATGTACCAGAGCATTATATATTTGCAAAGAGATTCGGAATTGACCCAGAGGATATAGATGCTATCAGGAAGAGGATAATCGAGGAAAGGATTGAGCTGGAAACACCCCCAAGGGATACCAGCGGGCGTTTGTTGATGGAAGCGCGCGCGAAGGTTGAGGCTGCCGGGAAGACGCTTGTTGATGCAGATATGTCGCTGAGAGAGAAGCAGATACTAGCGGTCATGGGACGGAACGGTGCCGGAAAATCTACGTTTTTGAAAGCGATAATGAGCTTCCTCGACAAAGATGTGGTCTCCGAGAGCAGGCTTGTAATAGATGGCAAAGATCTGAGTAAATCTTCTATCCAGGAAAGGGGGAAGTACATAGCGTACGTGCCGCAGAGCTTTGACCTTATGCTTATCAATAAGAGCGTGGAAGACGAGATAGCTTATTCAATGAAGAAGCGGCACGAAAAGAATTACCAAAGTCGTGTTGAGGAATTCCTCAATCTCTTCTCACTCCAATCTGTTAGAAAGAGGGACCCTCTAATGTTGAGTGTAGGACAAAGAAGGAGGGTAGCCATGGCAGCCGCGCTTTCCTCAGGTGTCAAGATCGCTATGCTGGATGAACCAACGTCCGGGCAGGACCACTATCATAAGGAGTTGATTGGGAAGGAGCTTTTGATGCTTAAAGAGAAAGGGTACTCATTTATCATTGTCACGCATGATGCCAAATTCGTTTACAAATACGCAGACCATGTTGTCGTGATCAACTCTGGGAAGAAGGTTTTGGAGGGCAGACCAGACGATGTGTTCCGGGAATCGGAAAAGTATTCTATCGTTCCTCCTACTGAGTTCTACCTGAGGCACCCTGAACTTCCGATACCGAAGTTAGTTACAGAGGTGCAATCCAACTGAGCATCCTTTCTGATGTTGTTGTAAATTTTGTTAGCTGGTTCTTATTTCTGTTTAACGTCGCGCTTCCGCTTTACCTTCTTCTTGGAGCAGTAGGACTAACTGGTTTCAGGGAGATTTCTTCATACCAGAAGCATACAACGTTTTACTACAGGTTGAACCCCATCTCCAAGGTTGCGCTGGCAATAGTCATTACTTTTGTAGTGGCCTTCACCGTCTGGTGGATAGACCTGGCTATTCTTCTTGGAGCGCTCCTAACTTACATTACATTAAAGAATGGAGGTCGGAAGATCCTTGTCGGCGGCGCTTTGGCATTTTCTTCGACCGTAGGACTTATGTGGTGGTGGGCGACAAACACCCCCTACACCCTTCTTGATTACGCCCTCTATCATGAATGCGTTACGAAGGTGACAGACATCAGCAACCTGGGACCAATATGGGCGTGGCCGTCATACTTTACTATCATAGGTTACCAGCCGTTTCTAACGTTGGGCGGGATTTTTTATGGCATGCAAGTGGCTACAAGGGCGGCAGCCGTTTTCATCGTGGCTCTGATACTTATAATGACAAGCACCCCCTCTCAGATCTTAAGAGCCTTGAGAAAGGTGAAGGTTCCTATCCTGATAATTTTTTCTTTGGTAGTTGCAATGCGCACGGTTCCCAGGATCTTTGATTCCCTGGATACCGCAGTCAAAGTACAGTTTATGAGAGGCTACGGTTCAAACGCGCCACCATTTCTTAAGGTGTTTTATCTTGCCGGAGCGGCTCTCAGCGGCATAGTACCGGCCATGACCTTCCTGTTCAGAGGTGCCAGAAACACGGCAATATCGGCCGATACACGTGCGTTCAGGGCATTTAAGGACAGAACATACATCAGGCCTGTAGTTTTCTCCAGAGGGGACTATATCATGTTCGGCATAATCGCTGCACTCATAATAATGACTATAATTGCGAATATGTATGGTTTTGGTAGAGGTATACCTTATGCCGCGGTCGGGTCCACTTGCGGCGGGTCCGGTTACGGTTGAGGCCTAATAATCTGATTTCTTCCCGCACAAAGTGGGGGTCTCGGTATCGATTCGATTCTACAAAGTTGATAAACTGCACGTATTAGAGTGTGAGGAATGCAAGCCAAGAGGGTAGCGGTTGGGAGTACCAACCAGGTCAAGATTGAAGCAGCAAGACAAGCGTTTGAGAAGTTCTTTCCTATCTCGGTTGTGGGTTTGGAAACCTCTTCAGGTGTGCCTGCACAACCGATAGGCAAAGAAACCTTCACAGGAGCTCGGAACAGGGCCAAGCAGGCACTTTTGGTGGATAATTTTGACTATTCGGTGGGCATAGAAGGCGGTCTTATCGATATGTACGGAGAAAGGTTCGGCTTTGCTGTGGTTTGTATAATGTCAAGGGACGACAGAATAAGTTATTCAGCATCAGGAATGTTTCCTATACCCATTGAGGTGCTGAAGATTATTGATGAGGGAAAGGAACTGGGCGATGCGATGGATCAGATAACAGGTATGAAGGATACAAAGAAGGGGCCAGGCGCAGTTGGATTGCTCACAAAGGGAGTAATCGATAGAACACAACTCTACAAGGACGCCGTAGTGTTCGCTTTGATTCCATTCGTGAATCCCAGGCTTACATGGTGGCCAAGACCCACAATCGATAAATAATCACCTTAAACAACATCTCAGAATGTGCGGCGATCGTCTAGAGACAAGTCGGA
>Ga0080006_1124477_pt1 | contig 10431 bp, 6 predicted proteins | sample RS3BMetagenome_FD_69209 | JGI IMG/M metagenome (GOLD analysis project Ga0080006, IMG submission 69209) | Ferric oxide microbial mat and aquatic microbial communities from Rainbow Spring, Yellowstone National Park, USA - RS3B (SPADES... ... | reverse complement strand
CTATAATTTCGACCATTTTGTGCTAAAACATTAGCAAATCTGTCCAAAATTTTGTTCATTTTAGGATGTGTTTGATTCCAAAAAGGTCAAAGACCTCATCCTATACAAAATGGGCCGTTTTCTTCTAAGCAATAAAACTTTCAATATTGTTTATAAAATAAATATTGCTACTTGTTTCAAAGCGTATTCACTTGTTTTTGCAGCAAAAGAACTGCTAATAGATTACAATAAACGTGTCCAAAGTTTTAAGTTTCCAATCTAATGTTTTTACTTTTTTTGTTCTATCAAGGTGAAAAATTACGAATGAATAGTTTTCTCAAAACAAAACAATTTTAATTCATTTGATGTGAAATTATACAGAAAAACAAATAACATACAGAGAATCAAGGGAAAGAAACAAATATATGATTTTCAGATTCAAATGAAATAAACAAATGACATCTTTACTATTGTATTATAAGAGTAAGTCTTGCAGAGAACTAGGAATAATTTCATTTTCGAATCAGTTTAATATCAGCAGTTCGATTTGGGTACAACTCTTCGTTTTTAACGAAGTTGTCTTTATTTTTACCTTATTTAGTCTGAATTATCTGAATTATGTCAAATACTTAAATTCTCTTTCAGTATCCTCTAGTTTAGTCAAATTAATCAAACATAAATCATCATATTATGTGCAAAAGAGTTCTTTTGTAGATAAAAGATAACATGTTTGCAAATTGGAACTTTTGCGCATTTCATCCATATCAGTATTTAGAAATTTGCACAACGCTTCTTGACCCTTTGAAATTGAATAAGTAGTCTAATTTGTGTTAGAAATGACATGCTTCGACTCCAACTAAGGAACAGATATTGAACTGAAGAAACTAAGAGATTTGATGAAATGTTTCAAGTTGTTCTGTCGAATTCAATTCTAACACTTGAAATGAAAGAGGTTTGCACACAACTGAAACAATGTGTTACTCGCTATATATATTAGCTTATTAATTAACAGAAGAAAAAGAGATCCTAACTTTGACGATATAATTCTTTTCAATTCAAAATTGTTTGATAAAATAAATTTAAAGCAATGTCATTTTGGAGACTACATCATTCAATTCACTGATTTCACATTCAGTTAATTCGAGGCGACAAAATTTTGTTAGTTTACAGATTGCGCTCAATTCTCCATTCAAATTTAATGTCAATGGCACATTTTTAGTGGTATATGATTAGACTTGATTTATTTAATCTGTGATTATAATTGCCTTTAGTATAATTGTCCAAATCCAATTGATTTTTTTGCAACTATTAAATAAAGCAGATAGTCGTTTATTCAGAACGACATTACAAGCCAGTGAAAATACGCTGTAGTTTTGAAGTTATTGGTTGCGTTTGTTGCAATAAAGAGTGAGTACATTTATTCTCTGGCAATAGAAGAGTTTTATTTGTTCTGTCTGAGATGAGCAGCTAACAGAGCAGCAAACACAGTCAATAGCATTTTTGGTTTCAGCTCTACAATTTTACCCAGTAGAATGAAGGCAAAAGCTCCAATTTATAAGCCACTGAGACGACGCATTTGGCATTCTCGAGTAAATCTTTCTCTGAAGTACCCTGCGAAAGAAATGAACAGTACACCCACCGAAATGGACAATATCAACCAGGTCCACGATCAGCATAGAGTTCTAAATGACAAGGTATTTCCAAGTAGTGATTTTTGTCGATTTTCCAGCACCTACCAAATATTATAAAACAAAAAATACATAAGAAAGTGTTGTTGATGCCATCGGAGAAGAGCCCAAGCACGGACTGAAGGAAGAAAGACAACTTATGGCTGTACTATTGAATATTCTTCGCATCTTCAATTCGTTTTTCATCCCTAAAGAGATGCTACAAAATGTTCAAGACATATTGACACATCATTTATCAAAAGAGACTGAGGATAAACGTTTTGTTGCCGTCGAGAATATCTGTGCCTTGAATACCGATGTGATAGACTTTGAGTTGCTTGCCGAGCTTGACAGAGCAGTTCAAGTTTTCCAATTTAATCATGTGACCGACCATGTGCTTCCAAGGTGGTCGATTGACTTTCTGTCCATAAGTCCCTGTTGAATTTTGTCGATGAATTGAAGAAGCATAAGTTTGCCTTTGAGATCTTCGTACAAGTGATTGAGGTACGGTTTGGCACCCAAACTGTTCATCCAATTGTGGAATGATTTTTCTTCGTGCATTTTCTCGACTACTTCCTCGAACTTCATCGGATCTAATGCAGGATAGCTATTGAACGAATTTGCTACGAAGGCCAAATTCAATTTTAGATTGCCATTGACAATGTTTTTCAGTTTCAAGAACTTGTAGCCGATCTTGTCCACATTGTTCACGACCGTCTTTCTACGGTTCATCAAATCCGATTCGTTGCATGCATTCGTGTCCACTTCTTTGTTCTTCGGTGCGATTTTTTTAAAAAAACTTGTATATGCTTCTGAATTCGTAGTATAGTTCGAAAAATTGCTGACACAACGATTGAAACTCTTAGCGTGAAGTGAGTAGTATATCCAATGCAGAAGGATTTATTATGCAAGTGAATTCAACAGATTCTTGGTAGTCTCAACAGATTAAGCAAACGGTAAAATTCGGAGTGATTTTTCAAATGGATTTTTGACAGGATATCAATTCTGACAACTTGATATCGAGGACAGCACCATTGATCAGTTTGCTGTTCACAAAAAAAAGACGAACAGTTACGTAACATAATAAATAAGCATCAATACACATATAAATCAAGAAATGCTCATTCGCTTCTCGTGTATACGATTACCAAAGTAGCATTCCGTCGTTTACTGCGGTGAAGAGAATGTTGTCTTCCGCCGAGATTGAGAGCATGACCTGGAGACCAGTTTTTTGTCAGAGATTTGTTGATCTATCCAGTGAAAGCGACTTTCTCATCTTCGATGCACGAGTGGACAGTGCCTATGGCACTCCTTTCTGACACTTCTTGTACTGTTGTAACGCTCGCTTGCTTCTTGAAATCACTTGTGGTTCAAGACCAAGTTACTAACGGAAAACAAAATTCGCAACAGAAGCTCGTAGTTAAAGCTAAAATCTTGACTTTTAAACTAAAAAGTCGATAATAATCGAAATGCCTAGCAAAAAAGCTGCAAAAACGAGAGAAACAGCAGTTGAATACAGAAATAAACTTACCTAAATGAAAAATCGCACTTATTTGCAGGGATTCACGTAATTTGAAGGTGTTTGCATCGACTGAAACGTGCGGTTGTCGATAATTCGAAGAGAGCACTCAAATCCAAACAAGTTGAAAGTAAGTCAAACAGAAGTTAGATAAGACTCGCTCGAAATTAACTAAAAATAAGAAAAAATTGAAGGAGAAGTCGTGTTGTTGAAAAACGAAGCAAAATCAAACAGAATGATTAAACTTGTCAAGTTGTCAACTTGTCAACAGACGCCATCAGATTTTCACTTCTTCGTCTCGGCCACAACAACATTATTTTTGTTGGATTTTTATTTGAAAAATGCCTAAAAAATTTTCTCAGCTGGCGCGTGGTGGAGGGCATGCCAAGAAGATCGTCTCAGCCCTCCACCAATACTTGGACACAGCTTCTAACGGGGACATCAACGCCCTGTTGGAAGCTTATCTACAAACTAGACAAGGTAAGCGTTCTTTGCAAAAAATTTTAACTAAATATTCAAATGAAAAATTGAAGCAGATTGTTGAGTGCATTCGAGTTCAACATTCGAATGCACCCAACAATCAAAAGGCGCAGTGGCTATCACTTCTTTCTGGTATTTTTACCAGAAAGGAACTTGTCGAAAATTATAATTTTCAATGTTCGAAAAATGCATTTGCCACTGCCAATGATCATCGTCGTGAACGAGGGGCAGGTGCTCCAACTCCAAAGTACGGTCGCCCCTCAAAAATGACCGACGATGTTAAACAAGCAGTAAAAAACTTTCTTTATGAAGTGGGTTATCCTACATCAGATCCTTCGATTTTTTGACGGTTGGAAGGATGCAGAAGAGAAGTAATCCCAGTGAGATACGTCGATGAAAGCTGGGATCTTCTCTTCTATCGTTTCAAAAGTAGTCATCCCAATATCGACATTGGGAAAACTACTTTTCGTAAAATGTGCCCCAAAGAAATCAAAAAAGCCAGGAAACTCACTGACATGTGTGAGTATTGTGAGCTGGGCAAGAAAACAAAAGCCCAGCTCACAAAAATACTAACTGATTTTCATTCTTCATGTTTGCATGGTTCAAGTTTAGGTGAAATGGAAAATTGTCTACTGTTTAAAATTTTGAAAGAAGAAGACAAAGAAAAAATAAGAAGAATGCAGAAAATTGTCGACTTATTTGAGAAGCATTATGAAGCAAAAAATCGCCAACGTAGTGCCTTCAAGGCACAGGTATGTCACTTAAAAAAAGGCGAAGTTATTTTTGTTTTGGATTTTAAAGAAAATTTGAAATTAAATGTTGAACAGGTGCAGTTGGGAAGATCCTTTTATAATCAACCCCAACGCACCATGTTCGAAGTTGTCATGATTTTTAAAAATGACAATGACGAAATCAAATATTTTTATTGGGATTTTTTTTCTCGTTGTTTAAATCATAATGCTTTTTTTGTTAAAAAGGCATTGTCCAAAATTTTTAAGCATGATCAATTTTTGAAACACAACTTTCATTCAATCACCTTTTGGATGGACAATGCCAAACATTTTAAAAACAAAGAATTGGCTTATTATTTTTGTAAGTTTTTTCGAAAAACTTTTAAACGCCGTGTCCAAATTTCCTGGAATTTTTTTATTGAAGGACACGGCAAAAATTTGTGTGATACACGTTTTTCTTTTATTTCTCGTTTATTAAATGAATATACAAACAAAAAAAATAAAAAATTAAAAACAACAAAAGACATAGTTTCTGCTATTCAATCAGAAATTTCACAAATAAACGAAATAAAAACTTTGAAAAATAAAAATTTTGAATTAAGTGAACAAATAATTCTTAATTTTAAGTTTCCTTCAAATAAATTTGTTTATAATTTTCAAGGAATTTCAAATTTTTATCATTTTCATATTTGTTACAATTCGAGAGCAGTAAGAGAGAACAAAATTTCAATTGTGAGTTCTGTGTTTACTAACGATTTAGAAACTTTTTCTTTTCCTTACAGAATAGTTAAGAAAGACAGAAACGAAAAAATGAAAGACGGGTTTGATGATATTACTAACGATTTTGAATTAAAATTAGATGAGTCAACTTTGTCATTTTTAGAAAGAAAGTTCAGAAATATTGAAAATTTCACATCCTCTCGTTCTCAACAACAAATAAATAGCACAACACAAAATCAAGGTACGATTTTGATTAATACTTACAAAATGCATGAATGAAAATAACTTTTGTTTTTTTAAAACAGTTAATGTTCAAGATAATGTAAATGGCTCTCAATATAACATTGAAGTTATTGAAGATAAAATGGAAGTAGAAAATTCAGTGCCACAGTTACGTAACAACAATAACACAGTACAAAACACATCAAATATATATAATTATTCGCCAATTGATTGTAATAACAATGATAAAATGGAAGTCGATTTGTTTTATTAAACTAACAATTTAAGAAACGAAATTAATCTTAAAGAAGAAAGAGAGAGGAATGTGAAGACAAGAGGAGAGAGAAAAAGGGGGAGGCTGCCAAGCTTAACTTTAATAAAAGTATGCCTTTCATTATTTCAATTTCTAATGAACTCAAACTTCTTTAACTAATACAAGGTATGACCGGCTTCTTTGTACGGGCTCCTTTCCTTTCAGAGGCCTAATGTATTAGTTTTAATATTTTGGCGATTTAGAAGCCGGTCATACCTGTCCTTTTTTTTAGTTTAGTTGGCCCGTACATTTTCTTTGGCAGCAGGGAACTGCCAACAGTCTCCTTCAAAAAGAGAGTGAGAGGTATGTGACAAAAATAATGAGTTGTGTGTACTGTGCTTTGTTTGTGTGCATGTGTAGTTTTTTACAGCTAGGTGAAGAGAGAGTAGCGAGAGAGAGGGATGTGTCTTATCTTTCAGTAAGGTAAGGAGACAAGAAGAGACAGCTTGTAATTGCAAACTTTAAACTTCATTAGAAAAAGAACAGCTTCTGGGTTTCTTTTTCTTTTTTCTTCTCTTTTTTGTTCTTTTCTCATTTTATTCATCTTTCTTTTCTTTATCTTTCTTTCTTTTCTTTGCTTCACTCTTTCTCTTTCTTTTGTTTTTCTTTCATTACTCTGTTTTCTTTCTCATTCTCCTTTCAAACTTCTTTCTCCCTTTTTGTCTCCTTCCTTCAAGTTCTTTCAATAAATCAAATTCATATTTTGTTGATCCTAATCTGTATCGATAACAAACAAAGTACTGTTCTTGGTGTAGTGAAGGATCATTAATTTTTCTGGCAACTTTCTATTCTGAATCTAGGAGAGTTGAGTGACTCAGCTTGATGGATCGAGTATGAGAAACGTTGTAACCTTCAATTCATACTCAATCCATTCAGATGAGTCCTCCAATTCTCATTTTGCAAAGTGCTGTCCTTTCATTTTTATTGTCTCAAGGCAAAGCTATTTGTTTCTATTTGAAACAAATAGATTTTGCTGGCAGTGCAGAGGACAACACTTTGCAAATTGAGAAGGGGACAACTCTTTTAGAGACGGAGTAGAAATGTTGAAAAAGCATATTAATACAATCTTTTTTATGCGTTCAAATTTTTCAAAAGGAAGGAGATAAGAAGGAAAAAAAGAGAGAAGGAAAAGGGGATGAGTCAAGGAAACGAGGAAATGAAAGGAGAAACATTAAAGAAAGAGTTTGGGTGAAGAAAAGTTAAGGAGGAAAAGACAAAGAGAAGAGATGAAAAGTGAGAAGAGGGTAGAAAAGGGAAGATAAAGAGAAAGACAATCTAGAGGTTGTTTCTTTTTATTTAATGCAGTTAGTTTTGCAATTTCTTTTTGTCTCTTCATAAGTCTCCTTTCTTACTGACAGCTGGGTACATCCCAATCTCAAGTTACTTCTCTCTTTAACTAGCTGTAATATACATGCACACTTCATGCACAGATACACACAACTTTGTGTTAGTATGTTTTATTTTTGGGGCTTTTGTCACTACCTCCCTCTCTACTTTGCATGTCCTATTGTCCCCCTCTCAACTTTCTTGTTCTCTCTCCTCCACTGTATCCACCCTCTCAATGCCCCGCCTCTCTCTTATATTTTTGTTTTTACATAAAGTTATGCTGTATTTTATGTTTTATGTAATTGCTTGTATCGAGACTGTTGGCAGTTCCCATATGACTTTATCGCACCTTTTTATTTACACTATCTGCTTCGTATCTGTTGCTCAGTTTTCATATAAGATCAATATGGATTGAAGTTTAATAACTCATTGAAACAGGTACACTAATTTATTTGTTTTAAAGTGTTTAATAATTGGATTTTTATTGAAAACAGGCAATGTTAGGCAAATATGAAGTTTAATAGAAGAAATATAGACAACAAAATAATAGAGAACTTGTACTTATTGGAACCCTGTACTTTTGTAAAATTTGTAGTGTTTCTTTTCGTAGAGGTCAACTCTCCTATAAGTGAATAAACGAAATATGGAGGGTTGACCTCATTTTTAGTGTTTTTATTATTTAAATCAATATTTTTATATTTGAACAACTAAATACCTATAGGGGGAGAGTATGTCCGGTTTGGTATAGAAAACGGCCCATTCAAGTATAGAACCTTTTTGAAACCAAACATATATAGAATAGGCCGGTCGAGTCTCCCCCCTACTTTACCACTTACTACACCAGCATATCGTATCATATTCTTCAACCGTCTCTCTTTCCAAATTGCGTTTATAATATAAAAATAAAAATTATACCTATAATTATATAATGTCTGAAGTTCAAAATCAAAATGTTTCTCTTGCTGCAATTTTGGAAAAGATGCAAGCTATGGAAGAGAAAATGAATGCTCTAGTTGAGGAGAATAAGCAGCTGAGAAAGCTCAATCAGCAATTAAAAACAACTTCACAACAAAAAACCAAAAAGATTAAACAGCAAGAAATGCTCTTTGGTTCTATTGATGGTGAATTCTGTGAAGATAAGCTTTCTGAACTTCGACAGAATAATGATATTGAAGGTATTAAGAGATATATCAGTGCTTACTATGCTAAGATACCAGATGCTAAATTCGTAGTGAAGTATTGCAAAACTGAAAATAAATACGAATACATCGATGACTCTAATTTCAAATCTAAAATTTTAAAACCATTAGAAATAAAATTCATTGATGAACAAGGCAGAAAATCAAAACATAACTTTATCGATTGGTTCTATTCATTCGAAAATCCGGGATACAAATTAATTACTGATCCAAATAAGCCTAGAGTTTTTAAACAAGATGGTGTTAGATATTTAAATCTGATTTATGATCAATTACATATCCATAAAGAGAAGAAACCTTTAGAGAGCTATCCAAATAAAATTATTGCCAGAGTACAGAAAATTTGGAATCATATCAAAGAAGCTTGGTGTTCAGGTAAACAAGATCAGTTTGAATATATACAAAAATGGATCTCTCATGTTGTATCTGGTAGAAAAATGAGAACCTGTCTCTATCTAACTTCAGTACAAGGTATTGGTAAGTCTATTATCATTAGGTTTCTGGCAGAACAAGTCCTCGGTAATGAATTAGTTTATACAACTTCAGATGTATCATCATTAGTTGGAAGGTTTAATGCACCATTAGTAGGTCGTGTATTATTCGTCTTAGAAGAAGCTCCTTGTGCATCTGCTTATGACTGGAGAATATTAGAAAATAGACTCAAGAACTACATTACAGAGAATATGATCTCTGTTGAAAGAAAATGTCAAGATCCAATTAAAGTAAAAAATACAGTTTCATTTATTATCAATACTAATAACTATGCAATTCGTTTGTCACATGATGATCGACGTTATTTTCAGCCTGATACTTCAGATAAATATAAGAATAATAAGGCATACTTTACTAAATTAATTAGAATTCTTGAGGATCCTAAAGTGGGTGAGGCTTTCTACATGAATTGTATTGAAATCGCTGAAGCCAACAAAGATTTTAATGAGGAACATGATCGTCCTCGAACTGAAAAAATCGATGAAAATATTGCAGATAATGTTCCTTCTGCATTTAGATTCATCAAGGAAGCTTTCATCATGAAGAAAAAGGGAATAGATATGAAATTTAAAGATTTTTATGATAAATATCTTCATTTCTGCGAGTCAAATAAAATACAATGCCCACTCCATAAATTAGCCTTTGCTGGTGAATTAAAGAAAGTAAGAATCAATTATATTCAATCATCGACAAAGCATCATAATGCTAACTGGGTTCAGAACACTTATGATGAGTTGGTTCGTATATTCCTAAAGAATCATCTTATGAAGGAAGAAGAATTGGGTGACGTAGAAGAAGAACAAGAAATACCTACTGTAAACCAGGTTGAACAGAAACTCATTGAAGATTATATTGAAAACCAAGAAGAAGAAAAAGAAGTGATTGAAGATTACAATCAAAATCAAGAAGAATATCAAGAGAAAAAATATACTGATGAAGAATACGTTATGGGTATAGCAGATAGTATACAATCGTGTCCTCCAAGTATTAGAACTTACACAATAAAGAAAAAGAATAAAAAATTAAAGTCAGAAAAGAATAACAATGAAAAACTAGAAGTACTGGAAGATCCAGAAAGTGAGGCCTCTCTAAAAGTAGATAATAAAATGAAAATTATCTAAGAGTTTCAAAACGGTGGACTAGTTCAGGAACATCCTCAATTAGTCTTTCTCTCGGTTCCCAGGTAGCTTCTTCTCGAGGATATCCTTTCCATTCTACCAGATAATAAGTCTTTCCTCTCAATTTCTTTTTACCAATGATATTTTTCACTATATAAGTAGATGGCTTGCCAACAATCAATCTAATATCAGGTGCTTCTTCATCTTCTCTGACTATCTGCAACTGATTTTTAGTATATGCTACTCGGTTATCTATTTTTCTAGGGTCATTCATATCATTCAATAAATAGAGAGGAGGAGTACCAGGTAACAATAAAATATTTTTTACTGTTCTAATCTCAGGATTCCAACGTATATCAGATGCTCTGAAACTACCATGTAATCTTTTTCCACTCAAATAATCTACTGGATTATCTAAAACAGCCCTAACTTTAGTACCGATTGGAATTAAATCACATGATGCCCCCTGACATTGTGGATTATATTGAACAGGAGGAGGCTTTCTATATCTAAATGCATTAATAGTATTAATAACCCAAGGCAATATTTTAACCCATTTAGTAGATGGTTGACCAGTCAACAATTCTTGAGCTAACATTCTTTTCAATAAGGCTCGACCAATAAACAGATTAGTTCGTTCTACCATAGCTAACTGCCGATGTCTC
>Ga0080006_1141018_pt1:0-5000 | contig 10432 bp, 6 predicted proteins | sample RS3BMetagenome_FD_69209 | JGI IMG/M metagenome (GOLD analysis project Ga0080006, IMG submission 69209) | Ferric oxide microbial mat and aquatic microbial communities from Rainbow Spring, Yellowstone National Park, USA - RS3B (SPADES... ... | reverse complement strand
CTGATGTGCCCCCAGTGACCCCACAAAAAGAATTCTCATCGTTGGCGTTGGGTAGGTGTTGGCGGATCAGTCGGTACAGTTGAAGGGCTCACCCGGCCCATACACCAAGCCACTGTCTGGTGGCGCTGGTGGTGGTGGTGGTGGTGATTAAGATATGAGAAATGAGAAATTCTTCTTGTAGAGCCCCCGAGAGCTCACTAGTGGTTCAGCGGCGGCAGGTGGGCAGAAGGAAAAGGATGAAGTTGTTGAGAAATTTCTCTACAGGCTTTCAGACCCTTCATATCTGCCAGCACCAACCATGAAAACAGAGGCAACAAGTCACGTAGAACGGGAGAAATTCAATACACTGGAAAGGGAAGAACTCACCCTACGGAAACCTTGTTACGACTTTTACTTCCTCTAAATGACCAAGTTTGACCAAGTTTCCGGCTCTGAGTGGTCGTTGCCGACCTCTCTGAGCCAGTCCCAAGGCCTCACTGAGCCATTCAATCGGTAGTAGCGACGGGCGGTGTGTACAAAGGGCAGGGACGTAATCAACGCAAGCTGATGACTTGCGCTTACTAGGCATTCCTCGTTGAAGAGCAATAATTGCAATGCTCTATCCCCAGCACGACAGAGTTTAACAAGATTACCCAGACCTTTCGGCCAAGGTGATGTACTCGCTGGCTCTGTCAGTGTAGCGCGCGTGCAGCCCAGAACATCTAAGGGCATCACAGCATGTAAAGGCCTCCGAGTGGTTTCAAGTATCAAGATGGTCACGTGTCAGGCTGCGCCTTCAAGGGGGCAGGTGCAGACAGAGCAGGTGTTGCAGGTGCAGAGCAGGTGTTGCAGGTGAGGGCGCACAGTGGCAGGTGGGAGTTTGATATAGGAAGGTACGCAGTGGGAGTTCAGGGACAACAAAAAGAGGTTGGGGACAGCAAGAAAAGATCTCCAGAACATCATATGATACTATGTGTCCATAAGTAAATGAATGTCATCGGATCTTCCAGACTGCATGTTTGATACTTGAAACCCTCGAAAGACCCTCTTCGATCCTCAGCCCTGCAGGGTGCAGACCTGGAACCCTTCAGTAGCTTGGCATGAGTCGGACCTCACATACTGAAGCCTAGTTTCCTAGGGAATTAGCACGTACCTTAAGCCCTACCATGGTGAGTAGAGCCGACACCTTTGCGCGCGTTGCAGCGGCCAAACGTTACTTTGGCTCGCCTCAGGATTGGCATCCGCACCCTAAAGAGTGCAGAGAAGCGTCCCCTGAACCAGGTTGTCTCGCCAGCATCAACCACCCATTTCCGAGTGGTCCTCTCCCGACTATAGGCGGAACTTCCACCGAGAGGAACGATGCTTGACTAGTGATTGTTTTAGGAGGCTCACTCTTACAGGCCTGTGATGAGTTTGTAACCCATGGTTAACCTGTTATTGCCTCGTACTTCCATTGGCTTGAGCCAAAAGTCCCTCTAAGAAGCCGGCGGCCGACAAAAGTCAACCTGGCTATTTAGCAGGTCAAGGTCTCGTTCGTTATCGCAATTAAGCAGACAAATCACTCCACCAACTAAGAACGGCCATGCACCACCACCCATACAATCAAGAAAGAGCTATCAATCTGTCAATCCTAAGCATGTCTGGACCTGGTGAGTTTCCCCGTGTTGAGTCAAATTAAGCCGCAGGCTCCCATTGTAGGATGCCACATTAGACATAGAACCCCTCTGGTTTCCCAGAGGGCTGGACTATACCTTATGCCAACTCCCCGAATCCGAGCACCGAGTCAGTCATATCGATCAATCACTTGAATATTTAGCGCAAAACATTTGAGAGCCAGAAGCACCCGACGGCTCCCGGACTCGAAGAGGCATCGATAATTCTGGGCCTTCTTTATTCCACGAATTTCATTGATTGATTGATTGATTAGACTGGCCCCGGAAATTCGAACAGTTGACCCATCCCCGTCTAGTCTCTGAACCTTCACCCTTTCCATCACGCTCGATTGTGTCCGGCGTGAGGGAGGTGGGGTGCTTGGCTGCGGATTGTCCAATCTCCATGGCTTTTAACCTTACCCCCGACGAGGGCCATTACATGCCTTCCGGCCATAACTTGGTACCAGGAGCTCTCAGGAGTTTCCCGCAATTTGAGGATGTCGCACCGTCGCAAAGTGTCCAGAACGGATTTTGCTAGGCACTAACTTTATACGCACAGACACCACCTAACCTGTGTCACCAGGTAGTTTTTAGGCGCAGAGTTAACTACGGCAGATGAAACCATAACTGAGGTTTACGCCTGGTGGTGCCCTTCCGTCAATTTCTTTAAGTTTCAGCCTTGCGACCATACTCCCCCCCGAGCCCAAAAACTTTGATTTCTCGTAAGGTGCCGAACGGGGCATAAAAAAACCACCGTCCGATCCCTAGTCGGCATAGTTTATGGTTAAGACTACGACGGTATCTGATCGTCTTCGATCCCCTAACTTTCGTTCACTGATTAATGAAAACATCCTTGGCGAATGCTTTCGCAGTAGTTAGTCTTCAATAAATCCAAGAATTTCACCTCTGACAATTGAATACTGACGCCCCCGACTATCCCTATTAATCATTACAGCGGTCCTAGAAACCAACAAAATAGAACCGATGTCCTATTCTATTATTCCATGCTAATGTATTCGAGCAAAGGCCTGCTTTGAACACTCTAATTTTTTCAAGGTAAAAGTCCTGGTTCCCCACCACACCCAGTGAAGGGCATGGGGCTCCCCAGAAGGAAAGACCCGACCGAATCCGTGCGCTCGATTAGGAGGACAGATCAGCCAGGTCCAAGGTTCAACTACGAGCTTTTTAACGGCAACAACTTTAATATACGCTATTGGAGCTGGAATTACCGCGGCTGCTGGCACCAGACTTGCCCTCCAATTGTTCCTCGTTAAGGGATTTAGATTGTACTCATTCCAATTACGAGACCCGAAAGAGCCCCGTATCAGTATTTATTGTCACTACCTCGCTGAATTAGCATTGGGTAATTTGCGCGCCTGCTGCCTTCCTTGGATGTGGTAGCCGTTTCTCAGGCTCCCTCTCCGGAGTCGAACCCTAATTCCCCGTTACCCGTTAAGACCATTGTAGGCCTCTATCCTACAATCGAAAGTTGATAGGGCAGAAATTTGAATGAACCATCGCCGGCGCAAGGCCATGCGATTCGTTAAGTTATTATGAATCACCAAGGAGCCCAGAGGGCATTGGTTTTTTATCTAATAAATACACCCCTCCCGAAGTCGGGGTTTTTAGCATGTATTAGCTCTAGAATTACCACGGTTATCCAGGTAAAGGTACTATCAAATAAACGATAACTGATTTAATGAGCCATTCGCAGTTTCACAGTATGAGTGCTTATACTTAGACATGCATGGCTTAATCTTTGAGACAAGCATATGACTACTGGCAGAATCAACCAGGTAACTATCTTGCAGGCCGAGCCCAGATCGAGGGTCCAACGACCACCCGTCACTGTGGCCACGACACGACCCTCCCGGAAGAGGGCAGAAGTTAGATGTAAACCAGGAGGGGGCGGACCGCTCGTCCCAAAGACCGAGAGATCACGCCCGACCGGTGACCGGCACCACCCCCGTGAGGGAGTGACCGTCAACTGCGGCCATCCAATTGCCCCCACTGAATTCCCCAAGGCGTGGTCCGCCGCAACAAGACTCGTTCGGGCGCCATGATGGCACACCACCACGAGGCTGTGGCATACACCCCTCGAGTGGAGGACGCCGAGAACCGGTCACGTCAAAGGTATTGACGGCTACCGGTCCCGGCTTACCCCCAGAAATCTGAATGAAATTTTAGCCAAAGGCCAGTCATCCACAGACCTCATCCTCACCGAGGCGCTGGAGAGCATCTCGGATTTCGGTCAATCCTTCACCCCCGTGAGGGGGCTCCGGTGATAGATCACTCCCCAGGCTGGAATCGTCAGACGACCGTTCAGCCATAGGCGAGAAATCCGGCAAGCGCGAAGGCGGTAAAAATGGTGTAGGTATGGTGCTTTGTCGGGCGAGTCATCGGGAGACTCGAGCCCTTGGGCGCGAGGAATCAACGGGACAGACAAGCCCGGCGATACAACTGCAAAGCCAAGAATTGACATTCGAGGCCGAGGTCACCGGTCGAGTCCACCCCGAAGTCATCGGAAGGGGGTGAACAGTGGGTGCTGGAGCGCCTAGCCACTCAAGGCGAGACCCGGAAAGTACCTCACGGAATCTCGTTCTACGACACCAGTCCAACATTCAGGGGATTGTGAAGGAGCGGGGTCCCCGACAGGCCTAGGCCCCAGGACACCTGATCAAGACGCCAGGGGTCAATCACTCGAAACGTCTTCAGGAGGGCCTGGCGCCAGAGAAGAATCGCCGTCGTCAAGCATGCGGTGCCAATTGGCCACACAAGATGGACCAGTTGACTGCTCGAAGGCGGAATGCTCCCGTTGTCGCCTTGCGGGTTCTTTTCCCTTCCTTCATAGTTTCACCGGGTTCGGTTTGGCTTTTTTCCCGTCATAATATGTATAATGTCAAAATTGACCTGTAAAGGGGGAGTTTCGGTGCGGACTATTGAACAAAAAGGTCCGATGGCGGGACCGCGGTCCGGGAGAGGGAAATTTCACCTGCGGCGGGTCCGAGGTCTTTGTCGCAGGTGAGAACGACGGCGCCGCTTAGGGGCCTCCCCCTCAGTCGCTTCTGCCAGCCTAGGGGAGAGGACGACTGGTCAAAATGACACGAATCGGGGGTCAACTGGTCGAACAGCGACGAGGGTCAACTGGTCGAGGGTCAACTGGTCGGGGGTCAACTGGTCCATGTAGCTTGAGGAATCCCAGGCAACTCAATCCTGACAGCGACGGGGGTCAACTGGTCGAACAGCGACGAGGGTCAACTGGTCGAGGGTCAACTGGTCGAGGGTCAACTGGTCGGGGGTCAACTGGTCCATGTAGCTTGAGGAATCCCAGGCAACTCAATCCTGACAGCGACGGGGGTCAACTGGTCG
>Ga0080006_1149584_pt1 | contig 10433 bp, 8 predicted proteins | sample RS3BMetagenome_FD_69209 | JGI IMG/M metagenome (GOLD analysis project Ga0080006, IMG submission 69209) | Ferric oxide microbial mat and aquatic microbial communities from Rainbow Spring, Yellowstone National Park, USA - RS3B (SPADES... ... | reverse complement strand
GGGGGGGGGGGGGGGGGGGGGGGGGGGGGGGGGGGGTGGGGGGGGGGGGGGGGGGCGGGGGGGGGGGGGGGGGGGGGGGGGGGGGCCGGGGCGGGTCGGGTGGCCGGGGGCCGGGGGCCGGGTGGACTGGGTGGCCGGCGCCCGACGTGCGCCGACGACGGGTCGCTGAAGCTCGTAGGGTTGCGCCGACAGCGGAGACCTGGGCCCTGGGGTCGGATCTCAACGGGTCGTGTGCCGGCGCTCGCCGGGAGGGGAGAGGCGTGCGAGGGGACGAACGCTCAGGAGTGGCGGAGGGGGAGGCGGGTACGGACGGCAGGGCGCTGAACCTCGCCGATCTGTTCGAGGTGGTGGTGGATACCGTTGCGGACCGGCCGGCCCTGGTGGCCGGGAGCTCCCGATTCACATATCGGGAGCTGGACGAACGGGCCAACCGGGTGGCGTGGTTCCTCGCGGGACAGGGGATCGCCGCCGGCGCGCATGTGGGCATCCTCGCCCGCAACTGCGCGGCATGGGTGGAGGTGATGCTCGGTTGCTACAAGGCACGGGTGGTTCCCGTGAACCTGAACTTCCGTTACGTGGCACCCGAGCTTCGCTACGTGGTCGATAACGCCGACCTCGAAGGCCTGTTCTTCGAGCGCGCACTTTCGCCACTGGTGGCGGAGTCGTTGGGTTCCGGGTGGACCGGTCCCGAGTTGTCCGGGGAATCGCCCGGGGAGTCGCCCGAGGTATCCGGTGTTTCTGAGGCGACTTCCCGTGCTGCGGGGTGTTCGGGGCGAGCGGCGTCGCGTCCTCTCCGGCTACTGGTCGCCTTCGATGACGCCACCGGACCCACCACCGGACCCACCACCACCGGACCCACCACCACCGTGGACTACGAAGCGGCTCTCGCCCGTTCTCCTGCACATCGCCCCTCCGATCCACGTTCGCCCGACGACCTGTACCTGCTGTACACCGGGGGGACGACAGGGATGCCAAAGGGCGTCATGTGGCGCCAAGAGGACATCTTCTTCGCCGCGATGGGTGGCGGAGGTTGGGGTCAGCCGCCGATCCGCTTTGCCGAGGAGCTGTCGGGCCGGCTGACGCTCGACGACAGCGAAAGGGTGGTGATGCTGGTGGTGGGGCCGCTCATGCACGGCAACGCCCAATGGGCGATGTGGAACGCCTTCATGATGGGGGGTACCGCGGTGCTCTTCACCGGAAGCCGCTTCGACCCGGACGAGCTCTGCCGACTGATCAGCGACGAGGGCGTGGTGTCGGTGGCGCTGGTGGGCGACGCCATGGCACGTCCGCTGGTGCAGGCGCTGGCACAGGCCGAACCCGGGGTGTACGACACCTCCACCCTCCTCGTCGTCGGATCGGGTGGCGCCATGCTGTCGGCGACGGTGAAGGAGGAATTGAAGCGCCAGCTGCCGGGTGTTCTGGTCATGGACCGTTTCGGAGCGAGTGAGAGCGGAGCACAGGGGGCGGTGGAGCAGTCAGCTGATGGTCCTCGCTTCGTGATGGGTGACGATACGGCGGTGCTGGATGATGAGCTCCTGCCCCTGCGACCCGGGGACGGCCGCATCGGTCGGCTGGCCCGGCGGGGGAGGATCCCGCTCGGCTACTACAAGGACCCCGAGAAGACCGCCGCCACGTTCGTCACCGACCGGCGAGGGATCCGTTGGTCGGTGCCCGGTGACCTGGCCTCTGTCGCCGCGGACGGCACCATCACTGTCCACGGACGCGGTTCGGCTTCCATCAACTCGGGCGGGGAGAAGATCTTCCCGGAGGAGGTGGAGGCGGTGGTCAAGTCCTATCCGCTCGTCTACGACGCCATCGTCGTCGGTGTGGATGACGATCGGTTCGGTCAGCAGGTCGCAGTGGTCGTGCGACCGGCGGACGGATCCTCGGGGCCGACTCTCGAAGAGCTCCAGGTGCACTGCCGCAGCCGGATCGCCGGGTACAAGGTGCCCCGCCGGCTGGAGCTCGTCAGGGAGATCCCGTTGACCGCAGCAGGCAAGCCGGACGCGAAGGCGGCGCTCGCCCTGTTCAGGCGACCATGATGGCGGAGGACGTCGTCTACCCGGACGCCCTCCACCGGACGCCGTCTACCGGACGTCGTCCACCCGAAGGACACGAGGACGCAGCGCCAAGTGTGGGCAGGGCCCCGACGTGAGCGGTCGGACCTTCGGGCGCGGCCTTCTCCGTCAGCGTCGGGTGGTCATGGCGCGCGACGATTGCGGAACCGCGCCAAGCTCGCCGTTTGCTGAGCGGGTCAACCGGTGTTCCCGTTCGAGTCGGACGGGCCAGCGATCCAGAATCGACGGGCCGAGGTCAACCGCGCGCCCCCGGTCCCCCGGGTAGTCAGTCGAGGTCGGCGACGCCCAACCCAGACCCCCCGGACCCCCTCGGCAGTCTCGGCGCACGCGATCTGGTGCCCGGGTGCCGTCGGGGGGCACCCGCGATCCCTGGTCAGGCGGCCACCTTCGAGCCCCGGTCCGGGAGTTCGGCGCGGGCCCACGCCTCTACGACCTCGACGGTCAGGTGACAGGCTGCGTGCAGGAGGGCTCCATCCACCTCGACGATCCTGCATTGGCCCGACGCAGGCCAGAGCCCGACGACCCGGGCGGGTGCCGGGGCTCCGGGGGACCGCAGGGAGGCGACAAGCGCGAGGTAGCCCAATTCGGCCTCCCAGTTCGGAGTCGGGAGCCCTCCGGCGACCGAGATGAGCGCGTGGTCGTCCCGGTCGCGGCCCACCCGAGAGGCCCGTGGGTTGCTTTGGCTGCTCCGAAGTCGCACTTCGACACGGCCGCGCAAGCAGACGGCCTGGCGAGGCGAAGCCGTCCACCGGTCGTCCGGACCCCCGAACGTCACCCGCCCGCCGAGGCGGGGCCAGTCGACCATCGACCACAGTGCCGAGGCCCAGCTGATGGCCTCGGCGAGGACCGCAGCGCGTCCTCCCGGTCCGAGACCGGCCAACCACGGCTCCCAGTGGAACCGTAACGCCCCGGTTCTACTCCAGGCCGTGACGGCCTGGTCGGCGACGGCGGGCACCGCCTGGCCGGGACTCCGGTAGCTGGATTCCGTGCACGCCGCCAGGGCCGCCAGTCCCAGCGAACGCTTGACGAACAAAGGCTGCCACCGGAACGGCGAGCTGCCCGGCGGGCGGGCCTCCGTACCCGATCCGTGACCCCTGAGCATGGACAGCGTGATCGTCACTCGGCGATCGACTCCCGCTGCGTCTCCTGCGGCGAGTGCCGCCTGACGAAGCGCTGCGGCAGTGGCGCCCCGGACCGAGCCGTCGGCGGACGTGTGCCGCCGGTCGGCGATCCGCTCAGTCGGATCGCCCAGGATGTCCGCGCCGTTCAACGGTGCGTACCGGCCCGAGTGCCCCGGATCGCCAGGCACCGGTGAGCGTCGACAGTCGGATAGCCGTCGACCGGTTCCCGCTCGTACCCTCGTGACAAGCCGTGGGGTGCTGGGACCACGCCGTTGGCACCAGTGCCCACTTCTCCGTCCGGGAACAGCAGGATCCGGAGGCCGGCCGCCACCCGGAACGCGACGGTGTCGAGCAGATCGTCGGTCACGGGATCCACATCGATCTCGCCGGTGCGCGTGTAGTAGGCGGCGACGGCGAAGGGCGGAGACGGATGACGGAGCGTCTCGATCAGGGCGGCGAAGTGGAGCGCACGGCGGTGCTCGGGGTGCCGGACCCCGGAGCTGATGCCGACCAGGGCGACCGAAGCCACGTCGAGACCGGGACGCCCGACGGCCAGGTCGACCGACCCGGAGAGCTCTGCCGCGCCCCCCGGGAGGGCGATCCTCAGGTACTCCTTCGCTCGGGGGAGCCACGTTGGGTCGAGGCGGGGCCACCGACTCACCAGGTTGTGAGCCTGTCGCGTGACTTCGGCAGCCAGCTCCGAACGTTCGGCGGCGGGAAGCGAGGCGATCCATTGGCACAGTCGTCGGCCGTGCTCGTCGACCTCGAGTGCGGACAACCCGTCGTCCATCGGGTGGTCGATGGAGCCGACCGTCACCAGCTGCCGGAAGAGGGCGTGTACAAGCGCCCCGCACGCGCCCGCTGCCGTGGGCGACCGGTGGAGGTCGCGGACGACACCGGAATCACCCCTGTCCCCGGCCAAAACATGCGAAAGCCGCTCGCTCGTCAGCGACAACGGTGGCCGGCGCACCGTGGTCGGGTTCCGACGATCCGACCCGATCGCTTCCGGCGAGGAACTGGCCGGGTCGAGTGCCGAGCCGCGACCACCGCGCACGCCGGCTCGTTCCACCGCGTCCTCAGGTGCGCCGTCCCGGGCCGAGCCGGTCCATGCCGAGTCGAGGATCGCCATGAGCCGTGCGATCCGTACCGGATCGGCCATCGGTCTCGGCTGTCCCGTGTACCGGAGCCGGTCGAGCAGGGCGTCGCCCGAAAGCGGTGACCACCCTCGCGTGGCGGGCGGGTGTGCGGCGGAGGATGCCCGCGCTGCCGGGCGAGGCGAGGCGCTCCTCCTGTTGCGCCGGTCCTCTTGCTGGGTGGCGGTCATGGGCGCAGTGTCGCGTGGGGGTGTCACAGCCGCCCGGGCATTCTCCTTGCCCCTCTGGGGTGGGTCGCGCCGCTGCCGTTCCGCCCGTTCATCGCTCGAGCCCCCGGTAGCCTGCAGACGTGCCCATCGATGCCGGTCCCAGGTGCGCCACGGGTTGCTCAATGGCTCCGGCACGGCCGATCCTCCCGTCCTTCGTGACCTTCCCCGGCACAGCCACCCCGCCCGGCACAGCCACCCCGCCGGACACGGCGACGGCACGGTGATCACCTCAACGGTGCTGTCCGCTGTGCTGTCGAACGTCCCGTCCACCGTGCTGGTCGGCGTCAGCCCGGTGTTCGTGACCGGATTCTCCGCCTTCGCCGTGGCGTTCATCGTGCTGATCGTGCTGACGCTGCGCTTCACCTTCCAGCGCGCAGCCGAGAACCGGAGGTCGTGGCTGGCCGAGCAGAACGACCTCGATACCGCGGGCGCTCCCCGCACGCGGGCCGGCGCCCGGATGAGGGGAGACCGGAGCGCGATGACGGCTCTGGTGCTCTCCGGCGGTGGGACCAGAGGCGCGACCCAGGTCGGCATGTTGCAGGTGCTGGCGGAAGCGGGTGTCGTCCCCGACCGCATCTACGGGACCTCGGTCGGAGCGGTGAACGGCGCAGCGTTCGCAGCCGATCCGACCGTCCGGGGCGTGGATCGCCTGACCACCATCTGGCGCGGAATCACCGGCGAGGAGGTCTACCCGCAGCGCCGTGGACACGGACCGTGGCGCTTCCTGCAGCAGCGGGAGTCGATGCACTCCAACGCCGGTCTCCGCCGGATCATCGAGGCGGGGATCGACTTCGAGCGCCTGGAGGACGCCGCGGTCCCCCTCGAGGTCGTCGCGACCTCGATCGTCGACGGGAGGGAGCGGTGGCTCACCTCGGGGCCGGCCGTCGAAGCGGTCCTCGCCTCGGCGGCCATCCCGTCCATCTTTCCGCCGGTGGACATCGACGGCGATCGGCTGATCGACGGGGCGGTCGTCGACAACGTCCCGCTCACCCGGGCCATCGATGCGGGCGCGACCCGGATCATCGTGCTCCTGTGCGGCCCTCCCACCTTCACGCCGCCGGCGGCGAAGCGCCCGGTGGAGGCCATGTTCAACGCGCTGCTCATCGCCGTGCACGCCCGGTTCGCGCGGGAGATGGCCCGCCTGCCTCCGGGGGTGGAGGTCGTGGTCTGCAGTGGGGGGACCGGCCAGACGCGGGACTACACGGACTTCTCGGAGACCGAGGCGCTGATCGCCGCCGGGAGGCGCGAGGCGACCGAGGTCTTCCGGCGCTGCGGGCTCCTGTCGGACGCGACCGTCGTGCCGGCCGCCGGCTCGGGAACCCCCGCCCACAGCGAGCCTCGCGACGACAGCTGATCCCCGACCGGTCAGCCGGGGCGGGGCACGTCGACCCAACCGCTCTCGGGCCCGTACCGGCGGACGACCCGCGCCGGCACGCCGGCGATCACCGAGTGGTCGGGGAACGTGCCGCGGACGACGGCCCCGGCCCCGACCACCACGTTGCGCCCGAGATCGGCGCCGGGGAGGACGACCACCCCGGTACCCAACCAGCTCCCCGACCCGATCCGGACCGGCATGTCCGAGGGCCACTGCGCGTGCACCACGTCGTCGGGGTCCTCGTAGCCGTGGTTCTGGTCGGTGATGTACACGTAGGGACCGGTGTGCACGTCATCGCCGATGTCGATGCTGAAGTGGCCGACGACGTGGCTGCCTCGACCGATCATGCACCGGTCGCCGATCCGCACGACGGGGTCGGTGACCATCTGCTGGCCGGGTACCATGCCGGCGGACAGGCTCACGTGGGGCCCGATCAAGGTGTCGTCGCCGATCCGGATCCAGCGCTCCCCGAAGAGGGCCCCGGTGGGGAAGGCCAGGCAGCTGCCGCGCCCGAAGGCACCGAACGCTCTGGCTCCGGGGTCGCCCGGACCCGTGGCACCGTTGCGTTCCACCCACGCCCGTCCGGCCCGGATCAGCGCATGGGCCCACCGTCGCGTGCCCAGCGTCTGGCGGAGGGGCCGCCAGATCGGAGACGCGGCACCGCGGGCGGGCCACCGCGCGGCGGGGGCGGGGCTGGTCGAGTCTCCCGCGGGGGCGTTCGATCCGGTCGGATGCACTCCGAGACGCTATCCGACCCGCTCCGGGTGGGCCGTTGCCCGGCCGCGACGACTCGCAGGGACTGCCGTGACCTGGCGAGGGACAGCTCGGCGGGGCAACGGGCACAACGGGGAAGAGAAGTTCCGGGAAGAGAAGAACGGCTGCTCCGCCTCGAGGAAAAGAGAAAAAAGAGAAAGAGGCAGCCGGGAGTGTTGGGTGGTGCTCCGGCGGCCATCGGCTCCGGCGGGACCGGCCGCGCGGTCGGAGATCCGGCTCCACCGTGGATCGCTCGGTGGTGAAGGACGACGACGTCGCCCGTGCCCCAGCCTGCCGCCGGACTGCGCACCGGTCGCGGCGGATCTCGCCGCCACCGTCCCACACTGCGATCCGGGACCGGCCGGTACCGGGTGCCTGTGCCGCCGGACCCCGGGCCGGTGACGGGCTTGCGCCGGGAGGTCGGAACGGGGGAGTCTCGCGGACCGGGCTCCGGCAGGTGGGGGGCGTGGGGAGGTGCGCGGCGCCCCCGGGGGCGTGCGTCCGGGCAGCACCGCCGGATCGGTCGCTCGGGTCGCCGACGGGCACGGCACGGGAAGCACGAAGGGGAGGATCCACACGATGGTGACGTTGACTTGTCTTTTGAGGCGCAAGGCGGGGCTGACCCCGGCCGAGTTCCAGCGGCATTGGCGGGAGGTCCACGGCCCCCTGATCGCCGGGAGCCGGAGCGGGAGCCACGTGGTCCGATACGAGCAGCATCCGCGCCCGCTCGACGATTACCGAGGCGACGACGACCGCTCCGGGTACGACGGGGTGACGGTCCAGTGGTTCCCGTCGATGGACGAGTACCGGGCACACATGGACGAGGAGGACTTCCCCCTGGTGATGGAGGACATCGCCAGGTTCCTCGACCTTGAGCACCTCGACTTCGTGGTGACGGAGCGGCCGGTGGTCGTGATCGACGGAGCTGTCGACTGGGGCTGAGCGGCCGGGGCTGTCGACTGGGGCAGCCGCGAGACGGGCGGGGTCCGGGTCGGTCGCCTACCCGTGACCGGAACCGGGCGGGTCGAGGTGCTCGCGGGGCGGCACGCCCGGATCCACGACGGCGACGAGACGTCCCCCGGACACCTGGACCCGGGTGAGCACCCGGTCGGTGACCACGTCCCCGACCGGTGCCCCGGGCGGGCAGGCGGCATCCGATCCGGCACCGGTCCCGCCGGAGGCGCCGACCCGGTTGCCGGACCGAGCGTGGTCGGCGTCAGCCCGGCGGTCCCCACGCGAGGCCTCCCGGGCATCGGAGCGCATCCACTGGTAGAGCAGGATGCTGATGGCGGAGAAGGTCACCACCTCGCTCGCGATCCACAGGACCGCGCCGCCGTTGTGGGTGTCGGCCAGGGTGTGGAAGAGCGGCGCCACCGAGACGTTGGCTTGGACGAGCGACAGGCCGAGGATCGTGCCGACGGGGATCTCGACGGCGAGGAACCCGAGCTTCATCGGGTACGACAGTCGCCACCGCGAGGGGTCGACTCCGACCACCAGCCACCAGTAGAGGCAGCCGGCGATCAGAAAGTGCAGGTGGGTGAGATCGTGAACCAGGGGGTGCTCGAGCGAGTATTGGTAGAACGGGGTCAGGAAGTACCCGATCATGGTGACCGAGAACATCGCCAGCACGAAGAGCGGGTTCGTCACGAACTCGACGACCGGGTGATGGAGCACGCGCAGGATCCGCGTCTGGGTGGTGCGGCCTGAAGCCTGGAGCGCCAGGGTCACGGGCGCCCCGAGCACCAGCAGGATCGGAGCCACGTTCATCAACAAGAGGTGCTGGACGACGTGGATGACGAAGACCGAGTCGTCGTAGGCGGCGAGGCCGGAGAACGTGGCCACCAGGATGGTGACGACTCCGGAGACGAACGAGAGCGTCCTCCATCGGGACCACGACCGTCCCCTCCGGCCCAGCCGGACGGCAGCCGCGACGTAGGCCCCCGCCAGCGTCACGTCGATCGCCACGGTCACCAGGGTCAACCAGTCGGTCTGCCACCCGGTGAGGAGGGTGTGGATCCGGACGGGTGGAGAGAGGACGGCGGGCAGCACTGCCGATAGTCTCCCAGATCACGGGGAGTGGCTCCGTCCCCGCCACGGGTACCGACCGGGTGCCGCCGGCGACCGGCCCGCCCCCGGCCCGCACCCGCCACCCGGCCCGGCCGCTCGGCAGCCGGTCCCCACCGCACCGCTGGTCGGATCGCCGCCGTCCTCGCCGTCGTCCTCGCTACGGCACCCTCCGTGGTGGGCCTGGTCTTCGACCTGGGTCGCGGTTGGCTCCCGCTCGGAGACGAAGCGGTCATCGCCGAGCGGAGCTGGCCGGTCCTGATTCGTCACGGCCCGTACTGGGTCAGGCCACGCTGGCCCGCTCCGGATGCCACGCCACCTACGATCCCGGACCCCTCCTCTGCTGGCTGCTGGCCTTGCCCGTCCGGATCGATCCGGTTCCACGGGGTCCTGTGGGGTGCGGCGCCGTGGAGCGTGGTGGCCGCTCTGGTGGCGGCCCGGTCCCGCCTGGTGGCTACCCCCCAGCAGAGCCTCCTGCAGCCCGGCACCCCCGGCTACGGCACCCCCGGCTACCAGAACTACGGCTACGACGGCACGCCGTCGGCCCCACAGGAACGCCGGCGCCACCGGGGTCGTCACCGTCAGCTGATCACCAGTCCCTGGCCAACGCTGCCCACCGGGGTCCGGGCGTGGATCGGAACCTCACGAGCACACCCGGCGACTCGTCGGCGGGCGGGTCTCCTCATCGGATCATCACAGGTTCCGTATGGCTCCCTCATGTCGCCCCGTCACCATGGTCGAGTCCACCTACGACCAACATGAGGAGTCACCATGCGACGCACCACCCTGTTGCTCACCGTCCCGGCAGTCACCGCGGCGGCAGCGACCATCGGCCTCACCGCGGGGAGCGCATTCGCCGGCGCCCCGGCCAGCGCACCCGCTACCCCTCAGACGAGCAGCCCCTCCGCTCCCGGACAACCGGGGTCCGAAGTGAAGCTCCCATCTCACCCGACGCTCCAGCAAGTTCAGTCCGCCGCGGCGACCGACATCGCGTTGCGGGTCGACCGATTGAATGCCGCGATCGTCAAAGTGCAGGGGAGGACGGATCTCGGTGCCGACCAGGCAACGATCCTCCATACATTGCAGGGCGACGTTTCCGGACTGCAGCAGCTCGGGGCCACCATCGCAAGCGACACCACCGTCAAGAGCGCGGCCGCCGGCTTCGCGCAGATGTTCACCAATTACCGCGTCTTCGTCCTCGCACTCCCCGTTGCCGGACGCGTCTCGGTGGACGACGCCATCACCAACGTCGCCGCACCTCGATTGACCAAAGTGGCAGCACGGATCGCGTCACACGAGACACCCGCCAACCAGGCCCAGGTGCAGCCACTGCTCGCCGATCTGGCCAGCAAGGTCTCCTCGGCGACGGCGGCGGTCAGCGGAGCACCGGCGACACTCGAGGGCTACACCCCGGCCGCGTGGAATGCCAACCACGGCCTGCTCGCATCATCCAAGACCGCGACCCAGGGCGCTGTCGCCGCGATCAAGCAGGCCCGCTCGGATGCCCAGCAAGCTGAAGCAGCGGTCCGCCTCGGCCGCGGGCACGCCCCGAAGTCGGCGGGCTAGCCGGGCTTTCAGCACATAGAAGGGCGAACGGTGCCTTCACGGGTCCGAGAGGCGCGTGATCAGCGCTTGCTGGTCCCTTCGGCCTGCTCGAACGCCCGAAGGGACAGGGCCTC
>Ga0080006_1148617_pt1 | contig 10434 bp, 10 predicted proteins | sample RS3BMetagenome_FD_69209 | JGI IMG/M metagenome (GOLD analysis project Ga0080006, IMG submission 69209) | Ferric oxide microbial mat and aquatic microbial communities from Rainbow Spring, Yellowstone National Park, USA - RS3B (SPADES... ... | reverse complement strand
TGAGGATCCGCTGACCGCGGTAGTGATGGGTGCCGGCAAGGTGCTCGACGAACTGAGTTTGCTGCGTGACGTTACCGTCGAGTGAATACGAGCGCGTTCGGTTTGGTTCGGGCTCGGGTTTTGGCGCGACGTTCAGCGGACGGCGAGCGGTGGCGCGGCGCAATCGTTTGTTGCTGATCGGCTCGGTGCTGCTGCTGCTCTCGGTCCACTTGCTTTCCACCGGTGTCAGGCAGGGCGACCTTAGTTCGCGTCCACGCAGAATCCTGATGGACGTGATGTTCCCGCTGGACGCTGCGATGGCACGCGTGGCCAGAACGGCGGAGCATATTTACCGAAGTTATTTCGACTTGGTTGGAGTAAACGAGCAGAATCAGCAGCTTAAGGCGCGCCTTGCGCAGCTGGATCTTTTGCAAGCGCGCTTGACCGAGGTGGAAGCCGACAATCGGCGCCTTTCTGAGCTCCTTGAAGTGCGGCGGGCGCTCAGCATGAAGGCGGTCGCGGCCAACGTCATCGGGGGCGACGCGACCGGCATGTCCAGGAGCATCGTGGTTGACCGCGGCGAGCGCAGCGGGGTAAAGCCTGGTCTTGCCGTGCTAAGCGAGCAAGGCGTAGTGGGCAAGGTTATTGCCGCCAGCCGCCACTCCGCGCGCGTGCTTTTGCTCGAAGATCACAACTGCGCTGCCGACGTGCTCGATCAGCGCAGCCGTATCCATGCGATTGTCGCTGGCGCGGTTGACGACGGCGTTGTGCTCAAGTACGTCCAGCGCAGCGAAGATGTTAAGCCCGGCGATCGTCTGGTCACCTCAGGTCTTGACGGCGTCTTTCCGCGCGGCCTTCTGGTCGGCACTATAAGTCAAGTCCGTCCGCAGAGTTCCGGCCTGTTTCTGGATGTGAGGGTTGCGCCCGCGGTCAACTTCCGCCAGCTCGAACAGGTCTTGGTTCTTACCGAAGAGCCCCCTCGTTCGATAGATCACAACTGACCGCTAGCTTGCACCGTGCGGATCGCTGTCCTGTTCTCCGTGGCCGCGTTCGCCGCACTGGTCGTCCAGACCTCGGTGATGCACCTTCTTGGCGTCGTTACCTTGGTTCCCGACTTGTTGCTCGTGCTCGCGGTTAACCTTGGGCTTCGCCACCATAACATGGTTGCCGCGATCCTCGCGTTCGCGCTCGGCTACGCCACGGACGCGTTTTCGGGCACGCGAATCGGGCTCAACTCGCTGCTGGTTACTCTAGTCTTTTTGCTCTGCTACGAGACATCTCGCCACCTATGGGTAAATAATGACGCGGTTGGCGCGGCCGCGGTCTTCCTAGCGGTGGTATTCAAAGACTTCGGCACGCTGCTACTGAGCGGAGCCGGTGGAGACCTGCGTCTGCATGCCGGGCGGATTTTGGCGCAAATATTTGCTCGGGCGCTGCTCACGGCGTGTCTTACGCCGATAGTGTTCGCGCTTTTGCGCCGGGGCGGCAGACTGCTCGGATTGCCCCCGTCCGGCCAGCGCGGATAGGGTGTATAGCTGTATAATAGGATAGGAATAAGATCGACAATGGGTCGGATACGCCGCCGGTGGCGGTTTAGCGGTCGTTAGAGGTTTGGAGGGCAACTACGGGCGTTTCGATTCCTTGTCCGCCTTATGTTTGTGCTAACGTTGCGCGCTACGCTTTGGCGCTCGCGAGGTAACTAGGTCTTTGGCTAGCGGTAACCGCTGGTATGGATCCAGCGCGTCGCCGCGCTTCGAGCTTCGGCTCAAGGCGCTAGGCGCGCTGATGCTAGTTGCGCTGGCAGCGGTAGCGGCGCGTCTGTATTACCTGCAGATCGTTTCCACCAAGCAGCTAGCTGAACTGGCTGATCGAAATCGAATCCGAACGCTGCGCGTTCCTGCGCCCCGCGGTTTGGTTTTTGACCGCAACCATCGTGTCTTAGTAGACACGCGGCCATCGTTCGACGCTATGTTGGTCCCGGAGGACTCGACCGACCTGACCGCGACTATCAGGAATCTCGAGCGCTACTTAGGCGCCGACCACTTTGCTGACAAGCTTGCCGAGGCGCAAGACGATGGTCGTCCGGCCTTCGAGCCGATAGCGGTCAAGGAGCGGCTGGATTGGAATCAAGTGGTAGCCCTGGAGACTCATCAGCTCGAACTGCCAGGGGTGAGTCTGGAGGTGACCCCGCGCCGACATTACCCTTACGGTCCGCTGGCCGCACATCTGCTGGGTTATGTGGGTGAGGTCAACCGGCAGGACTTGGCGAAACTGCCGGACTACCGCGTCGGCGACGAGATCGGCCGCTTTGGGCTGGAGCGCGGGTTGGAGGGTTTCTTGCGTGGCGCTAGTGGCGGGCGCCAAATTGAGGTCGATGCGGTAGGACGGCGTTTGCGCGTGCTCGGTGAAGTGCCCGAGCAGCCCGGGCGCAACGTAATATTGACGCTGGACCTGGATGTCCAGCAGGCGGCTGAGCAAGCGCTCGGCGCGCAAACTGGCGCGCTGGTGGCGATCGACCCCAACAACGGCGAGATCATAGCCATGGCCAGTCATCCCAGCTTTGATCCCAACAACTTTACCGGGGGTATCAGCTCCGCCGCCTGGCGGGCCTTGGCCAAAGCGCCCGATCATCCGTTGGAGAACCGCGCGATTCAAGGCGTTTACCCGCCGGGGTCGACCTTTAAGCTGGTGGATACGATCGCTGCCTTGCAGGAAAGGGCGATTACCCCGTCTACGGTGTTTTTCTGCCCTGGGGGTCTTTGGTACGGCAACCGGGAATACCGGTGTTGGCGCAAAGAAGGACATGGAGACGTTGGCTTGCACAGGGCGATCGTGCAGTCTTGCGACGTCTACTTTTACGAGGTCGGTCTGCGCCTGGGGGTTGATCGCCTGGCCTATTGGGCCGAGCAGTTGGGGTTGGGCCAGCGCAGCGGCATCCAGCTCGGCGAAGAGCGCACGGGATTGATACCCTCGTCAGCCTGGAAGCGCCAGCGTTTCGGCGAGCGCTGGTATCCGGCGGAGACGCTTTCGGTTGCTATCGGGCAGGGCTATGTCGGTGTGACGGTGCTGCAGATGGCACAGCTCGCCGCGGAAATCGCCAGCGGTGGAATTCGCTACCGGCCACATTTCGTACGAGAGGTCGTGGGTGCTGACGGACGCTTGCTGCGCTCCTACAAGCCTGAGGTTGAGGCCCGGCTCAAAGTAGACCCTAGCGTACTGGCCGTGGTGCGCGACGCGATGGCTGACGTGGTGAACGGCCCCGGCGGCACAGCACATCGAGCTCAATTGGAACACATCACTGTGTGCGGCAAGACCGGCACCGCCCAGGTTGTTAAAGAGGCGCAGGGCGACCGCGTCAAAGAGGAAAATCTGCCTGAGCGGTTGCGCGATCACGGATGGTTTATCGCGTTTGCGCCTAAGGAACAGCCGCAGATTGCCGTGGCCTGCATTATCGAGCACGGCGGCCATGGAGGCAGCTCCGCGGCTCCGGTTGTACGCGACGTGATGGCTAAGTTCTTCGAGCTTTATCCTCCCAAGGGGATGCCCGCAGCGACCAAGCTGCAAGAAGCGCTTGATGCGGGTTCACGCATCAATAAGCGGCCAGACTGAGCCTGCCGCCGCTATGAGCCGATGCCTTTAGATCGCAGAATTCTTTACCATTTTGACTGGCAGATCGTTGTGCTGACCATGATTCTGGCGCTGACCGGTATGCTTGCGGTCATAAGCGCTGCGCACCACGGGCCGCATCATCACGGGTTGCCCCCGCTGGTCCTGCGACAATTGGTGTGGATTGGCGTGGGCGCTGTGGTGATGACCTTAGCGGCGCTGTTCGACTACCGCGCGTTAAGCAGCTATTCCTACGTCATTTATCTGGCGACGCTCGTGGTCTTAGGTCTTGTGCTGCTGACCGGTCATTCTACGGGCGGAGCGCGCCGGTGGCTTAACCTCGGAGTTATCGAGCTTGAACCTTCCGAATTAGTCAAACTCGCGCTGATTATAGTGTCGGCTCAATTGCTCAAGGAGCGGCCGCAGCCCGGTGGGCTGCGCTTGCGCCATCTTGTAGCCCCAGCCATGTTCTTGGCTGTTCCGACGCTGATGATCGCCAAGGAGCCCGACCTCGGCTCGGCGCTGCTGCTGGTCTTAGTTTTCGGGACCCTGGTTTTCGCTGCTGGTTTAAATCTTCGCACTCTCGGCGCGATTCTGCTTGCCGTTGCGCTGGCGGCGCCGGTGGCTTGGCATTACCTGAAGCCGTATCAAAGGGAGCGGATCGTAAGCTTTATCGACCCTCAAGCTGATCCTCTCGGAGCCGGCTACCATATCATTCAGTCAGAAATTGCGGTCGGGTCCGGTGGACCATGGGGCAAGGGTTTTCTGCAGGGCACGCAGGGCCGACTTAATTTTTTACCCGAGCAGACCACCGACTTTATCTTTGCAGTGTTCGCCGAAGAGTTCGGTTTTGCAGGTTCGCTTGCGCTGTTGGCGGTCTATGCGTTGCTGATCTGGCATGGGCTCTGGATAGCGCGCCAGACGCGCGATCGTTTCGGCGCCCTCTTGGCGTTGGGCGTGGTCGCTACGGTGTTTTGGCAGGTGACGATCAACATCGGGATGGCCGCCGGCATCCTTCCGGTGGTCGGCATTACTTTGCCGCTGGTCAGCTACGGCGGCTCGTCGCTCATCGTGATGATGGCTGAGTTGGGACTGCTGATAAGCGTCAACGTGCGCCGTTTCTTGTTCTAGACCAGCTAGGACACCAGCCACAACAGCTCAAAAAGGGGGCTAATCCGGGCTCGGCTGGCGGCAATGCGATTAAAGTCGCCCAATATAAACCGGCGCTGCGCCCTCCATCTCCGGTCAGCGAAAGAAATATGACACGCCGAAAGCCGCGCCGCCTGGGGATTCAAGGCCATAGTCCGTGCCGTACGTGTAAGCGTTAGAGACGTGCTCGACTTGGTAGCCCGCGTAAAGCGCCACGTGTTCGGTTGCGAAATAACTGAGTCCGGCGCCGGCTTGAATCAAGAACATGAAAGGTCCGCGTAGCTGTGGTATATGCAGATCCGTCCCTCCCGGCGCCGCGCTTACGTTCACGTACGGTACGAAGCGGCCCAAGCGCCAGCCGATTAGATAGTAGCGCAGGGCGAGCCCCATGCCCCCGAAGTTCTGCCCCAGCGTCTCGAAGCGCTGAAAGACCGGCTGCAGGCCGACTTCCAGCGCTCCGTCGAGAGCGCCCCCAAGCAGATTCATCCGGAACGGGTCGAACGGCAGCACCGAGAACCGGGCGGCCAAGTCCCAGGTCTGAACGAAAGTCGAGTTAAGCCGCCCACCGAAATGATCGAAACCGCCTTCAGCCGAAAGCACCAGCGTGTAACGCGTGAAAGGGTCAAAAGAATCGGCCGCGTTCGCCTTGATGGCGCTCGTCGGCGCTATCGTTGCGAACAAGAAGAGGATTGCTCGAGCGATTTGCCTAAGTGGCAAGGCGCGCGGACTCGCAGCCATTGCGTGTAACCTTAGCAGGACCCTAGGTGATGTTCGACGCTCGCCGTGGCGTCGCGGACGCACGCAGCCATGCCCGTTGCTGGTCAAACTTCCGTGTCGAGCAGTTGCCTGGCGCAAGTCGGCTTGGCTGGCCCTTGGCCGGCAGGCCAGGCAAAGACGCGGTCGGAACGCGCGGGCCGCCTTGAGCTATGCTTGAGCTGTAATCGGCGTCCTGGAGTCCGAGCTAGGCGTTAGGGGAAAAAGACCGGGCTGAACGCATTAAGCATCATCATTTGGTTTTCCTGGGCCGCCTCTTCGTTCATCAGCGCCGCCTGTTGAGCTTCATCCACCATTTGCTTCTGGATCAGGATCTGTTGATAGCGCGTGTAAGCTGCTTGGTCGCCCCGCATCACGCATTTGCACGAATAAGGGTCCGAATACCAGTAGACCATCCCCTTACGGCTCGGATAGTGATAGACCTGCAGCGGTGGCAGGGAAGCGATCAGATTTTTCTGCTGATCTGAGGTGGCCGTTACTGTGACAAAGCCGGCTGCGGTGAGCATCGACTCGGTCTCCTGCGCTTTCTTAAGCTTCTGATTGAACTTGTACTGACGGTAGTACGAGCAGCCAGCCAGCACATTAACCGCCACGATCATTCCTGCGAGTAAGCAAAGCAAACGCATATGTTAGTCCTGTGAAACAACAAAGCCGCCCATGCCGTGGCCATGGGGTGTGGGGCGCCGCGCGCGATGAATAAGCAATTCCTTTCTACTCTTCGATAATCGCCCGCTAAGCCGCGGGAGTTTGTGCTCCTCTGACTGTTCACCGGGGGCAAACGCGCGTTGTCACTGCTTTCTTCCTCCTAATTCTCAATTCTCATTGTTCGGGCGGGCCCCGGTATTTGTCAACGCAAACAGCGCTCGATGGCGTCGGTGGTCTCGCCCGCAGCTTTCGTACATCAAACGACGACCCTAGGGCGACGCCGCTACATCAAAGCGATGGCTCGCATCCTCGGTTCGTCGCTGGTGCTTGAGGCTGCTGCTGCTGGCTTGCGGCAAGTTGGTACGCCCTCGGTTAACTGACAACTCTGCGCATGTGTCAGAGGCGGACAGCTTGCCCAGTGTGCGTTGTATCTCTTCTTGACAACGAGCGACGCAAAGCTCAAGCGACACGACACTAGAACCTTGCCCGAGACTGTTGAAAGCACGCAAGCGTAGCTCATTTTTGTCCTCGCGAGCGTTGCAGGGCACAGCGAAAGAAAAAAGCGCGCGTTTTCAACCGCCGCCCTTCCGGAGATGACAAAACCGCGGCTCGCGTGACGGGGCGGGACCGATGGCACGGGCTGTGCTGCACGCTATAGGTGTCGGCGGGTTTAACTGCCAGCGGACGGCTTCGGGGGTGCCACCGCAAAGAGTCAGGGTGCTGACGATGCTTGAATCCAGGGGCGAATCCGGACAAGTCGTGGTTGTCGTCGCCTTGGCGATGCTCGGGTTGGTCGGGTTCACGGCGCTAGCGGTTGACGTGGGCTACTTGCGCCGCCAACGCAATCTGATGCAGACCGCTGCCGACAGCGCGGCGATCGCCGGTGCCTGGGCGCTGAGCCAAAACGAGGACTGGCAGGCGGCGGGACAAAACGACGCATCGCTTAACGGCTTCACCAACGGCGTCAACGGTGTCAGCGTGACGTTGAGCCAGCCCACATCGGGGCAGTATGCCGGCGCGCAGTACGTCCAGGCGCTGGTCTCGATGAACCAGCGGACATTTTTCATGCGCGCCTTTGGTATGGACTCAGTTCCGCTCACGGCCAGCGCGATCGCATATGCGGGTAACAGCCGTAACTGCGTCTATGCACTTGACCCCTCGGCGCAGGCAGCGCTTTCGCTGGCCTCGGGTGCGAGCCTGACGAGCAGCTGCGGCGTAATCGTGAATTCGACCAGCAATCAGGCACTGCAGGTCACATCTGGAGGCGATGTGACTGCGCCGTGGGTCGGTCTTGGCAGTTCTAGTCCACAAGGGCCGTTGCCTGCAAACACGCACTATCCAATCGCTCAAGTCAGTGATCCGCTCGCGTATCTTGTGCCGCCGAGCTTTAGCAACGCCAACTCAAACCCGAGCACGAGTGGATGCTTGCAGCCCGGGTTTACGGTGTCGAGCTCACAACAAAAGGTGGTCGCGCCGTGCACTTATACCAGCCAGATCATGGTCGTCTCGGGCGCCTCGCTCACCTTCCAGAGCGGGAACTACACGCTCGAAGGCGGCCTCACGGCGGCGGCCAACGCTTCAGTGACACTGAGCCCGGGGAACTACACCATTGAAAATGGGATTTCCTTGTCAAGTTCTTCGAGAGCGAACCTCGGCCAAGGTAATTACTATATTACCGGCGGCTTTGCCGTCTCGAGCGGGGCTACGGCCACACTCGGATCCGGCAGCTATTTCATTCAAGGACCGCTCTCCAACGGCAACTGCGACCTCGGCGCGCTTGAGCTCAGTGGCGGAGGTAGCGCAACGCTCGGCACCGGGACGTACGTGCTTGAGGGAGGAATCGGCGTTGGCAGCGGCAGCACCTTAAGTCTCGGCGCAGGGACGTACATTCTCGAAGGCGGGGGCATGGACGTTTGCTCTGCCGGCACTTTGACCGGCAGCGGTGTCACCTTCTACAACACGCAGAACGGAAGCAGTTATCCTTACCAGGGTATTAACCTGAACTCGGGTTCCAAAATCTCTCTAAGCGCACCCACGAGCGGTCCGCTGGCCGGTATTTTGTTCTTCCAAGACCGCAGCGTCGGCTCTTCCGGCGCGCCCAGCTACATGAACAGTGGCGCCGACGGAACTTTCCAGGGCGCGCTGTATTTTCCGACCACCTCGCTCAATTACTCGTCCGGTGCCGACGCCGCCTACACGATACTTGTGGCCGACACCGTGCATATGAGCAGTGGCAGCACGCTCAACAACGATTACTCGTCGCTTGCCGACGGGTCGCCGATAAAGCAAGCGATCTTGGTGCAGTAGCGATGAAGACCAACAGGCGTTCACCCCGGGCACGTCAAGTGTGGCGCGGCAAATCCCGTCCCTGTCTATCGGCGATCAGACTGTTGGGCGAGATATGGTCTTCGAGTGTTCTGAGCGTTTTGGATGAATCGCCAACCCGCCGCGGTCGCCGCGCGCCTAATTCCAGCGGACCGAGCCAGCGTAGCGCGGGCCAAAGCGTAATCGAGCTTGGTTTAGCGATCCCGGCCTGCTTGGCGCTGATGTTCGGCGCGGTCGAGGCCGGACGTCTGGCGTACGTCACGCTTACCGTCAGCAACGCCGCAGTCGCAGCCGCGCGTTATGGCGCTCAGAGCGTGGCCACCGCGGCGGACATCTCAGGCATGGAGAGCGTCGCCGCGAGCAACGCACAGGGCGTGCAGGACTTCAACGCAACCGCGTCATGTTACGTCGAGTGCGCCACCGGCGGCGGCCAGATGGCGTGTGGCACCGGTAGTTGCAGTAGCGGCCAGCAGATCACTTACGTTAGCGTCAACACCTCGGCGGCGTTCGAGAGCTTGGGCGGCTTCCCGTTTGTGAGCTGGCCGATCACTGTTTCAGGCCAGGCAACGATGCGGGTCGAATAAAGGTGGAACTGCTGGACAGCCTAGGCTTAAGATCGCACCGGGTAACATCAGCCCCGCGCGCTGCTTCGCTGGCGAAGAGGCAAAAGGCCGTTGGCGCGGTCGCAAACTCCTTTGCTTTGCCGCTCAACCACGCGCTTGCTCTTCGGCGGCCTACCCGGCATGTGCTCGGTCAGAGTACGGCGGAGTTTGCGCTCGTCCTGCCGCTGCTAATGCTGGTCGTAATCGGTTTTTTCTGGCTAAGCCAGCTTCTCGAGGCCTATGACTTTGTGGCGTATGCTGCAGAAGCGGCGGCGCGTTATGCGATCGTGCGTGGCGCGACTAGCCCCCAGCCGGTCACCGCCAACGACATTTCCACTATGGTGGCCGAGATGGCAGTGGGTCTCAACCCCAAGCAGCTCACTGTTACGACGACGTGGATTCCGAACAATCAGCCCGGCAGCACAGTCGAGGTGCAGGTCCAATACGCCTTCCAGCTTCCGCTGCCGTATATGCCCACTAACACATTTTCGCTATCTTCGACCAGCGAAATGGTGATCGCGCAGTGACTCGGCCCTAAAGCCAAGCGCTTGCCATCGATCAGGAATGCTCGACCACCGAACCCATTGCGCTCGTGTCATAGCCGCAAATACTGCTCACCTCGCGGGCAAAACGCGAGGAGTTGAGGGCATCGATTACCACCCGAACCGGGGTTTCGCCGAGTGCCTGCTTGGTGACAACCAAATCGTAGCGCTCCTGGCGCAAGGTCACAAAGTCAAGACCAAATGCCTCGGCGGCCACCTTAAGGGTAGCAGCCGCGTCGGCGCGCCCCTGAGCTACCGCGGCTGCAGCTTCCAGATGAGTGCGGACCTCGACAGCGTTTTCGGCGCAGCAAGCGAGGTCCAGACCGCTTTGCGCCAGCGCCTGCTCGAGCGCCTGGCGCGCTCCCGAGCCGGGCTCGCGCAGGGCTAGTCTCACGCCCGGCTGGGCCGCGTCGGCGGGCTCGCGAATTTGCAGCGGGTTGCCTGCGCGAACTGCCAGCCCAAGCTCCCAACGCGCGAAATGAACCATCGCTAGCGGCTCGTCCCCCAGCTCTTGTCGCACCACGTCGAAATTAAAATCCGAGCCGCTCTCAGTGCAAAGACCGCCCGCTTGTTCGACGGCGCTGTTGCGCAGATGGACCCCGGCGCAGTGCACCAATCCGGCGCGCAGCGCGCGCAGCGCCGCGAGGCTTGAGCGTTCCAGGCAAACCGCGCGAACCTTGCCCGGCAGGCGTTCCACATGCTCCTCGAGCAACGTTCCGGCGGGGTCACATCCAGCGATCAGCACGGTGGAGTCAATCTCATCAGCCGAACGAAACGCGAGCACCTGCGCTTTGCTGCCGTGGCTGGCGACC
>Ga0080006_1132396_pt1 | contig 10437 bp, 26 predicted proteins | sample RS3BMetagenome_FD_69209 | JGI IMG/M metagenome (GOLD analysis project Ga0080006, IMG submission 69209) | Ferric oxide microbial mat and aquatic microbial communities from Rainbow Spring, Yellowstone National Park, USA - RS3B (SPADES... ... | reverse complement strand
ATATTAATATTAAAGTATTAATAAGATGATTAAGATATAAGAATAAGATTAAGATATTAAAGTAAGTATTAAAGTATATTAATAGGTATTAAAGTATATTAAGCAAAAGATTTATAAAACAATAGGGTAAAAGCAAAGATTTATAAATAGTTTAACCTTGTAGTAAAGTAAAAGGATTAAAGTAAAGGTTTATAAACTTTTCCTGATAATAGGTATATCGATTAAGATAAAGAGGTTGATAAACATATAGACCTATATAGTGCGGCATTAAAGTAAAGGTATATAAACATGTACGTATAATAGTATATTGGTGAGATAATGGAAGACGAAGAATTAGATAAAAAAGATATAGAATTTAAGGAAGAAATAAGTAAGTTATGGAATGACGGACTTATAACAAAAACCTACACTGATGCAATAGAATTGGCAAGGAAGCACGGGTACATAATACCAAGACCTATGCCTTGTACAGCGTACGCAATATATACAGATGTGGCACACAGCGATTATAGAGTTGATTTATATAGCAGTAGCAATAAACACTTAATGCAGTTAATCTTTAAGGAATCTAAAAGCAAAAAACTACCATTTCGGCTTAAAACATTTCATTTATTTAAACAATAATGCTAAAATGGTGATGGAATGGCAAATAAAAAGAAAATATGCGATGTGTTAGGTTGCAACAACAAAGCAAAAATAAAGGTTGAATTAATAGACCTATACAAAAATAAGCATATAAAGTATGTATGCAGTGAGCATTATGAGATGCTTAAAAATCATGCAGTACTGCTATTTAAAAGTAAATAAAATATGGTGGTAGAATGACTACATTCGAAGAATACGAAAAAAGACGCAAAATAATGGAGCATCTGGAAGATGCGTTAAGTGATGTAAGAATGGCTTTAAATATGGCAGGAACAAACTATAAAAAGGAAGAAATAGAGCAAATTTATAAAGAAATTGACGAACTTGCACGAAAAATATACGAAGAAAACTTTAAACCTGATGAGTAATAAAAACAATTAGTTTAAATATTTGAAAATGTTGTTAAAGGTAGTGTGAAGTATATATGTTGAAAATATGAGGTGATAGAATGGATAAAAATATAAGATTGGATAAAAAAGAAAAATTTGATATAGTAGCATATAGTAAGGCCTATTATAATTTAGAAAAAGCAAGAAAAAGGTATTTAGATGCTAAAAAAGAAATGTATAAGCAAGATTTAATATATTTTAAGTATTTAGCAATTATTAACAAGGAAGATAAGGAAGGGCTTAAAAATGCTAAAAATTGGATTAATTTAATAGAAAAGAAATTAAAGAATGTAAATAATGAATGCTAAAAAAAGGCGTATAAAATGGAAGAAATGAATAAGATAAATGAAATAAAGCAAGACTTTGATATAAAACTAAAAGAATATGAGTATTATTTTGAAAAATTTGAAAATGAAGTTAGTTATTTCATATTGAGATATGACTACAAAGGAAGCATACAAAAACTTAAAACAATTTCAATAAACATTTTATTAGATAAAAATACTAATGAGATTAATATAGAATTGCTTAAATATGCGGGGCTTGGAGTTTATATAAGGTATAAAACAAATAAAGATGGCTTATTTGAATTTTTGAATGAGGTTATTGAAAAAAATAAAGAGGTGGTGGTATGAATATAGATATAACTAATATGAATTATAAGCAAGTATGCGATATAGCAATATACTTTAAAGAAATAGCAATAAAGCGTTTTGATAATGTTGTTAAGTTAATCGTGTTAAGGGTGTGAATATGAATAAAACAATAAAAATAAATGAGGTTAGAGTAAGGTATGAAGATAAAGTTAATTTAAAAAACAAGTCGGAAGTTGATAAGTTTTTAGAAAAATATTACTTTAATACTAATGCATATAGAATTTTAGAGCGTCGGGGTTGCTGGTATGCGATTAGTGAAATGGAATTATGCAAGTATGAAGCAAGAATATAACAATCAAAATAAAATAATAAAGGGGGTATGTAATAATATTAGTTATAAAATAAATGATTTTATGAATACAAAAGCAATAAAAACAAGTGTTTACAAGTGTATTATTTAAAAATTTTTTATATCTGAAATAGTGTTTATTATGGTATGTGATATATTAATGCTTTAATGTATTAATCATTTGAAATATGATTAAAATATAATTGGTGGTAGAATGGAATATATACAAAATGAAATAGAAAAAGAAAAATCGGAATTAGAAAATGAATGGTATAACTCAATAGATAAAGCAATTGAAATTTTAGAAAAAAGCGGTTTATGGAAGGACGTTTTAGAAAACTTGAAGATTGCTAAAAGTATAGGTTATGAAAAACTCAAAAAAGCGTATGAAATAACTAATTGCGATTTTGTTAATAATAATGAAAAAGCATTAATAGAATTAACAAATATCTTTAAACAAAATGGTATTTCTTTAAATGAAATAGAAAACTCTAATTTAATCGATAAAGATAAGATTATATACTATTATAAAAATAATATAAATGCGTATTACTTAAATAAAAATAGAATAATAGAAAAGATTAAAGAAATCGATAATCGATTAATTGAAAATGTTAATGGTATAGAGCTTTATAAATCTGAAATACTATTCTATTTTGTTGAACCTTTAAAAATTAAAAAAATGAGATTTGATAATGATAAAAGAATGAATGAGTTTAAGTTAAATCAGATTAAGGAAGCATTACAAAACAAGCAAGAAATTGAAATATGCGGGAAAACAAGTTATGACGTGAGATTTCATTATAAACCTATTGAAAACAAAGCGTGGTATGATGAGGAATTTAGAAATCAAGGGAATGGACATTACTATATAGCGTTAAATGAGGAATATGCTTTATTTATGGAAGACGATTAAAATCTCTAAAAATACAAATTGTAATTTTATTTTTTATTATTTAATAATATTAGTTATAAAAAATTATGTTTTATGAATACAAAACAATAAAAAGTGTTGTTTATAAGTGTATTACTAAAATTTTTATCTATATGAAAATGTGTTTATTTTGATATGTAATATATTAATACTTTAATACCTTAATAAATATTATTAAAGCAAAGGTTTAAATATTTATATGTTAATAATATAATAGAATGAATTAAAGTATGATTAAAATATTAATGAGGTGTTATAAATGAATGAATATATAAATGAAATTAAAGAATTGTTTAATGAATTGGATAAAGCATCAAAGCAATACTATAAAGCAAAAAAGAAATATGAAAAAATATCAAGAAAAATTGCATCATATAATAGAATTACGTCAGACGATAAAAAAAGATTTAATATTTGAAATGGTGATAAGATGGAAGGAATAAATGAAAATGAGAATGGTATAAATAAAATTAGAGCAATAGCAGTTTTAGATGCAAAGCAAAGAAAAGTTTTTGAAAATGTAGGAAGCATTAATGATAATTTAGATATTGCATTTTTAACTAATGGATTAAGCATATCTCAATTAGACAACAGCGAAATAATGTTTAACAAAGCATTTCTAAATGCTTCAATACTACCACAATACAGCAACAAAATAAGTCAAAACTTTAAGATTAATGTAGATGCTAAATCATTTAAGAATATGCTAAAAACATTTGATAAAAAAAGCAATCTGATAATTAAAGTAAGTGAGCAAGACATTATTGTAAGCAATAATGTTAAAAATGTTAAAATACGATTAAATGAATATAATAGCAAGGAACTTAATTTCAAAGAACCTGAATTTCTGACTGGTATAAAGTTAAAGTATGAAGATTTTATAAACATTCTAAAAGACGTTAAAATAGCATCAGCATACATAACTTTTGATTTTCATAAAAATGAAAAAATGCTAAATATTGAAGCAAAAAGCGTTGCGATGGAGTATAACTCAAACATACAATTAAATCCAGACGCAATAATAAAAAATAATGAAGACTCTAAAACAACAATAAATATAGAACTTTTAGAAAAAGCAATAAAGAATATTGATAAAAAAAGTGAGATTAAATTATACTTTAACAATAACTCAATACTCAAAATGATTTATGTTGTTGGTGGTATAGAAAACATTTGTTATATAGCCCCTTATGTTGAAAATATATAGCCCCTTAATGTTGAAAATTGATTATGCTTAAATAGGTAGGTTTTGTAGCATCTTTAAGATGCTATTAAGAGAACCTACATTTAAGAGTTTTACAAGGAACTTAAAACCTTGTAGTCTTGTGAGACTTAAAATCACAATCAGATTAAAGCAATCTGATAATGAAATACAATACGATATTTTATATGTTTTTGTAGTATTGTATGGATGCAAAATAAAACCTATTGCAAAACATAAGCATTTAATCCAGCATTCTAAACATTTAGTTTTTATGAGTAGTAAGCATCAAAACCTCTAAAATCTCTTAAATGCTTATGAAAATAAAACAGCAAAAAAGAAATTGCAATAATTACGCTTGTGTTTTGTATTTTAAAGGTAGTGTATGCTATATTGCATCACTACCTTTATTTAAAATTTTTATGTTATTATGCTTAATTGATTAATATATTATATTGAAAAAATAAAAGGTGGTAAAATGGAAGTAGAATTAAAAGAGTGGTTAGAAAAATACGATGAAAAAGTGAAATCTCTTGGCTTCGCTTTTAGAAGAATTGACGGTGGAGTTCCTGAAAAAGCAACTTACGTGAGATATAAAAGATATGATGGCGATTTTTTTTATGTTTTTTGTTTTGATAATATTAATATCAACCCCCCTATATTAGTAGATTTATACATTAGGAAAAGGGGGAAGACCAAAGCATTTGAGCATATTACAACAGAAAAAGCATTTAAAATATTAGAAGCATTTGAAATATTGGAAGAAAATAATAATGCTTTTTAGATGAGGTGGTTTTGTGGAAATAGAAGAATGGAAAAATAAATATGAAGAAGAGTTAAAGAAATTTGGCTTTGTTTTGGAAAAGGAAGAAAAAGATTATCCAAACATAACATTATACTTTAAGAATATCAGAGATAAAGGCATATTCAAAAACATTAGTTTAAAAGCATTTGAAGGACAAGACAAAGATATTCTTATAGATATTTACATAAAAAGAAATCCAGATTATAATGATAAATATCAATTTCTTACAGAGAGCGATTATCTATTTGATTATTTAGAATATTTTGAAATAATTGATAAAGAAAATGAAGACAACAAGTTTAAGTTTATTGATATGTGGGATTATTCTTGATTAATGTTAAGTGAAATTTAAAGGTGGTAGAATGGAAAATGAAATAACACAAGAGAAAACGGCAGACGTCCCCGTGAGCGACGCAATAGAGCAAAAGCAAAGTGAAAACCAGACAAAAAGGAAATTGCGACTTGATGAAGAAGGCACACCATACGCAATATGCCCGAAGTGTCATAAGCGAATATACAGCGTGTTAGAAACAGAAGAGGTATATATAACCTACGATGTCAGCCCACAACCAGACGGCACACTAAACTACGACGAAGCAGACAGAGACGGAGCGTGGGATAGCGAATATGAGGCACGATGTCCAGAATGCGACGAAGTTATAGCCACAAGTGAAGAAGAGGTGGAGGCACTATTCTACGAAGATGAAAATTAGAGGTGGTTGTATGAATACAAATGAAATTGAGAGTTTGAGTTTAAGAGAAATAAGAAAGAAGGAATTTGAATTTGCAGAAAAGAAATGGAAAGAAAAAGAAGAAAGAGAGAAAAAAGATATTACAAAAGTAGTTGAAGCATTCAAAGAACTTTTTGCGAATTTTGATACGGAATTTGGTTCAATTGAGACTACCGCCAAAGCGAATAATCTTAAAATCAAAATTAAAACGATTTCAGAACATTATAACATTACTGCGATTAGGAAATTTAATTTAACAAAAGTAGGCAATCTAACAATAGGTTCTATGTTTTTAGAAAAAAGTTTCAGTAATGAAGACGATTTAAGTTCTATATACATCTATAAAATACCATACTTTTTTGTTCAGAAGTATTTAAATCACTTTCAATAAAGAGGTAGATAAAATGGCAGGGGACGATTTTGAGTATATAGTAGATTTAAGCAAAAGACTAAAAGCAAAATGCTATATTGAAATAACGCAAGACTTATACAATAATAAAGAATGGCAAGTGATTATAGCAACACAAGACAACTTATTTCCATATTGGATTGACTTTAATAGCCCAGACTTGACACAAGCAATCCAAGAACTACGAGACTATATGGAAGGACGCATAAAATATATTAAGCCATCTGGAAGCCCAGACACACGCACACCAGAAGACTTTTTAGAGCAAGATAAGAAGGTAGCACAGAGCCAAGCAATTAAACAAAACGAGCAATTAGTTTAATTATTATTTCTTTTATTAAAATTAGTTTAATTAAGGAGTGAATTATTAAACAAAAGCGGATTAAAGTTTAATTCAAAGTGTATGTTGTATAGAAAAAGTAATCAAATTTGATTACTTATTAAATATTAAAGCAAACGAGGTGTGAAAATGGGATATTATGAATGTCCTTATTGCCACGAAGTCTTTACAAATGAAAAAAAGTATAACGTGCATTTAGCCATAGAACACGAAGCGAACCCAGACGGCACGCCGATAAGCGTGGCAACAATCCAGAGTTTAGAGCAGGTTAAAGACAGAGTGCATTTTCTATTAAAGAAAATACCTAATACACGCAATAGCGATATGCTGTTATATTTATATTATCTGCGGTATTGGGGGCAGTATTTAGTTTATAATCAAAGCACTAAATTAATCCAATTTAGAAATCCCGAAGGCATAACTATAAGCGAGTTTATACATTTGCCATCTTTTGAAACTATTAGCAGGGCAAGGCGTAGCATAGTAGCAAAGCACAAGGAATTAGAGCCGACGGATAAGATGGTAGCGATAAGGCGTGCAAAGGAAAAGGCATACCACGATTATTTTGCTAACGAGAAACTGAATGACGACGATTATTTGCCAGATACTTATATAGACTTTAAGTGAAAAAAGCAAGTGTGGAGTGATAGCGTGATATTAAAAAGTATGGATAGATTAACTATCTGGAATTTTCCAACAAAAGCGGGAAAAAATGGCAATTACATAAAATCTTATAGAGGCAGTTTTCTTCCAGAAATGGCAAGATTTTCAATAGAAAGATATTCGAAAGAGAATGATTTAATTTTTGATGCGTTTTGTGGCTGTGGCACTACTATAATAGAAGCAAACAAAATAGGTAGAAATGGGCTGGGCTATGATATAAATAAAGACGCAGTAATGCTCGCTCAAAAAATGCTTAAACAGAATACACTAAAAAATGAAAATCTGATTGGTGTTGTGAAAAGAAAGGATTCAAGGAAATTTACACAAAAAGATATATTGGAAGATGCCAACAAACCTTATGTAGATATGATACTCACTTCACCACCATATTTTAATAACTTAAAATACTCTGACGATGAGGAGCAATTAGGGGCTATTGAGAAATACGATGTTTTTCTTAAAGAATTAAATAAAGTCTGGATTAACTGCTATAATGTGCTTAAAGAAAAAGGATTTATGCTTGTAGTTGTCGGAGATGTGCGAGGGCAGATTAAAAAACGCAAATTACAAGGATTAAATGGTTTAATACCATTACACATAGACATAATTAATCAAAACAGAAATATTGGTTTTACTTTATGGGATATAATAATACACCCGATTTACAATATGAATTCTCTGCATAATGCCTTTTATATGAAATGGTTGAAGGAGAATGATTTTCAGTTTATAAATCACGATTATATATTGGTTTTTAGAAAAATGTGAATTATGGAGTGAATAAAATGAGTATACATTATGAATATTTTATTGAACAAGCAATAGAAGAGCTTAAAGAAGCAAGAGAATATTCTCGTAAATACAGAAGAGTTGCTTCTGCGAGAAAATTTGCCAAAATACTGACAAAAGAAATAAAGAGATTGCAGAAGCTTTATGGAGAAGCGGAATTAGAAAATATAAGAAGTATTGGATATTAGGTGAATAAAATGGAAGACTTTGGCACATTAGAGTGGATACCGAACCCAATTTTAACAGGGAAAAAGAAGGCGGTTAAATATAATACCGCAGAGGAAATTGCTACATTAAAGAAACTTTTGAAGGGCTTGTTAATAGAATTAAACGCACTTAAAAGAGAATATTTGTCAAAAAGAACTTCTAAGGAAAGGCGAAAGGAAATCGCAGAGGATATTCATTTCTATATAACAACGAATATCTCTCTGGTTATTGCTATTATCATTCGCACTGCTATGAAGAAGAGCAAAGACAGATAGCAAACTATGAAGAAGCACAAAAATGTTAAAAGGTTGATAATATGAACCAAACCAAAAATGAGAATGATACAGAAACAAACTTGTATGAAAAGTTAATTGTATCAGTGGCACTCCTTATTAGTGTCATTCCTTTACTATATACATTATTAGTTGCTCACACAGAAATTCTTAATAATCCTTTTATTTTTATTTTGTATTTTTTTGAATTATTGTTTTTATTACTTTTTTCGATAAGCTTATTTTGGGAGAAAAGAACAGTTGAATATGAAGCTACTAAAAAGGTTGATAAAATGCCAACAAACGATGAGATAATAGCAGAAATAAACGATGAGAGAAGAAAACAGCAAATTCGAGGTGCTATGTTAATGCTACCTACCGACCCCAGAGCCGAGAATTATAAAGACTTAATAAAAGCAATGGATAAAGCAAGAGCCGATGAAAGAAATAAGATAAGCATTATTCTAAATAAAGGAACGCTTCATAGTAACGACAAAGCAATAAATGATATTATAGACTATCTAAATAAAAGTGAATAAAATGACAGTAAAATATTTTTGTGATAGGTGTGGCAAGGAGGTAAAGGAACTTTATAGTATTTCAGTTTATTCTACCTACAAAAGAGTAAGGCTTGTAGAAGTGCCTGTGGTTTATTGTTATGGTTTATGTAAAGAATGCACAATTGAATTGTTGAATAAAATAAAAAAAGCGATAAATGATTAGGTGGCGTAATGGCTTATGAAATGGCTAAAAAATATATATATAATTGGAATGAAATAAGCCTTGCAAAGTTAAATCTACAAGATGCGATTGAAGTTGATGGTGATAAGCATATTGTTATTTGTTATGTATTTAAACAGGTGTATTAAATGCTGAAGGTAACTGGGAAAGGAGAGGTTAAAAAGATAGGTGGAAGTCTATTTGTAAGACTTCCACCTGAACTTTTAACTCTACTTGAACCTGCAGATTACAATGTAGAAGTGAATTTAGATAAGGGCATTATAACTATCATGCTCCAAAAAATAGGAGGAAGTGAATGAAATGGAGAACAAACCAAAAATAGCCGATGTAATATCGGACGAAGAGCTGCCTGCGAGCAACATTCTCAAGGGCAGTGAGGTTGTGGGCAAGTTCGTAGAAGCCACAATCTCAGCAGTTGGGACATTCCAACTGAAGGATGGGTCGACAGCAAGGACCTTAATAGTGCCTGTGAATGGGGTAGAAAAGTCTTTTATCCTGAACAGGAGCAACAAAGGGGCACTGGTAGAAGCCTACGGAAAAAACACGAAGGACTGGGTTGGAAAACACATAAGGATAACCAGTGTGAAGAGGCTAAACCCAAAGACAGGGGTCCAGGTCGATGGCATCTTGGTATTGCCAGGTTGATACCAAGTAGGGTGTAGGTCTTTAAATAAGATTTACACCCTTCCACAAAAGCAACAGGACCTTATTACCTGGAGGTTCGGTCGTCTGTCCTGTTGCTGTGGAAAACTTTTAAAAAAAGTTTTATTAAAAAGGTGATTGTATTCAAGAAGGTATTCAAGATGGTATACATATAAAAATGTATAAATGCTCTAATTGTGGTCGTGAGATTGAAAGTGCTCATCTCGTTGAAGATTTGACATTGTGTGGCGATTGCTATGATAAAATAGAAAAAGAAATTAGTCTTTTGATTGCAAAGGAACTGCAATGTAAAAAGGAGATTGAAGATAGGTATAATTCTTTAATTGATAGTTATAAGCATTTTGAACAAGAGGGGATTGAATGAAAAAAAGAGTTATTCTTTTAAGAGCCGATGGTCGTAGGCAGCATTATAAAGTTGACTATGAAAAGTTAAAGAAAAATAGGAGTTATGATAAACATAAAAGGGCTTGGATTATAAAAGAAAGACCACGACCTCCTCCACCTCCACCTCCACCAGGGGATTTAAAACAAACTATGCTTAAATTATTCGAAGAGAAAGCATCCCCACGTTATGAACATTATATAGATGAAGATGGTAAAAAGAAAAAAAGATTAATTGGAATTAAAGGTTATGATAATATGCACTTCAAAAAAGATTTAGATGCAGATTTAGAAAAAGCACAGGTTCAAGATGAAGGGGATG
>Ga0080006_1157305_pt1 | contig 10438 bp, 12 predicted proteins | sample RS3BMetagenome_FD_69209 | JGI IMG/M metagenome (GOLD analysis project Ga0080006, IMG submission 69209) | Ferric oxide microbial mat and aquatic microbial communities from Rainbow Spring, Yellowstone National Park, USA - RS3B (SPADES... ... | reverse complement strand
TTTCACCTTTATTCCAATGTATAATAAATTTATTAATGATTCCATATCCTACGCCAAAGTCGCTTAGAATGCTAACCAAGCTTGGTATAACAGATGCAACGTATAACCAGCCTAAAGGTTCCGCATTTCCATATTCTATTAGAATGAGCCTTGCTACTATTGCAAAGCCGATAAAACCAATAACGTAAAATAACAACCTCCCAAAGTATAAGAAAGTTGATCCTTTACTTAAAGATGTTGCTATAACTTCCCTTTCTATTCTTGATTCATCGCTAGGTTCCTGTGACATAATTATGTATTCAGTTATTAGCTCGTTGCAATTATTTAATCTATTCTGAAGCTGTGTTAAATAGACTTCTCGTTTATTCTTTTATAAGAAGAAAGTTATGATTTTAATATTTAATGAATGAAATTTCAAAAAAATTTAATCGCAGGTATTCTTTGAAATCTTTTGAATTAAATAAGATTTATTTTTACAGAAGATTTGTTAGAGAGTATTAAAGATTATGCTCATCCCGTGCTTCCTAAAATGCCTGTCTGATTTATGTAAATGCCCTTGATGTAAAGCTCTCCTTCCCAGTTATATACGTAACCTACGATTTCTAAATTCGCATATACTTTGTCTACAGTAAAAAATATCTCAATTTGATTCCAACCGTTTTTTAACATAGAGCCTTGTATGTAGTACACTGCTATCAGTTTTGTTTGATCATCAGCATAAACTGATATGCTCATTTTATTTGTAGATAAATTAGTTGAGCTCTTAACGAAAACTATCATAGCGTAGCTTCCAGGTCCAAGCAACATCTTTGGTCCTGAAAAAATGTTAACTGATTGTGCGTTATCTATTACAATCATTCCATCTTTATAAAACCAAGGAAATGTTGGATCAAAAGATGATGCTGAAATATATTCTTGAAGAGGATAATAGTAAACAACAGGTCCTGTATAGTTGTACTTCAACAACATCATACCATAGGCTTCTGCATACAAGCCATAACCTAGTTTGGATGCGTTTTCAACCAAATAATCCATTGATATTGAGGAAGGAGGAAATTCCTGAGTATATGCTGTCCCAACAGGACCAGCCAATATGTACTCTACAGAACCATTGTAAATTTGCTCTGGATTTAACAACCAGTATGTATAAGGATGAAGTTCATAATATGGATAGAATGCTTCTGGAACATTATTTGATATTAGGATGCTTGAACCCTTTGGAATAAGCGAAAGCAGTTTCATGAGCTGGTTGTATTGAGTTAAGTTAACGTTGAAAATTTCTCCAAAGTTGTAGTTTATTGGCGTGTAAGAGTTTAAAGGAGAATAGGGCTGAAAAGCTACAGCAAAGGCTATAACTACTATGAACAATATAGCTACTATCTTTATCAAATTTATTCCCTTTCTTTCTAAGAATTTTAAACCATCAATAGCACCTAAAAATACGAAAGGTATATAGAGACAGCTGTATTGAGATTGAAAGAGCGATGGATAGTGGTAATAGTCGTAAGAAGATAAGAAAATCAATGCTATAAAAGGGGTCAAGTATAAAGCCCATTTGCTTGTCAAAGGCAAGAAGAGTAATGGAGAAAGTATTAAAAATAAAGTAAATATATTAATTAAATAATTTGGATTGTAATTTATTACAACTATTCCAAAGATTGCATAGTATAGTCCATAGAATTTTATATTTAAAAGAAATATAGCAGAAGTTAAGATTAAAAGAGGAATCCAAACTTTTGAATCTTCTCTTCTTTTCTTGCTTAACGCTAGCATTAGAGCGAACATAAACGGGAAAACTGTATATGGATAATGAGTTATTGCAGATAAGGCCATCAAAAACAATGAAAGTAGCTTTCTGTTAGAGATATAAAACCAATAACCGAACAAAAAGAGTGTAGGAAATAAAGCCTGATAGTGGAAATCAAACCAATTAACTCCAGCCAAAGGATAATATAAGAGATAAGAGCCTGCAAGGATCAAAGAAATATTGCTGTCTTTTAAGGTTGCTTTTGAAATTTTATAAACTGGATAAGCCCCCAAACCTAAAAAGAAGGACTGAAAGATAAGCAATCCTTGAAAACTAAAAGCGTAGATTATGGGAACCAAAAAATAAACTATTCCTTTGTAAGCTATTACATGGAGAAGCTTGCTTAAAGTTAAGTTGCTTATCGAATAAGTTGCATAGCCTACGTTAACACCCAAGTCAAAAACTGTTGCATTAAATGAATAAAACTTAAGCGAAGAAATTGCACTCCATACAAATGAATAAAGCGAAATAAAGACAATAACAATCTTTTCCTGAATTTCCATAAATAGATTAATAATAATTGTTTTTAATAATTTCCTGTTGAAATTTATGAAACGTGATAGCTCTAATATTCTTAGCTCTTTTTTTACCAAAAAAGGGATTACAGAGTTACAGGCACTTAATTATGTTAAAGTTATAATTTTAAGATTATTTGATTATTTTTATTTAATAAATAAACTTAACAAAAGTTTTAATTAACTAAATAAGTCATTTAAATCCGTGAAAGCCAGCTTAGTATGTTTCATTCAGATTTACCATTTTAGCTTCCAAGGTTCTGGATGAATAATTTGTTCATTAATTAGTGGCCTCCACCATGACTCATTAGCTAAATACCACTCTGCAGTTTTCTTTAAGGCATCTTCTAACGAATGCCTTGGCTTCATCGAATTCTCTCCTTATTTACTAATTTCTATGTTAAATGACTCTTAGCGAATCCCATTCCTATATTAACTAATATATTGCATACCTTACAATCTCCCACATATTTAAATAACTGAAACTACCGGATCTTCCAATAACTTTTAAATTCTTAAAATCTTTTAATTTATGGAAAACTTTCGCAAGATTCTCTTTATAATCAATAGTATAAACTGGGTATGCATAAGGATATTTTACTACGTCTAATATTTCTGGTTCTTGTTTCGGTTTAATAATTCTTAAATCTAGAAGCTGTTCAATAACTTTATCTCCCAAGTATTTATCTTGCCAATAATTATCATTTTCAAAACTTGGAATTTCAACACAGAGGGATGTAAAGCCTTTTGGCGCATTGTATTCACTATAATAAAGCGGTTCATGAACTCTACTAAAAATAATATCAGAATCATGAAAGTAAATCCATGAGAAATTGAACATCTTGTTGCCTTTTAGCTTCAAGAATACACAGATGTCGCCTCTATTTAACAAATTATACTCTATGTTTAGCATTTTACATAGAGAGGTAAGAAAAATAGTTGAGGTAACCATTTTTCCTTTAGTAATTATTTCGAATTCACCATCATTATTTTCTACAATAATCTTTGTTATCTCATCTTCATCGTATTCCAATTTTTTTACGTTAGCGTTTGTTAATATTATTCCTCCATATGCCCTAATCCCTTCTTCTAATTTTTTAGCGATTTGAAAAATTCCTCCTCGCGTAGGATAAATCTCTTCTGTTGGTTTTTCAAAGTTTGTTGTAATATGTGCGTATGATTTTTTATTTCCTATTGTAAGGTTTTTTGGTGCAATATCTGAAGAAAGTTTTTCTGGTTCAATACCCCACCATTTTTTACTATACTCTCCAAAGAATTCCCAATATAATGTTTCTCCTATTTGCGAAACGATGCATTCTTTAAAATTATTTGTATTTAGTTTCTTGTTGGAATTTTGTAATTCTTTCAATTCATTCTTTACTCTTTCTCTTATTTTTTCTGGTAAGTTCTCTATGTTTTTATATGTTATTACGGGTATTACGTTATCAAATAATTTTCCATATTTAAAGATTGCTGGGTTTGATGAAATATGATGATAATTATTATGTAAAAGATTTTTAACAAAAGTTAGCACATTTTCCTCCTTACTTCTAAAAATATGAGGACCAAAATCAAACAAAAAACCATTATAATTAAAGGGCTTAATTATCCCACCAATAATATTATCCTTCTCTAAAACTGCTATGGAATTATTTCCCTTTCTAATTTGACCATATGCATAACTAAGCCCAGCTAAACCACCACCTAAAACTATTACGTTTCTATTATGTAACTCATCAAGTGCTAGAACTGTTTCTCCCATCAACTCATCACCTTTTATTAATTAATGTAAGGTTGATTAAGAATTATATGATCTATTAAACTAACATCCATATTATTCAAATAACTTAAAAATTTATCTTTCTCATTGCTGTGTTGCACGACTTGAGCGTGCAGCGTAAAGTTTTTAGCTCAAGCCTCCACATATTTATGCAGTGAGGTGAAGAATGTGATCTCTGATAATAGAAAGTGGGGCAAGTATAATGAGGCGCTTGTTAGGAGGGGTGAAATCCTCCTCGACTTCTCAACCATAAACAACCGGAAACAAGAACTCAAACAACTAAAGGCAAAGTAGGCGAACCATACCACTACCCAAACTCGCTCATCATGCCACTAGGCCTCATCAGAATCCTCTACCATACCGACAACTAGAAGGCTTCATCAGAGCACTCGCAAAATACGTCGAAGGACTACAAGCGCCAGACTACACCACAATATGCAGAAGAATAAACAAACTCAACATAAACCTCGAAGAAAACCCTACTCAAATCCACAAACTCCATAAAGCCACTTTTAATTTTGTTCTTCTCCCATACATTTTAAAAAATTAATAAAGTCATTTAAAACATTTCGAAAAACCATAGGGGATAATAATTCATAAGCAATTTCTTTTGAGTTTTTGGCCATCCTTTTCAAATCCTGCTGCAACATAAACATTAATTTTTGCTTAAGATCATTTATGTCATCAGGATCGTATAAAACACTCTTATCTTTGACCACTTCCTTAATTCCATATAAAGAAGGAGCAATTATAGGAAGCCCGCTTGCTAAATATTCAGATAATTTACCTGGTGAAATGAAATGCATGAATAATTCATTTACTCCGGACACAAATCCTATATCTGATACTTTATACAAGGCTATTAATGATTGGCTGACAAGAGGTAAGTAACCTGATATACCACATCAAGCGATAATGTTTTGCTAAGTTGCATTAAATATGGAAGATGTTCACTACTTCCCACAATTATTATTTGTATTCTATCTTTATATGGTATATCATTTACAGCTTTAAATAACATAATCACGGATTTTAAGTAGCCGGCATCAATATAACCAACCATAATATATATATAGATTATTCTCATAATTTTATTTTTTGACAACAAATATTGAAATAGTAGTATGCCAGATAACTTTTTAATAAATCATTTTATTTCGTTATAAAATTCATGTTATCTAGTATATAATAGTTGCCTAAAAATTATTCACTTCATAATCTTAGCGGGTACTCCATAAGCTATGCTATTACTAGGAATATTCTTAGTTACGACGGAGCCTGCTCCGATCAAAGAGTTTTCACCAATTGTTATTCCTGGCAAAATAGTAGCGTGAATGCCAATCTTTGCTCCTTTCTTGATTATTGGTCCTTTTATTCTTTCTAAAGAAAAAACTCCAGTAGGATATTTTTCATTGGCTATCATAACTCCCGGTGCTATGAATACATCATCCTCTATTATAGTGAGCTGGGCAATGTAGCAATTGCAATGAATCTTAACGTTATTGCCTATCTTGCAAGCATAATCTACTACAGTATTGCTCCAAATTTTCACGTTTTTACCAATAATATTTTCTTCTCTTATTATAACATTATGCCCAGTTTCGAAATTTTCTCCTATCTTCGAACCTAAATAAATAATAGATCCTGCTCTAATTACTGCATTATCTCCAATTTCTAAAGTTAGATCATTGATCTTTCTGCTAGGCATATAGCCAACGATTGCAGTATCATCGATTTTGCAGTTCTTTCCAAGCTTTACAAATTCCTTATTCAATATCATAATTTTTCACTTCAACCTTTCTACCTTTCTCTATAGATTCTTCAACTGCTTCTAATATTGATATAACTCTAATAGCTTGGGAAGCATTAGTTAAAGGTTCTTTGTTGAATCTAACGCAGTTAATGAAATGCTCAACCTGTTTCATCAGAGGTTCCTCTTTTTCTATTCTTGGCATATATAATTTCCCTTTATAAATCTCACTTTGCTTTTTTATTAAATCTTCTTGTTTAATTTTCTCGATATTACTTTGATAAATTGCCAAGGGCCATTCTTTATTCATATCATCGAACTTTATCAAATATTTAGAAGTTGCAATATACCAGCTCCTGATCTTCTCTGCTGCATACCAGCTCGTAGTTATTGCGAATTGCATTTCAGGATATTCTAAATGAATATAAGCATAGTCATGAATATTTTTATCTTTTTGCAAAAAGGTTGTAGCGGTTGCAGTAACATAGATTGGCATGCTATTAAACAAATAATCCAAAATGGCTATATCATGGGTTGCGAGATCCCAAGTACAGCTTGCATCTTGCCTTATTGGGCCTAAGCCTATTCTAATTGCTATTCCATAGAAAACTTTTCCTAGCTTTTTATTTTTAATTAATTTGTGCAAATATTGAATAGCAGGATGGAAGCAGTATATATGACCAACCATCAATATTGCTTTACTTTCTTTAGCGATTTTTGCTAATTCAAATGCTTCTTTAACATTCATCGTTAACGGTTTCTCAACGAGCAAGTGTTTACCTTGCTCCAAAAATAACTTGGCCATTTTGTAATGAGTTGAAGCAGGTGTTGCTAAGAAAGCTGCTTTAATATTTTCATCTTTTGCTATATTTTCATATTCTAAAGTGGTCCTAACATTACTTGGAACACCCTTAAGAGCTTTAGGATTGCTATCGCAAACGTAACTTAATTTAATTCCTGCAATACTCTGCAGAACTCTTAAATAATTCCTACCCCAGTAACCTAAACCTATAAGCGCTACGTTTAACATTTCTTAAAATACTTGAGGGTTTTTGCAATGAATTTCATTTCAACATTTTTAAAATTATATGAAATTAATAAACTTAATATAAATTTCAGTGTTCCATCTACTACTTAATCCATATTCTTCTTTTACAATATTCCTAATCTTAGCAATTATGTAAATAATATCTTTGGCTTTCAAACCAGAAATATTTCTTTTGATTTTTTCAAACTGTCTTCTAAGTATCGCATATTATAAAATATAGGATTAAATGTAAAGTATCTAACTTTATCGATTAACTCTTTTAGATAAATAAAGTAGTTATTATATTTCATCTTAAAACTACCAGTATATATTTAAAACTCCGAGCTTATCTTTTAAACGAATTTTTCTTATAGCATTAAACTCTTTTAAATAATCCCGTTATGAATTGTTATTATTTTATTTGCTCGAATATTATAATAATTAATTATTTCATTTATATAATCAGAGACTGCTATTATGATTTTGCTTTTTAATACGTTCTTTTCAAATTGTGAATTGATTAAATTAAATAATACTGAATAACTTCTTTTCAAATTGAATAAGCAGATATTAGTGTCATGACATGTTATTGCTAATTTGTTTTTTCTTTTATCATATGAACTATAGAGGGGCATGAACATGCTGGACATTTATTATATTAAATCTAGTTTAATTTTATGCTTTATTTCTTCAAATTTTTTATAAACTAGCAAGTTAAAGATTGAAAGCTGTGGTAAGGGAACGGGTGGTATTTTAAAAATATGTTTTGGAATTTCAACATAATAAGCATTAATTTCCTTGCTTAGTTATTGCATGCACTTCATAGCCTTTTTTTGAAAGTTCGCGAGATAAATAATAAACCTTATTATCTTATCTACACCAGAAAGCTGTTTCGAAATATAAGATATGAAAAGATTTCCAGACATTGTTTGGACCTGGCAACTTAAGGTTTGTTAGGCTCTACTGATACAAGTTCCCTATGCTAACCATAAAGTTTTTAGTTGAGAGTCTCAACCTCTTCGAGAGAAACAAAATCCTACTAGAACTAAAAATACTAGGACTAGCACTCTACATACAACTCCCAAGCCTAAGAAGAGCAGCCAAAGCCCTATCAGAAATCCACAAAATCTCCAAAACAGCCATCTGGGTTAGAAAACTTAGCGAGAAGTTAAACATCAACCCACCCAGGATGCATAGAAGGCTCATGGCATTGGACGAAACATGCGTGAATGGGTTTAACTGCTGGGTCTACGCCGCCATAAACAGGAATGAGATTCTATCCATGAGGGTTTTCCCGTCCAGGAATGCGCTCACCACGAAGATCTTTGTAGCGGATGTCTTGAAGTACTGTGATGGAAGGCTCATGTTTGTTGTTGATGGGGCTCCGTGGCTTAGGGAAGTTCTCGAGAGGTTGGGGCTTGGGTATTATGTGGAGTCCTTTAGTGAGAGGAGCTTGGTGGAGTCTGTGTATCGTTCAGGCAGAGGACGAGTGCATTTTTTAACAGCATGAACTCGAATCCGTTGAATAGGAGTGAGTGGTTTAGGAGGTCGATGTTGTGTTGGAACCTGTTCATAAAGCTTTTCATGCTGTACTATAACCACTTAAGAGGGTGAGCTTAAGTTGCCACGTCCGCAAATTCTGGAGGAACATTTAAAAATAGTCGCTCTTAAATAAAATTTTTGTGGCTGGTTTTCTCTTTCTCATTCATGGACATCCTCGACCTCATTTCAAATGAGCTGGCATGTTCCAAACTTCTCAGAACAATTAGGTGGGAGAACGGCATCTACTGCCCAAGATGCGGATCATGAACAGTGAAAAGCCATGGAAATCACAAACAAGGACTCAAACGCTACAAATGCAAAACATGCGGACGCACATTCAACGACAAGACCGGAGCCATATTCCACTACTCCAGACTAAGCCTCAGAGAATGGATCACCCTCATAATCCTATTCCTTGGCATGCACAACCCATGCCTAAGCTTAAGCTGGCTCCTGGAAAGGAACTACATGCCCATATTTAAAGCTTTGAAAAAGCTCATGCTCAACCTAAGGAAAACCCAACCTACAAAGATGAGCGGAGTAGTCGAGTCAGACGAGGTATACGTGACAGCCGGTCTTAAGGGAAGGAACAATAGCCAGCGGATCAAGAGACTTGGCAGAAAACCTAGGCGCAGGGGCCTTAAGAGGCGCGGGCGTGGAACATGGAGTGAGGATAAGCCAGCAGTCTTCATTCTTGTTGAGAGGGGTGGTGGGGAGGATTACATCCCCTCAGGGGATGTTGAGGCTGAAACAGCTTTGAGGATAATAAGGAGGCGTGTTTTAGAGGGTTCAACAGTCTACACTAACTCCTTTAAAGCCTATCTTGGCTTATGTGGGGTGGGGTATGGGCATGAGGCTGTTAATCATTCGGTTGGTGAGTGGGTGAGGGGGGAGTGTCATATTAATGGGTGTGAGTGTAGGGCGTCGTTGCTTAGACCTTGGTTGGCTGTTCATAGGGGTGTGTAAGGATAACTTAGTTCTCTATCTGGCTGCTTTTAAAGTTTGTAGGAGGTCTAGAAGTATGAGGCCTATAGATGCTGTGAAAGAAGTTCTAAGGGCTGTTCTTGTAGCTCCCCTAGCCGTCATAAAAGATTGCTCCAGCAACAATCCAGAAATCAGCCACAACATTCTTATTTAAGAGCGTAAATTTTTCTATAAAATTTATGGATGTGGCAACTTAAGCTCACTTTAAAGATTTAAGGGCTAGGTAGTACTACCTAGCCCTGGTGAGGGCTAAGATCAAAAGCTTACATAAGCCTAAAAGCTCGTTAAAGAGCTTGACCCAAACCTCCACGCATACTCGACCAGAGGTTGTCAGGAGAATGACAGATATAAGGGTAGTACATGTGGGGATGAAGTTTGTAGGGGTTGATGTGGCGAAGCATGTGTTGGTAGCGTGCGCGCTGGGGGAGGATAGGGTGATAGTGGTTTGGGAATGATGAGGAGGGTTACGAGAAAATACTGCAAACGTTCGGAACGAACATCATAGTGGGAATAGAGAACACAGGCATATACCACTCATAGAATACCTCACAAAAAGAGGCATCGAAGTACGCACACTTAACCCACTTGAAATCTCAAGAATGAAGGGAATAAGAGGAAAAAAGAGCGACAATATAGACGCAAAAAACATAGCCACACAAATCATGATAGGTAGTGGGTGCAAAGTCGTGGAACCTGCAAGAAGATTAAAAAGAACTCGTCTCAAGATACTGGTTCCTCAGGAGCATGCAGATCAGACTACAGAACAGGATTATCAGAGATTTGGACCTGGTCTCGAGTTATGAGGGTGGTCTTAATAAGGGGTTTGTGGAGCAGCTTGCGAACGGTGATTTTAGTTCTTTGAGGTTGAGGGGTTTAAGTTTTGAGGATGTTGTGCTGGAGGATGTGAGGGTAATGGCTTTGGAGTTGTTGAGGGTGATGGAGTTGAAGAGGCGTGTTGAGGAGGAGATTGCTGCTGTTGTGCCTAGGGATCATGTGATTTTCACTGTTCCTGGTATTGGTCCTTTGACTGGTG
>Ga0080006_1157039_pt1 | contig 10444 bp, 6 predicted proteins | sample RS3BMetagenome_FD_69209 | JGI IMG/M metagenome (GOLD analysis project Ga0080006, IMG submission 69209) | Ferric oxide microbial mat and aquatic microbial communities from Rainbow Spring, Yellowstone National Park, USA - RS3B (SPADES... ... | reverse complement strand
GGCGGCGCCATAAGGTCCGGAGTCGGTGGAACCGCCGCGCTCTCGGTCCTCAAAGATCGCTTGCGTAAACATCCTCTGTTTCGCGGAACCATGATCGACGACGAGGGGACCACGACGGCCGTCGTGGTACGCCTGCGGAAGACCCACGAGCACGTCGTCCAGGATACGGTTGCCGCACTCCGAAATTCGGCGGACGAATTCGCCTCGCGTCATCAACTTGGCAGACCGGCGGTTGTTGGACCGCCCGTCCTCCTCTCCGATGGCTTCAGCGCGATCGAAGTCGACGGTCGCCGCCTTTCGGTCGTCGGCATGATCCTCATTGGAATTGTGACACTGACCGCCGTTCGCAGCGTCTGGTGGGCGATCGTCCCCATGGCGTGTGGTTGGCTGACATGGTTGGCCACGGAACATCTTCTCGCGACGTTCAATATCAAACTCGCGCTTGCCGGAGGGCCTCTGGTCGCGCAGATCATCGTGCTCACGATGCCCGCCGCGAGTCACCTGGCAATTCATTTCCGCGACGACCGAAGACGAGAAGCCGATCGTGGCCGAGCCGCGCGATCAACGCTCCGGGCAGTCGCCGCTCCGATCGCCTGGACGGCGATCACGGGTGCGATCGGTTACGGGGCACTGGTTACGAGCGATGTCATCCCCATTCAGCAGTTCGGCGCGATTCTGGCGACCTGCACCCTCTTCTCCGCCTTGATGGTCGTCGCGGTCTCGCCTGTCGCGATGATGCCGCCGTTTCGGCTCGAGATCCCGGTCCGGCTGGGCTCGTCCTCACGCGTGGCACCGGCCATGAATCGGCTGGTTGCCTGGGCCTATCATCATCCGGTCCTCGTGGCCACGACGGTTTTCGCGGTGATCGCGCCCATCTCCCTTGGTATCTTCAGGCTCGATTATGAAACGAACTACATCAATCTGTTTCGACCGCAAACCCGAGTGGTCCGCGATTACTCGGCAGTGGAATCGAAGCTCGGCGGCATCGGCCTGGTCGAGCTGGTGGTCCCGTCCGGCAAGACACCAACGCCGCAACTGCTCGCGAAGCTAAAAGCAATTGGCGATAGGATTGAGAAGCAGACCAACTCGGGAAGCGAGCCGATCAACCGCGTGCAAACCATGTCGCTCGCCACGGTGCTCGACCCGGAGAACCAGCTCGCAACCCTACCCGAGGAGACTCGCGCTCGAATCCTTTCCACCAAGCTTGATCTGATCGAAGCCTCCCCGCAACACGAGTTGATGCGCGGATTTTGGAATGCGGAGGCGGGCGAGTCGCGAATCATGGTCCGGCTCCGGGAGCAGCAGCCCGCGCCGACGAAGGCGCGAATCTTCGCGGTGGCCGAAGCCGCGGCCCGCGAGGAGCTTGGGCCCTCGGCTTATCTGACGGGACTATCCTTCCTGATGACCAGGCCCACGCAAGCCGTGATCGCGACTCAGTGGGGAACCTTTTGCTGGTCGGCGATCGGAATCCTGGCGATGCTGACGTTCGCCTTCCGCTCCCCTGCTCTTGCTTTCCTGGCCATCCTGCCGACCCTCTTGTCGGTCGCCCTCGTCCTGGGGCTGATGGGCTGGCTCGAAATCAAGCTCGACATGGCCACGGCGCTCGTGGCGAGCGTCGCCCTGGGGCTCTCGGTCGATGACACCTTTCACTGCCTGACTCAATTCCATCGGGAGCGGACGACTCGCAGCTTCCGCGACCGCCTCTTCGACGGCTACACGGTCAGCGGGCCAGGGGTACTCCTGTCGAGCCTCGCGGTCACGATCGGCTTCACCGCGCTCCGGCTCAGCGAATTCGAACCGTTCGTCAATTTCGGCACGATGGTCGGGATCGCCACCGCCGGGAGCACACTGGGGAACCTGGTCCTACTTCCGGCTTTACTTACGTTGGGGGATCGTCGCAAGTCGGGACAGATCGTCGTCGATCCGGCGATCTCGGCATCATCCTGATCGGTGGCTCGTCACTCTCGTCATCGCCATTCTCGACTGCTCGATCCTGGCGTTCGCCGACTCCGCCGAGATTTTGCGCTGGAATCCACCGGCGCAGAAAAAGAGCCGGGTGATTAAGCCCGGCTCCCTGTCTTATTGTTCCAAGCCTTGTCAGATCAGCCCGGATTCTTGTCCGCTTCGGGGGTCACCTTGTGGACATTGGGGGTGATGTCGGCGTCGACCTTGCCGGTCGTCCAGGCGAGCGCGCCCAAGAGAAGGCCCTGGTACATCGGGTTTTCCCACACGTCTTCGCGGTGGCCCATCGAGGTGTAGAAAACCCGACCCTTGCCGTAGGGGCGTGCCCATGTAGCCGGGTAATTGGGGCGCTGGTAGTCCTTGCCTCTCATCCCGGCCGTGCTCTGAACCAGGATGACATGGAGATCGTCCGGGAAGTTTTTGAGGGCGTACCACTCGTCGTTGATCGAGAATGAGCTACCGTGGGCGCCGAAGCCGTCCTTGAGTCCGGGAAAGGCCTCATCGACGATTTCCATCTTGGCGACCTGCTGAGGGCCGTGGCGGATGAACTCGCCGCCCAGCATCTGGATGAAGGGATCGGCAGCCCCTTTGCTTCGCGCTCCGTGATGGCCGAACGTGTCGGCGGTACTGTGCATGCCGACAAATCCCTTACCTCCGCGAAGTGCTTCGTAGAAAGCCTTCTCCCCTTCGGGCGTAATCGGCGGGGACTTGTCGGTGCCCGGGGTGGTCAGGTCCCCCGTCGTGTAGAAAACGAAGCCATCCCACTGGCCGATCTGGTCGGGGTTAAAGAGGTTGCCGTCCTTGCTGGCGACGACCTCGTAACCATGTTTCTTGCCAATCTCCGTCAAGATGCGCTCGGCCAAACCGAGCTGGCCGTTCTTTCGAGTGATCGGCCCATGCTGAAAACCCGAGCTCTTGGTGAAAAAGAGGATCTTCTTGGCGGGGCCTTCGGGACGAGCCAAAGCCTTGCCCACGGCACCGGCTCCAAGCCAGGCCGCTCCGCCAGCCATCAGCAATTCACGACGACTCAGCACGCGCGTCATGTTTCGGATCTCTCAAGGAATCAAGTTGATTGGGGTGATTCGATCACCGAACAACAATCGTTTTACAACACTCGTCCCAGGAAAGATACGGGCGGGCGTCCCCAAGCCCTGGAGAGAAGTTCTTTTGTAATCCGATTCTTGGTCGGCGAAAGATCATCGCTCCAGATTTTCCGAGCGATCCGGTCCCAGCGGTTTGAACACGACCCATTTCTTCCATCCCACGGGTTGCGTCCAGGCTTGCGCCTTCTGGTCGGTCATGGAAGGAACTTCCGGTGGTTCCGATGAGGTGATCACCGCGCGAACGTAAAGCTCCTCGCCCGTTAATTCGTAGCTCGCTTTCGTCCCTTGAACGGTCGCGAGAACCTTGCCGACATCCGCCGAATACTCCTGAGTCACGGGGAGAGGCACGCCTGAATCATTGAGAATCGGCTTTCGGGCGGGATCATAATCTTCGAGGGTGCCTATGAATTGAGTCGTGAAGCTGGCGTTCCCCCTCGGTTCGATTTCGATCGATAGCAGGTTCGTCTCTTCGGAATACTTGACCGAGCGGAGAGTCACACCGCTAGACGCGTAGAACCGCCCAGCTTCGATCGACCGGATCAGGAACTCCGGAGTCAGGTGATGGGCCTCGACCATGATCCAGCCACGGCCCGGAGTGGCATCTCCCATTCGAGACGAGAAATAATTGTGCGAATCGTCGGTCGCCAACCCATATACCGGTGCCGTGTTCATCTCGGCGATTCGCAACGTGTTGACGATGTCCCAGATCCGCTCGGTCCCGGCATGCACCTCGTCCCCCCGGGTGCGAGTGAGCGGGTGCCCGTTGTAGACCTCGAAGAATCGTTCCCGAAGGACCATCGCCAGTTCCTCGGCCGTGATCGACCATGTGAAATTGGGATGATTCAGGTGAATCAGCATCGGCCGTCCCGACCGTCTTCGCTGGGATTCGACGGCGGCCAGATTGTTCTTGATCACCTCGACGACGCTCGACCCTCCTTGCGGCCTGATCAGCTCCACAAGATTGGTCGCGTTCATGTGAATATCCTTTCCCAGGCATCGGTCGGTGATTTCCTCTCCCTGGATCAGGAGAAAATGGCCGGGCTGCTCGAACAGCGTTCGATACTCGTTCAAGGGTTTGACCCGGACTTGCAGGTCGTCGCTAACCGTCCGAGTCTCGACCCAGGAGTCGCCGAATCGTCTCCGGTAGTTCTTGAAACAGTCAGGGCCGTAAGCGCGCTTGTTCACGACCACGGTGCTCATCCAGCGCCGATTCTGCCCCAGAACGTTATGGTCGGACATTGCAAGAAACTGGTAGCCGTGGTTTCGATACCAATCGACAATCATCTCGGGAAAATCGTTGCCGTCACTCCAGAGTGAGTGGGTATGGAGATTGCCCTTGAACCAACGACCGAGGTTCTCGACTCGATCCTGCGCCTTGCGCGGCACGACTAACGCCGGAGCGAGGTGACTTTGAGGCGCCGGCGATTGCCCGAACAGGCCGCCAACAACCAATAACCCCGCGGCAACGCTGGGCATCGCGATCTTCAGGAACAGGCTCATGGAGGAACCTCATGCCGATGCCATGGACGCTTCCACCCGGCTCGACTTCGCGCTCGGGTACGGGAGAGCCTTATCGTAGCGAATACGGAAAGCTGTTCCCATGCCCTCGATCGCCTGTGTAAATTTATCATCTTCCAGGGACGCGCCACGCCCGCAGGGGACCGATTTCACGGCAGCCGTTTTTCACGCTAACCTCCTATTAGCGGTCACAACAGTCCTGAATCCTAGATCTTATTTTACATGCCATTTTTATGATTAACCGCATTAGGAAACTTTCATAGAATACTTAATTCATAGAGCTTTCAAATGAATTCGCTTAAGCTGCGGATTCGTCCCACTAGGGCGTTTTTTATTCAATCGCCGCATCGGTCCACAATGGTAGATCGATTTCATTTGGATCTCAGTTCGCATCAAGGAGGTAATATGCGTGAACTGTTGAACTGTAAACTTCATGATTAAAATTCTCGTCGGTAAGACATTCGACGAAATCCGAGCGGGATCACGATAAGGCCGGATGGCTCCAGGGAACCCGATCTTTGCTCGGCATCCGGCCTTGCGCCTCCTCCACTCCTCCCGCCTTAAAGTCCGGGAGTCTGTCGGTTTCCGCTTGCGAAGAGTTGTCAACCCGATTAGTCTGGGTCTCGAAATCGACTTAGTCTCTGGACGTAGCGTCCAAAAGATCCGGACGGACCGGAACGGCAAATTCGCCGAATCAAATCAAAGCGAATGCGCCGTTGAGACTGGAACCCGTAAAGAATTGCCTCCCCGGACAGGGTGAGGCATTCGGCCCTTGGGTCGGGGAGACGTGAAAAGGATGTCACCGGTGACCACAGCCGCGGATCCCTACGTGACGGATCAGGCCCGATTGGCAAAGCTTTGCACGGCGATCCGAGGGAAGTTGCAATTCATGGATTACCTCGTCCGGGCCGCCGTCGCCGACGTCGAGCGACATCGCGACGAACCCGACCAGGGGACTCGAATTTTCATTCGCCAGCTCGTCGAGATGCACGCGGCCAATCTGGAACGCGAAGGTCAGAATATGCGGCTGATCGGAGACTTGTGCAACCTGCTCGAGACTCTCGTCGGTGAAGACCATCAAGCCGACCATGCCGAAGTCGAGGATGAATCGACCGAGACCTACCGCCGAGGAGAATCCGCATGAGCTTAACGCCTCGTCGGGAAGATACACTTCGAGAGACACCGATGCGCGAATTCTCCTCCCTCGAGCCGAACGGCAAGGCCAGCGTGGGCCTCGTCGCTGAGAAACCCGAGGAACGATTCTCAGCTCCCGATCTTCGCCGCTATTTGGCCGAAATCAAAGGTCAGGCCCAGTTCCTCCTCTACCTCACCGACCAGATCGAGGAGTCGCTCGGCCAGCTTGCCCAGGAAGCCGACGCATGCCACGGCGCCTTCCTCTGCAAGGTCCTCGATATGTACTCCAGCCACCTCGAAAGCAAACACCAAGGGCTCGGCGAAAAAATCGCCGAGGCCTGTCAGGAAGTCTATGTCACGGTGCGGGAGCATCAGTTGAATTGACTCGACGTTCGCTTCCGCGAGGATCCAAGGAAGAAGGGCGTCAGAGACCGCTCGGGTTACGAGTGGGTCTCTGACGCCCTTCTTCAATTTTGGACTTCCCGGGCGACGAGGGCAGGCACCGCCTTCTAATCGCTGCATCGCCGACGATCCCGCACGATCACTCGAGCAAAATCGCAACGCACTGCAAAGACTGCCGCGATCCCTCTCGGGAAAAGAGGGAAATTCAGGAGCACGAAGTACGGCGTCGGCGGTACCTGCTTCGTCAGGAGAAATCCAACACGTCCGGTTGAGGCGAACTTCGCCGTACCCGGGGCGTCACCAATAGCTTTCGGTAGGTTCCGACCAATTTCATCAAACAATTCTCGGCCGATTTCCCTTGCTGGAGCATTCCCTATCATTTTCATCAACGGCACGTGAAATGCACCCAATCCGGCCATGAACGCGCCCAGCCTTCTCTACCGGATTTTCGAATCCGGAACGGACCCGGTCAGCCTCGCCGGTGACTGAATTCAGCCCCATCGATCCCACATCAGGCAGGCTTGCCTCGGCGAGCTTCGCCGAACAGCTGTCCATAGGGCGAGAATTCGTGCTGACCCTCCGCGCGAATCGTCGTTCCCGAGGGAATCGCCGTCGTGACGCTCGAATCCGCGTCCCTTTCGACGCCCGGACTCTCGGAATCCTGCGGACCCGACTGACCGCGGGCTCCTTCAAGGACCGACGCCGGGGCCGTTTCGGCGATCCGGTCTCGATTTCGAGCCCATTCCGACCAGGCTTGAAGCGCGGCATAGGGATCGTCGATCCACTCCTCGGAAGGGACGGTCGGCCCAGAATTCTCAGCCATGAGTTCGTCGTTGACGCGCATTGAGGAGATGGGCTCCTCGAAGCCGCTCAACTCCATCGATTCGGCCATCGCGACGGCCTCGGCTTTCTCGATCTCGGGCTCGACGGAATTCTGATCCTGCCATCCCACTTCGATCAGGCCGTCCTCGAGCCGGATCGGCGGTCTCGAAGGGAGCAAGGAAAGACTCGGCTTCGCGGGCTCGGAGGCCGGCGGAACAGGCCGTTCGACCTGCCCGCCGCTCTCAACAACGGACGCCGGAGTTAAGTTCAAGTCCTGAGATCGGGCGATCCGTTCCACTCGATTCGAGGATCGGCCGACTCTCGGTTTCGGGTTGACGTGGATACTCCGAACCGGATTCACCCCAGCGGGAGGCGAATCCGGAGAAACGTTTCGGTCGCGATGCGCCAGCCGCCTCGCGAGTCGAAGGATCTCGCGGCTGTTCCCGCGGGAGTCTCGATGGATTGCTTCGAGGGAGTGAGTCCGCCCACTCCCTCGCCCTTCGGAAAGCGTGTCCAGAACTAACGCTTGGCACTCGTCGAGATCGAGCGGCGGGAGATGGACGTGGTCGGTGATTCGACCCGCAACCGAGGCCAGCGAGCGCTCGCTCAGGCGGCGCACCAGCTCGGTCTGAGCGACGAGCAAGAGCCCGGCGAATCCTCCCGGGTTTCCGAGATGATTCGCCAGAACCCGAATTTCCTCCCAAATTGCCTGACTCGCGGCCTGGGCATCCTCGATGATCAAAAGCTGAGAACGTCCGTCGGCGGACTCCTCTCGAAGCGTGGCGGTGATCTCGATTCTCGCGGCTCCGACGCTCGAGGCGCCCCTGATCCCGAGGCCATCGCCGATCAGCATGAGGAAATCGAATGTGCTCAGAGCCGAGGTCGCATCGACGGCGACGGCTCGCCAAGTTCGAGGAAGCGATTGAAAGACCCGATTCCAGAGCCAGGACTTCCCGGCTCCGCCCTCACCGGTCAGGAGAATTGCCGCGGGTGAACTTTCCAACAGCCCGGAACGGATTCGCGCGAAGGCGGACCGACGACTCGCCATCGTCAGCGGCCTCTCGGAACTCTCCGCCTTCGACCGTTTATCGACCTGATCGCGCATTCGATCCGTCCCGTTCGAAACCATCCCTGGCTCCCTTCCCGTTCCAACCATCCCGGGCGCGCGGTCGCGGTAATTCTGGCCGAGGATCGCGCAAGGCGGTGTCATCCTCAATCATCGGTGCCGACCCGTTTGATTCTTCACCCGCAACTCCCTCCACCCTCGATGGGCAAGATGATTGCGCCACGGAATGGAATGCGCGTCACAAGGCTTGAGCCGTCACGTAGGATTTTTGGGCGAAGTTACGGCCGTTTCAAAGCCCGGCCGCCAGAGAGGTTGAGTTAAGTCGGGCTGTTTGATGTATTCTTTAAGATTTTGTAGGATAATGTTGAAGTTCGTCGGCTCAATTTGCGGAGCGATTGGGAAGATTTAGGCTCGACATCTGCACTTTTGCGTGATTCCGCGATCTTGAGCGGGGCGTACCGGAGTGAGTCACCGTGTCGATCGATACCATGACCAAAATCGACAGCGGCGAGAGGGTCGGTAAATATCGGATTCTTCGGATTATTCACCCCGGCGCAAGCGCGGCAGTCTACGAGGTCGAACACGAGGGAACTGGCCAGCAATTCGCCCTCAAAATGCTCCTGCAAAGCGGTTCGGAAAGTCGCGAGGCACGACGGGCATTCGCCTTCGAGGCGAGAATGGGAATGGAACTCCGGCATCCCAATCTCATGAAGGTGCACGAGTACATCAAGGACGAGGGATTGCCCTACTTCGTGATGGATTATTTTCCATCCTTCAACTTGCGGGTCCCCATCACCCGAGCCTGGGCCCCTCCCTACTCACGGACTCAACTGCACCGCATTTTGACCCTTTCCGCAACCGCGCTTGCCTACTTGCACGATCATGGATGGGTGCATCGCGACGTGAAACCGGAGAATATCATCGCCAACCGATCGGGCGAGGTGCGGGTGATTGATTACGCGCTTGCTAAGCGGATCTCGGGCGGGTTTCGGAGCCTGTTCACTTCGAAACCTCCGAGGGAAGGAACCCGCACCTACATTTCCCCCGAACAAATTCGCCGTGAGCCTCCCGCGGTTTCCGCTGATATTTACAGCTTCGGGATCACCTGCTATGAATTGACGTGCGGACGGCCCCCGTTCCGGGCGAATTCCTCCCAGGAGCTTTTGAACAAACATCTTGCGGAGCGAGCGATTCCGCTGACGACTCATAACAACCTCGTCACGCCGGAATTCAATGAGCTCGTGATGAAGATGATTCAGAAGAAACCGAAGGAACGTCCGGAGAGCCTGCACGAGTTTTTGAGCAGGTTTCGGACCATCCGCATTTTCCAGGACGATCCCGCCCCGCAGGCTTCCCGAGGGATGGGCTTGGCCTGATCTCCGCGACTCGTCCGTGGATGGTTCACCGTTCCGGACGCGTTCCCAGCCGCCTCGCAGGCTGGTGAAGCCCTCCGCCCAAGGACGAAGTTTGTCATGGCCAGTCCCACCGAGCAGCGTCTGCAATTCGAGGCTCCGATCCATGAGATGGAATCGAAGCTGACCGAGATGGAAGCGCTGTACACCAAAAATCGGTCCGAAGGGGACGCCGCCGGCATCGCCGAGCAGATTCGCCGCACCCGCCGAGAACTGGCCTCGCTCAAGCGAACCATTTATTCCAATCTCGACCCCTGGCAGACCGTGCAGGTCGCCCGACATCAGCAGAGGCCCCAGACTCGCGATTACATCGACCTGGTGTTCGAGCAATTCGTCGAGCTGCATGGCGACCGCGCGTTCGGCGACGACAAGGCGATTGTGACCGGCCTGGCTCATCTCGACGACATCAAGGTGATGTTCATCGGCCAGCAAAAGGGAAAGAACCTCGCCGAACGGACCGCCTGCCACTTCGGAATGCCCCACCCCGAAGGTTACCGCAAGGCCTTGCACAAGATGCGGTTCGCCGCCAAGTACGGGATTCCCATCGTCAGCTTCATCGACACCCCCGGCGCCTATCCTGGCATCTCCGCCGAGGAGCGAGGCCAGGCGGCCTTGATCGCCGACAACCTCCTCCAGATGAGCCTGCTGCCGACCCCCATCGTCTGCACCGTCATCGGCGAGGGAGGGTCCGGAGGCGCGCTCGGGGTCGGAATCGGCGATCGGCTTGCCATGCTCGAACACACCTATTACTCGGTGATCAGCCCCGAGGGCTGCGCCTCGATCCTCTGGAAAGGACAGGAGCACGCGCCCAAGGCCGCGGCCACTCTCAAAATGACCAGCCGAGACCTCCTCCGATTCGGAATCGTCGACGAGATCATCCCCGAGCCTCTGGGCGGCGCGCATCGCGACCACCGCGAGGCCGCTTCAAACATCAAATCATTTCTGCTCCGCTCGCTCCGAGAACTGATCGGCACCCCACGCGAACGTCTCCTCGAAAACCGCTATGCGAAGTACCGCAAGATCGG
>Ga0080006_1157280_pt1 | contig 10446 bp, 10 predicted proteins | sample RS3BMetagenome_FD_69209 | JGI IMG/M metagenome (GOLD analysis project Ga0080006, IMG submission 69209) | Ferric oxide microbial mat and aquatic microbial communities from Rainbow Spring, Yellowstone National Park, USA - RS3B (SPADES... ... | reverse complement strand
GGCGAAGTCCGCCGATCACATGGCCGACTCGCCCTTCCAGTAATCCCCGCAGTCGCTCCGCCACGAATTCCTCGGCCTCGTCGCTCCCTTCGGCGTGAAAGCAATGCGACGCGGTCCAGAGCCGTTCCATCACATGGAACAGGTCCAAGATCCCAGCCCTTTGGAGGCATTATTTTGTACACGCTTGACGAGCTTTTAGGATCTTCGCGGTGGCGACATGTTTGATCTTCGCCCCGCTCTGTTTCTTGGGCCTCGGCTTCTTCGGGCCGCGCGGGTGCTTGCGCAGCTTCGGCAGGGAGACCGATCGCGCCAGGCTCACCAGAACCTCGGCCAATTCCACCGCGGGCAGGTCGTGAAACACCACCCATTCGTCCTCGGGGATCGCGATCATCATCCCACGGTGGGTCATCTGGATCTCGTCGGCCACGTAGTAGCCCGACACCTCCTCCGCCACCACCTCCTCGCCGTGCACCGAACGCAACGCCCCCTTGACCGTGCTCAACACGTTGTATGCCACCAACGCCACGCAGAACGCGAACAACGCCGCCTTGGGATAGCCCAAAGTGTTGACCTCGCTGTTGAGCGACGCTTCCAACTCCTGGAACGCGGTCTCAATCGTCCAGCGACGACGGTACAAATCGGCAATCACCTTGGCTCGGGCGTCCTTGGCCGGCACGTTGGTCAGGATGTGCAGTTCGGTCTCTCCGTCCCGCGTGGGCTGATCCAGCAGCACGGTGATCCGACGCAGGATCAGGATCTCGCCAGCCTCGTTGGTGGCGCGGATGGTCTGCTCGAAGACCCGGCCGGTCTCGATCCGGCCGCAGCGCCGCCGCTTGCCGACGAACGTCCAGTGCAACGTCGCGGCGTGCTGTCGGATCGCGAAGAAGCCGCCGCGTCCCGCGATCCCGAAGAGGAAGTCGGTCGTGCAGAAGTTGCGGTCGGCGATCCAGAGATCCTTCGCCGCGACCATCGCCAAGATCTGATCGAGCAGCGACCGCTCCTGCGCATGACCGTCTTCACACGGGACGACGTCGGTGGCCAACATCAGCCGGGGGTCGAGCACAACCAGCGAGTGACCGGGCAAGGCGGCGGCCCGCATGGTCCGCAACTCCTTGATTCGGTGCTCGGAGCCGGGGAGGTGATTGCCGTCGAGGATTCGAGTGCGATAGCCGGGCAGCCAGTCGGGCCGGGCCCCTCCCATCGCCTCGATAACCGGGGCCAACCGAGCGGGCATCGTGTGGACCAGCGCGGCCGAGACGGCGGTCTCGGTGCCGTCGAGCTTGTCATAGACGGCGTCAATGGTCGCTCCGACGGTCTCGGCGCGGGCCTGAAAGGCGGCATGGATCGAGGGCCGGATGCGGCAGACCACGACGCTCATGAGGTCGACGACGGTGGAGAAGAGGAGCTTGTTGGTGAACTGCTTGCAGGCGACCTCCTCGAAGAGTTGGTCGAGAACCTGGGGGTTCATGGCGTTGGCCATGACACCCTGAGCCATGACCGACAAAGGAGAATCCTGGGAGAACCGCTCGAAGACATCGCTGAGAATCATCGCTGCCGCCTCCGCGGAGAATTAGTAACTCCGTGTCTGGTAGCAGCTTAACAAACTCATGCCAACGACTCCAAAGGGCTGGCTCGACCCACCCTACGGGGCAGGTCATTTTCTGCGGATCAGCTCAGCAGGCGATCCACCTCGGGCAGGAGGTTGGCGAAGTCGATCTTGTGGTGGCAGGCTTCGCGGGCGGCGGCGAGGTCGGCGCCTTGCCAGTCGCGCTCGTCGTGGGCCAGGGCGGCGTATTCGTCGCGGGCGACGCTCCGCATCCCGTGGTCTTCGTGGTAGGTGTAGAACCGGGCGAGGTCGCCAAGGCGGGCCTTGGTGCCGGCGGCTTCGGAGCATCGGCCGTCGCAGCCGGGGCACATGGTCGGCCCGGAGGCGATCACGGCGTCGCGCAGTTCTTCGATCTCGGCGAACTTGAGCGGCTCGAACCTGCGGGCGGCGTCAGCGTTCTCGAGGACCTGATCGGTGGTCCGGAGGGTGACGCACGAGGTCGAGAACCGCTCGTCGGTCCAGATCGCCTGAAGAAGTCCCTGGGCGGGGGTGAGCCCCTTGGCCTTGAGCGAAGGGACGCGATCTGAGGTAATCTTGAGCGCCTGGCCGGCGATCTGCTTCATCGAGATCAGGCCGATCCCCTTGGCGTGGCAGGCGTCGAGCGCCTTGTTGAGCGCCGATTCCTTATCGAGCCAGGGGGTGTGCTTGAGCATGATGGCGTCGAGGAAACCACCGTCGGCGGCGTTCTGGATCTGCTCGGCGATCTTGGCGTCGTGGGTCGAGAAGCCGACAAACTTGACCTTGCCGGTCTTCTTGATCGCCTCGGCGGCCTCCTTCATCTCCTTGCTCTTGGGCCAGTCGACCTGGCTGGTCTCGAGCCCGTGGAAGAAGAGAAGGTCGATGTAGTCGGTCTTGAGCCGGGCGAGCCGCTGGTCGATCATTTTGAGCATGTCGCTCGGAGTCTTGACGTGGCTCTTGGTCGCCAGGAAGATCGTCTTGCGGATCTCGGGCGAGGCGGACAGCCAGTCGCCGATGACGACCTCGGAGTTGGCGTAACCCTGCGCTGTGTCATAATAACGGACACCTTCGCGATAAGAGAGGCGAAGTAGTCGGTCGAGCGAGGACGGCTGTCCGACGGTCCCCTGATTCAGCAAGGTCACCTCGACACCCGTCTTGCCCAGCTTCCGCGTGGGGAGGACCGGCTTGTTGCCATCGGCCGCCTTGGGTTCGTCAGCCGCCGGGGCCGAGACGCCCACGCTGAGAGTCGCGGCGGCAGCGGTCGCCGCGAGACCAGCTTGGAGAAACTCGCGACGATCGACACCGGGCAGGTTCGAATCGGGCATCTTCAATCTCCTCCGAACGGGCTAAAGGATGGGACTGCGGATCGGGCGAGAGGGTGTTCAACAAATCTCAAGATTACAACGACCCCGGACCGTTGTCCAGTCGGCCGATTTTCGGCTGGAATCCCGATTCTCGACGACATCGTTCCGGACCTAACCCCTACCCCGATAACGAAGTGCTTCAATTTGCCAGGGAATGGCCGGTTCCGAATTGGCTTCGATCCGGTGCCGGAAATACCGACCTGATGATCGGGTGATTGGCTTCGTTCGGGCAAGTTCTCGGAACAAGGTCGGGGAGAGATTCTCAAAAATGGGTTCGTTCCGGTGACGAGGTCGTCTGCGTCGAGGATTGGGTTTGTTCCGCTTCCCGATTGATTCTTTTGAAAATCGGGTTGGCCGGGAAATCAGGCGAATCGACGAGTCGGACGGAATATTTTCGCTATTTTCGAGGCCGGTCAATCACACTTTTTGAAGATCGAGGCTCGGTCCGGAAGAGGATCTCAGGACCTTGCCGGAAGCCTTGCACGGTCCAGAGCAGCCGATGGCGAAGTTCTTGCACCTCAAGGAGACGCACCCGTTCGAGAAATTCGACCTCTTCGCCGACCTCGCGAATCTCCGCGCGACGGTTCGACGAACCGACCTTCGCGGGATCAGCGAACGGACCAGGTGGGTCTTCGAGGTGATCGAATCCAGGCTCGACGATCCGGTTCCTGAGCATCGGACGGTCTGATTTCTCCCTTCCCGGTTCAATTCTCCGCGCTGTGCCGTTAAGATCGGTCGATTCCCGATCGGGCACTTTTTCGACTCTCAAGACGCGGAGCTCTCTCCCATGACGGCGGAATCCGGCGGCGGATCGATCACCAGCTTCCTTAATGAGAGCCGCGTCTTCAACCCTCCCGTTGACTTCGCCTCGAAGGCGAACATCGGCAGCATGGCCGAATATCAGGCCCTCTGGGATCGGGCCAGGGATGACCCCGAGGGGTTCTGGGCCGAGATGGCCGAGGTCCTGACCTGGTCCAGGCCCTGGGAAAAAGTCCTCGACTGGACGCCTCCGCACGCGAAGTGGTTTGTCGGCGGCCAGCTCAACGCGGCTTACAACTGTGTGGACCGTCACTGTCTCGGTGCGAATCGGAACAAGGCCGCCCTGATCTTCGAGGGTGAGCCGGGCGACCGCCGGGTCCTCCGCTATCAGGATCTTCAACGCGAGGTCGCCACGTTCGCCAACGTCCTGAAGGGGCTCGGAGTTCAGCCCGGCGACGCCGTGGCGATCTACATGCCGATGATTCCCGAGGCGGTCATCGCGATGCTCGCCTGCGCCCGGATCGGGGCGCCGCACACGGTCGTCTTCGGCGGTTTCAGCGCCGAGGCCCTGGCGGGTCGGATTCAGGACTGCTCGGCCAAGGTCCTCGTCACCGCCGATGGCGGGTTTCGACGCGGCAAGGTCGTCCCGCTCAAGGAGAACGCCGACGGCGCCGTGGCGAACTGCCCGACGATCAAGTCGGTCGTCGTCTACCAGCGGACCGGCCACCAGATCCCGATGCACTCGGGCCGCGACCACTGGTGGCACGAACTCGCCGCCAATGCCTCGCCCCATTGCCCGGCCGAGCCGTTCGATAGCGAGCACCCGCTCTATATCCTCTACACGTCGGGCTCGACCGGCAAGCCCAAGGGGATCTTGCACACGACCGGTGGCTACCTCCTGGGGGCGACCCTGACCTCGAAGTGGGTCTTCGACCTCAAGGACGACGACACCTATTTTTGTACGGCCGACGTCGGCTGGGTGACTGGCCACTCCTACCTGGTCTACGGTCCGCTGGCCAACGGCGCGAGCGTCGTCATCTATGAAGGGGCGCCGAACTGGCCCGACGAAGGCCGATTCTGGAAGATCATCCAGGATTACGCGGTCTCGATCCTCTACACCGCCCCGACGGCGATCCGGGCCTTCATGAAGTGGGGCGAGCACTTCCCCAACAGATACGACCTGTCGAGCCTCCGACTCCTCGGGAGCGTCGGCGAGCCGATCAATCCCGAAGCCTGGATGTGGTATCACAACGTGATCGGCGGCGGAAAATGCCCGATCGTCGACACCTGGTGGCAGACCGAGACCGGGTCGATCATGATCTCCCCCCTCCCCGGCGCCACGCCGACCACCCCGGGCTCAGCCACTCGCCCCTTGCCCGGAATCGTCCCCGAGATCGTCACCAAGGACGGCACGCCCGTCCCTCCCGGCCACGGCGGCTTCCTCGTGATCAAGCAGCCCTGGCCGTCGATGCTCCGGACGCTCTTCAACGACGACGAACGCTATCAATCGACCTACTGGTCCGAGGTCCCCGGCGCCTATTTCACGGGAGACGGGGCCCGTCGCGACGAGGACGGCAACTTCTGGATCATGGGCCGGGTCGACGACGTCCTCAACGTCTCCGGCCACCGGCTCTCCACGATGGAGGTCGAAAGCGCCCTCGTCAGCCACCCCAAGGTGGCCGAGGCCGCCGTCGTCGGCAAGCCCGACGACCTCCGAGGTCAGGCGATCTCGGCCTTCGTGACCCTCGAATCGGGCCAGGTTGCCACGGATGCCCTCAAGAAGGAGCTGCAAGCGCACGTCGTCAAGGAGATCGGAGCCCTGGCCCGGCCCGACGACATCCGCTTCACCGACGCCTTGCCCAAGACCCGGAGCGGCAAGATCATGCGGCGACTGCTCAGGGACATCGCGGCCGGTCGAGAGAGCGCGGGGGATACCTCGACGCTCGAAGACCTCGCGGTCCTGGCGAAGCTCCGTGAGGATGACGAGGTTTGATGGGCGGATTCCTGCAAAGGGCCTGGTGTCTCCTCCGAGGTGTCGCCACGCCCGACGACCTCGACCGGCCCCTCCTCGACCGGCTCCAGACCCGATGGGCCGCCGCGGGTATCAAGCCCCGACCTGGGGTCTCGCCCGAGGCCATCGTCTGGTTCGAGGATCGGTATCAAGTCGTCTTGCAGCCGGCCGTCCGCGCGTATTTCGAGGCCGTGGACGGCACGGGCGATGAGGTGGATGGCCACTACTTCCGGTTCTGGCCCTTCGCCGAGTTCGCGCCCGTCGCCGAGGATCGTTCGTGGGGGCCGGGCGAAGCGGCCAGATTCGAAGGCTGGTTCCTGTTCGCCGATCACATGATCGACGCGCCCGACTTCGCCGTCCGCCTCTCTTCCGAAGCGGCAGGCGTCGGGCCGGTCGCCTGCCTGTACGACGCGGAACTCCTGGACGTGGCCCCGTCGTTCGAAGCATTCCTGGCCAGTTACTTGGCCCATCCGATGGGCGTCGTCGTTTGAAGATCTCGGTCGAGACTGTAAGATGAGGACGTCGGAACGGCCTGATCAACTGGGAAGCGAAGCGCGACCGATTGGAATCCCGGAGGCGAACGATGGCCACCGCTACTCCCGAACTTGAGGACGTCGAATCAACGATCGCCGAGCCCGACGAACATTACGAGGTCGTCGGCGGCCTCGTTGTCGAGGAGCCACCTTTGGGCATGCACGAGAACCGCCTTGCGAACCGACTCCTCAAGATGATCAACCTGTTCGACCCGCCCGGGGATCTCGGAGAGGCCGTCCTCGAATCGCTGTTCATCCTCGAGCATACACCCAGATTGAGGCGTCGGCCCGACGTGGCCTTCGTCTCGATCGATCGCTTGCCGAACGACCAACCCATGGGCGATGAAGCGGCCTGGGACGTCATCCCCGACCTCGCCGTCGAGATCGCCAGCCCCAGCGATTTGATCGAAGACCTGATGGACAAGATCGAGGAATATTTCCGCGTGGGCGTCCGACTCGTCTGGGTCATCTATCCAAGGCACCGCAAGGTATACACCTACGACTCACCGTCGAGCGTGAAGATCCTGGTCGAAGGAGACTCGCTGGACGGCGGGGCCGTCCTGCCAGGTTTCCGGCTCGCGCTGACTCCACTCTTCGAACTGCGAGGAGGCGGACCCACGCCAACCGCGTGAGCCCGCCTCGATGATTCGCTATGAACTCGCCCCGATCAGATCGGGTAGAGGTTCTTGAGTTCGGCTCGGGCCTTGGCGCTGCCCTTCGACGCCTTGATGAGCGGGAAGGTCGTCATCTTGCCGTCGACTTCGAGAGTCAACTTGCCGCTGCGGATGACCGAGGTCGCCACAGTGACGTGGGTGGTCTTGCCGTTGGGCAGCCAGATGTGGATGCGCTGCAAATTCGGCTTGAACATCCGACGGCTGACGCCGGTGCACTTGATACCGACACCGCCGAGGTACTTGGCCTTACCTCGGGTGGTGATGTGGTTGCCGAACGAGGTCTTCTTGCCGCTGACTTCGCAATGGCGTCCCATGGGACGGGCTCCTTCAAGGTTCGGGAGATCGATCCCGTCCGAGGTTCAAACTTTTTCTTTATCTTTGGCGGTCGGATTGTGAGTCTTGGAGCGCTGGATGTTGCCGCACTCTTCGACCAGGTGACAAACCTTGTGCGGAGGGACCGCGAGCTTGCACTGGGGGCAGGTGTTCAGAGCGGGGGCGATCAGGAAGTCGTGCGAGCGCCGATTCCCTTTGGCTGACTTGGACTTCCGTCTCTTGGGTACGGCCACGACGCACTCTCCCGGGATCACTGCGGTTTCGAGGTAGCGGAAAAGAGAGAATTATCCAAATCCTCGACCGGATTGCAAGCCCGACTCGGGCATCATGTCCTGAAAAATGGCGACAGGCTCCCGGGTCCGCACGGCTCGGCTTTCAGTTAGAATGGACCGCTCGGTCGTGGCAGTCTTTCGCTTCCTGAGTCGAAAGGGTCGAGATGAACTCGGAGAAGGTCGATCGGAGGCGTTGGGGGTTCGTCGGCGCCGGGCAGATGGCGACGGCCTTGATTCGCGGGATGATCCGTGACGGAACGCCGCCGGAATCGATCTCGGCGAGTGACCCCAGTCCTCAATCTCGGGCCTTCCTTCTGGGCGAGACCGGCGTCTCGACTTTCGAGTCGAACGCGGCGGTGATTCGCGACAGCGACGTGATCGTGCTCGCGGTCAAGCCGCAGATGATGGCCGGCGTCCTGGCTGAGATCCGCCCGATCCTCACGCCCAATCATCTGGTGGTCTCGATCGCCGCCGGGATCACCCTGGCCAGCCTGGCCGAGGGGCTCGGGCCCGATCGACGGATCGCCCGGGTGATGCCGAACACCCCGGCGCTCGTGGGCGAAGGCGCCGCGGCGTACTGTCTCGGACCCGGCGTCCGGGAGGGAGACGACGAGATCGTCGCCGGATGTCTCGAAGCCGTCGGCCGGTCTTATCGGGTTCCCGAGACCTTGATGGATGCCGTCACCGGCCTCTCGGGAAGCGGTCCGGCCTTCGTCTACATCATGATCGAGGCGCTCGCCGACGGCGGGGTCCGGGTGGGCTTGCCTCGCGAACTGGCCCTGGCCCTGGCGGCTCAAACCGTTCTCGGATCGGCGAAAATGGTTCTCGAAACCGGCCAGCATCCGGGATTCCTCAAAGACCAGGTCACCAGTCCGGCCGGGACGACCATCGCCGGTGTGCATGCGCTCGAACGAGGCGGAGTCCGGGCCGCCCTGATCGACGCGGTCGCGGCCTCGCACGCCCGGTCGATCGAGCTGGCCAACCTCTCCGCCAAGGTTCAAAAATCGATATGAAACTTGGCCTGATTTCCGATATCCACGGCGATCTCGTCGCGCTTGAGCTGGCCTGGGCCCACCTGACGGTGATGGGGGCCGACAGGATCGTCTGCGCCGGCGATCTGGTCGGCTATGGTCCCCACCCCGACAAGGTGGTGGACTTTCTGGCCGAGCACAGCATCGACTCGGTCCGAGGCAATCATGACCGCTGGGCCATCGAGCGAGCCGATGGGGTCCCCGGTGTCCTGGGCACCTTCGGAGGCGGTCCACCTTCGACGGAAACGGTCGAGGTGCTCCGGTCGATCCCAACGGATCGCCTGATCGAGGACGGCCCCAGCATCGGCCTGATCGTTCATGGCTCGCCCGGCGACGACATGGATTTCGTGACCAGAACGACCCACGCCCCTCGAAAACTCGACGCCTGGCTGAAGCAGATGAACGTCAACCTTCTGGTCCACGGTCACACACACAAGCCGATGCTCTATCGGTCGGAATATGGTCTGGTGATCAACCCCGGCTCGGTGATCTCGGCCGCCGTGGTGTCGACCTCGCGAACCTTCGCCCTGCTCGACTGGCCGGCGATGGCGGTGACGTTTCACGATGTGGAAAGTGGCGGCCTCGTGGAGGTGCAAGATTGGGGCGACTTTGCTTGAGTTGCGATTTCGCCAAGGGATCGAGGCGGGTATACTGGCGTTTTGGTCCCGGCCCAACCTTTTCGAGAGGCCCCGTCCTTCATGGATCGCCCCGACCCGCTCGATCGTCCGGTCCTGGTGCTCGACTTCGGCTCGCAATTCGTCCAGTTGATCGCCCGACGAGTCCGCGAACGACATGCGTTCGCGAAGATCGTCCGGCATGACATCGCGATCGAGCGCGTCCAGGAACTCAACCCGCTGGCCATCATCCTCTCGGGCGGACCGATGAGCGTGTATGAGCCTGGGTCGCCGCATTGCGACCCTCGCCTGTTCACGATGGGCGTGCCGGTCCTGGCGATCTGTTACGGGATGCAACTGGTTTGCGAGGCCCTCGGCGGCAAGGTCGAGCCCGCCCCGGCCCGAGAGTATGGCCGGGCGCTCTGTCACGTCACCGACCCGACCGACCCGCTTTTCCAGGGCGTTCCCGAGTCTTCCACCGTCTGGATGAGCCACGGCGACCAGGTCCACGTTGCGGGAGAAGGCTTCATCCCCGTGGCGGCGACCAGCACTTGCCCGCTGGCGGCGGTCCGCCACGCGAGCTTGCCGATTTACGGGCTCCAGTTCCATCCCGAGGTCAACCACACGGCCTTCGGGGCCTTGATCCTGGGTAACTTCCTCGATCGGGTCTGCCGGAGTCCCGGCTCCTGGACGATGGATGCCTTCCTTGACCGCGCGGTCGAGGCGATCGGCCAGGCGGTCGGTCCGACCGATCGAGTCGTCTGCGGTCTCTCGGGCGGGGTTGACTCGGCGGTCTGCGCGGCGCTCCTGGCGAAGGCGTTGGGGTCTCGGGTCGTCTGTGTCTTCGTCGACAACGGCCTGCTCCGATCGGGCGAAAGAGCGTCGGTCTCCGAGGCCTTCGGCGCCCACTCTTCGGCCGAGCTTCGCGTCATCGACGCCGCCGACCGGTTCCTCGGGGCGCTTCGAGGCGTCACCGACCCTCAAGAAAAACGGATCCGGATCGGGCACACCTTCATCGACGTCTTCCGGGACGAGGCGAAGTCGATCGACGGGGCCACGTTCCTGGCCCAGGGCACGCTCTACCCCGACGTGATCGAGAGCGGCGGCGGCGTTGATGGGCCGGCGGCCACCATCAAGCATCACCATAATGTCGGCGGCTTGCCGAGCGAGTTGGGCTTTACCTTGATCGAGCCGCTTCGCGACCTCTTCAAGGACGAGGTCCGCCGGCTTGGCCTGGAGCTGGGACTGCCCGAATCGCTCGTCTGGCGACACCCTTTCCCCCGCCCCCGCC
>Ga0080006_1157275_pt1 | contig 10456 bp, 13 predicted proteins | sample RS3BMetagenome_FD_69209 | JGI IMG/M metagenome (GOLD analysis project Ga0080006, IMG submission 69209) | Ferric oxide microbial mat and aquatic microbial communities from Rainbow Spring, Yellowstone National Park, USA - RS3B (SPADES... ... | reverse complement strand
TCCCTTCAAAGCTTTGGATCTGTATTTCATTTCATTTTTACGAATCCTTTTCTTGATATTCCATAGGGTTTGTTTAGATATTCCCTTATCCCTGACATCCTTAGGCTTCAATAAAAGAACCAATGTTCTAAGAGTAAACATCGTTTAGCAATTTTGAATAATAATCATTTTACTCTTAAGAAGAATTCTGGTATACAAGTCTCCTTCAAAACTTAATTATATCTTCATATAATTAAGTTCTTCTGAAACAAGAGTGTAAAGTTTTGATAGAGTTACAGTAACTTTTGTTTGATCAAACCCTAGAACTTCTAAAATCGTGGAATCCATTTTCCGTCTTGGTTCGAAGTTTGAATTGAGCTGCTGCGTTATGCTTGGAAAGTTTATTTTGGAAATCTCATCAAATAATTTTAATAATTTGTCTTTATCCGATCGAGTTAACTTATCCAAATTTAAGTATTTCATTTGGATTAAGTCTGTATCCATGATATGTATATATTCTCCGGTTGTTTCTTCTTTTTTCATTATAAGCTGAGACAAAAATATAGTACTATTCAGAAACAGTACCTGTAACCTTGCATCTTCTTTTGAAAATCCTTTGCCGAATCTTAATGTATGTGGAATAACTAGTAAGTCATCGGAGTATATTGACAAAATATGGGTGTTCATAGAATAGGGATTAAACCTTTCTGGAATAATAATTTCTGATCTCTTCTCCATGGCTTCTTTGTTAATACTTTCCCAATTAAGGTTACTTCCATACTTCCATTTTGAGAGCTTGATTACACTATCAAATCCATCAAATGGACTTTTTATAAAATAATCTGTTTCTTTGAGTAATAAACTCTGTTGGTCTGTGATCGTTCTAAAGGCTTTATAAACTTTCGAAATTGGAATTGTGTACTCGAGCTTAGTATCTTTAATTTTGAATGAAATCTTATCATCCTCAACTCTTTCTAAAATTAGAAATGCTCTCTTTATCCTATTTTCGCTAAAAGGATTTGTGATAAATAAAATCTCAGAAAATCCCTTTGGAGATACATGGAAGCCCTCGGAAAATGTTTTATTCTTAATAAAAGAGAGTTTCGGAGAATCTAAAATAGGTTTTAAAATCTCTAATATTTCATTTGATTTTTGGGAAAGAAAAGGCATAAGATTTTTTAAATTCCCCAGAAATTCTTTAATATATACCGTTTTAACTGTTACATCATTTGAACTAAAACCTTGTTTAATTTTGTTAGCTATTTCGTTTATTTTTTGAGTATCTAATGATCTTATTGAAACATTAAGAAATGCTATCTTTGCTTGGTCGTTTTCCTTAGGTTTGTTCTTTGAAGCTACCAATAAAATATCCCTAAATGATGCCCCCTCACTAAACGCTAAGTCAGCTTGAGGTTTTATTATATAATCTATTCTATAGTTTCTAAAAATATATTCTCTTATTTTGTCAGTTGCTTGTCCTCTTGCTATGTTGATAGGAATTACTACAGCTATTTTACCTTCGGGTTTTAATAATTTATCCGATAAAGCTAAAAAATATCCCCAAAGATTCACTTGATTTCCACATATTCTGGAGAGTTCGTTTTTGTTAATTTTTTCTCTCATTTCTTTGGGCATTTTTTCTCTGTCGCTGAAAGGCGGATTCATTATTACAACATCAACTGGTTTCAAATAAAATTCAGAACCTCTGCCCTCTGCGGATACTGAGCCTTTTATTCTTTTGACTTTAGCAAACTCACCTTTATCAAGCGTCCTTTGTATTTGTGTTGTGTATGGAGAAAGTTTGATACCATCTCTTCTAAAGGATGAATATTTAAGACTTTCAGCAAGTTCCAGTGAATCCATTGTTGCTATCCTAAGGGTATTTGTCTGCTCTTCAATATTTTGCATTGTAAGATTTATGGCAGAAAGGTGAGCAGCAAACGGCATTAAATCTATGCCGGTCAGATCATTCTCAATGAATTTTTTATGCATTTCATTGGTTTTTGTGAAACCATATAACTTTTCGTATAGCTCTCTTTTTCTATTGTAACTTGCAACAAGAAGAGTGCCAGAACCACATGCTGGATCAATAACTGTTTCGTCCCATCTGTCAATGGTTAAATTGGTCAATAAATCTGCAGCATTAGGATGAGTGTAAAAGGCGGCAAGTATCTTTCTTACTTCGAATGGTATAAGATCATGGAAAAATCTTCCTGCGAGATCGTGTGTAATCTGCTCAGCCCTGAGAAGTTTAATAGCTTTGATAATGTCATTTATCACTCCAATGACATCCTTCTTATTTGGCAAATGACTGATTAAATCAACCTTATATATCGCTTGATAATCAACTTCTGTTATCTTACTAAAATAAAATTTTATATCATCAATCTCTTTAATTTCTTCTAGCTCAGGAAGATTACTTTTTCTAGCCTTCCTCATATATATATGGTAAAATAACAACTGGTTAAAGAAGAGGAAAGAAGCGAGATTTACAACTTGCCTCTTTGCTGTTTCCTCATCTTTAATCTCACCTACAGAGGTAAATAGATCAAGTTTATTAACCACTTCAGAGACAAGTTCGTCTGTCTTAATCTGATACACAACGGAATTAAGATCACTTGCGTAGCTTTCTATAAGTTTAACTGTGGTAGCAAAATCGAACTTTGTTTTGCTTTGTTCTATATTTTCTTTGAGTTGAGTAAAGAACGATTTAAGAGTTATATCTAGAATTTGAGTCCAAACCTCTGTCAAACTAATAACTCTCGCTTTAGTCTCTAACGCAATTCTTTGAATTTTACTATAATCAGAAATGGTTTCATTTCTCATTTCTTCTGGATAAATAACGATTATTATATTCTGTGTCTCAAGTTTTCTTCCATAATCAAACGCCTGAGCGACTGCCTTGACCCCAATCCGATCTGGTTTTCCAATTTTGACTTCGATCACGAATTTTTGAGAACCATATCTAAATAATACATCTGGCTCTTTATCTAGAATCTTTGTGTTGCCTATGGCCTGAAAGCCAGATTCGTTTAGATATTTAACGATAGGTTCATAAAATGTCCTTTCTTCTATTCTTGGTAGTGCCATATCAACCAAATCCTCTCAAATTTTCGTCTTCATTCATTAATAAAGGGTTCTTAGTTTTCATAGAATAATTCTTCTCTATTCTACTGTATACATTCCAACCTAAAGCTTCAAATAAAGGTAAAATGAAATTTTTCTTTGTAGATTCCTCATTATATTTCCTCATTTCACCTGAATTCTTATCCTCTTCATATTTGGAAATTAGTTTTTTGGTTCTTTCGAAATCGATGTTGTAATCTTGATTTGTAGTTTCTAAGCCAGTCATTTGCTCACCTTTTTCTCAGAAATCTTAACAGAAAGCTTTTTCAAAACATTATCAAGATAAATCAGTTCACCCTTTGCCATTACTAAAAGTAATTTTAAGAGATTCTCTAAAGTTGCAGTTTCATAGATTCTTGAACTTGGACTTATGTAAACACCGCTCTGGATATCCAGATAAAGGCCATGCTCTTTAAGATTTACAATATTCTCTAGTTGGTCTTCATTTATGTTGAGGATATCATAGATAGCTTTGTAGTTTTCTTTTAGATTATATAGTCTATTCTGGGGAAAATATTGGCCTATAACATCATTAATTATTTTACCCATATCATAACTACTTTTGGACAATTGAAGTTGAATTTCACGGGTGTACCATATAAATTTCGAAAGAAATTTAATTTTTGCTTTATGATTTGAGAATGTTTCTGTATTAAAAGGTGTCAAAAAGGATGATACATTATATTTTCCGAAAAATTCTTCTTTTTTTCGAGCAAGTTCCTCTATCTTTTTTTTTAATTTTTTACTATTTATATGAGCTGATTCCAAAAAAACGTCAATATGCTCTTCATTCTTGTCAATTAAATCTTTTTCAAAGCTCAGAAGAATCGCCCAAGCTTTTGAAATCTCCTCAAGACCGATTTCCAGCAATGCAACTTTCGTTGGAATACTAACCTTTTGTGAATCAAAGAATAATCTTTCTGCATTTTGTATTGCCAGTTGAGCACCTTCTAATGTAATTGGTATTGTTCCAATCACATTTACTTTCACTGTGTTCGATTTAATAATCATTCAATCCTCACTATTATTTAATTGCATAACATCATATTCTTTCTCTTTTAAACCTTTTTCTTTTGATACCTGACATGAATTGGTTTATTTCCGATGCCTTCCATTCCTATCACTTATTTGAAATTGACAATAATCGCTCTTCTACCTAATACAAATTTATTGCTCTCTAACAATCCCACAATATATTCTGTTAGTGATTATTCCATTGGTGATGAAGTTAACTGTGTTGAATTGCCTGTACATTATATCTTGTTTTTCTACTTCAAGTTTTGACAGTTGTTCATCTTCGAACTTCTTAATGTTGTTTTGATATAAAGGAAATACCACAAATAATATTGCTTTATTTTTTATATCTTCTCTATATAATTCCCTTAACTTGTTAATATCTTTTACCAACTGCTTTACGTTATCTGTTATGGGTCTGGTTTTATTTTCAATACCCTCATGTTTGTAACTTGTGTTAACTGCCTTAAGCTCTAAAGCTGAATTATCAAAAACTATGTCAATATGTTGGCCTTTTTTGTTTTCTTTAGATGTGATATTTTTGTTGTTATCCGGTGCTTCAGGAGTTATTTTTTTAGGATCCATCTTATTACATAAAATATCTACAATTTCAACTTTTAGCCATCCTTCAAATTTAGCACGTTCCTTAACAAAAACGGCTATACCTTTACTGTTCTCTAATTTGGTCTTTAGATCATCTAGTATCGTTTCTAAAGTTTGTTTGAATTGATTTTCATCCATTTAGATCACCAGTTTATCTATATTTTATTTTATATTTTAATCCTTTTCTCTAGAATAGATGTATTAAAATTCCTTTTTCCATATTCTTTCTTTGTCAGGATTAGGAATATCAACACAGGCATGGCCAATACTAAACTTAAAGTGCTTTCTCTTCTTTGCTCTTAAAATACCTAGCCGTTGTAATGATGGCCAATCCTCTCCATTGAAAGAATTGTTTGTCATTTAATCTTCATTTTCGTTTTATTATAAATCTTTATAGTCTTTCCCTCTTTAATCTTTTTCTGCTGATACCATAACGTCGACCTGTTGTCATGCCCACCCCACCACGAATTCCTTCATTTCACCATCTCCATAAAGCCCCTCGTATCTACACCAGTTACTTCCGTGTAAACATTCGTAGAAAAAACACTCGCATGCCCCAACCATTTCTGGAGAACATTCAGGGGGACTCCAGACATTATGGCCTTAACTGCGAACGTATGACGGAACTTATGTGCATGGATCCTAAAACCGAGCGAGGATTGCATTTTTTTGAAATATTTATCGACGCCCTGCCTTGTCATTTTAAATACCTTCTCATCTGACCTCGGATCTATATGTGAATTTAGAAAATACTCAAGGATTGTAGATCTCAGTTCTGGATGCATGGGGATGACCCTATATGCCTCCCCCCTCCTTTTCAGTGTTCTCAATTTGATGGTATTTGCATCAAAGGAAAAATCCTTCGCCTTTAGCTGCAAAACCTCATCAATTCTGCCACCGGTGCGGAGAAGAGTAATAATAAAGGCAAAATATCGTTTATGGACTTCAGAGCGCTTATTATTATTTTTAAATTGCATCTGAATATAATTTTTCATCCCTTCAATCTCCTCATCTGTAAAAAACTCGATTTTCATCTGAGGGTTTACGGAGTGAATTCTGACATTTCGGGGAACTGGGATCATTGACATATTAGGTTGTCAATTCATGCTCATTTAAATACTTTATTGTTACCGGACATGTTGGATCCAGTAACAACCGCTGCCAAAGTATTTAAATAAAGAACAAAAAGGTCGACAAAATGTACCTTTTGTCCACAAATTTATCGGTACCTACCGGTCCGATTTCTATACTGCCTGAGATTACAGGCCTGCAAAGTCTAAAATTATACTACAGCTTGCAGATCATAAATTCGAAAAATGGAAGCCAAATGCTGGTTCGAGTTTCCTAGGTGCAACCTATTCACAATTGATTTAATACATCATATATTGATAAGGTTTATTAGAAATTGAATATATACAAAAAGTAGGTTGGTATTATGGGGTTATATAAAGGGGACCTGGAGAAGGTCCCGGAAAATTTCAGCGTAAGGGATTGCTATGAAAGAATCTACAGATGGCATATGAACTATGGATTAGATAGAGCATTAAAACCGGATAAGATTGGTAGGAGGATTAATGCAGAAGATCTTTTAGCTTATAGAAACTTATGGCTTGCCTTTCACAGATTTAATCCAGACGTCGTTTCCCAGGAAGATATGGATTTCATATTTAGGGAAGTCATAACAGGTTTAATGGAATGGTCTTACCACGAAGAGGATGAATTTGGAATAAAGATGGGAGCCTATGCTCATTTCGCCATCAATAAGAAATACGGGAACTTGCAGAACCAAGAGTTCAAGAAAAGTTATAGGGAGTCTAAACTGTTAAAAAATTTTCTGGATTTAGATGGCCGGGAATTCTCAAAATACTGGGAAAAATATACCAAGCTATAGTGTGAATACCATCATTAAATTTCTATCTGGACAAATGTTATTAATTCCGTTTATATATAAAATCGGTGACTATTAATGCCTGAGGTAAACCCTGAATCATCTTCTCTTGAGAGAAGGAGATTGCAGACCATTTTACATAAATTGGGAAGTTTGTTAAACGATAGCGCGGAAATGAAAGGTTCCATAAATATTGAAATAGGCCCTGCTTGGATTAGTTTAGGAGAAGGCAACAATCTGGAAAGGCATGAAAAATTGCACGTAGAGGGAATATTAAGGATGATTAACCCATGGACAAAGTCAGAAGAGTTGAGTGGTTTTTCGTTGTACTTCGAAGACGATCCAGATGGACCATACGCAAGAATCAATATCCGTAAAATGGACATCTCCATATTACTAGATATGGATCGAAATATTCTACCTCAGGATTAATACTCATTATTTATTATAATTTTTTAACATTGTGATTTGACATTCGGGTTCAGGAATAGTTATCTTTCATGAGTCTGCCTTTATTTTAGAAAGTAAGCGTAATTGTCGTAACCTAGATACCTAAATATTTCTTTGCCTTTTGAATCCATTCTTCACTGTTATTTTCTATTACAGCCAGATCTATATTACACTTACCGTGTAGAACCCCTCTTACTTTACCAGTTTTATGATCGTGATCTATTACAGGCATAGTAGGGGCGTACTCCTGTTGATAATATAATGGACCATCACATAAGGCGCATTTGTAACCCTGAGCTTCTATTCCCTGCTCTATGAACATTCGCTTCTCAGATGGTGATAGGCTTAGGTAGACAGAATAATCCCTTACCGTTGCCCAGAGACTCGTAGAAGATACTTTGATGTGATTTATTGAGCTTTTTGTTAGAACCGGTGAATTATTAGCGAGAAATTGGGAGAAAAGATAATTGCTACGATCTTCGTTCTCGATATCCATAAGGCCATTAGGCTGTCCGTATTTATAAACCCGCTTCAGATAATCTATTTTGTCCTGGACCTTAAAGATATTCAACGGATCAACCTTCAGGATATATGAACATTTTCCATATGGCACCTTATCTGCAGTCCAGTAAATGCTACATTGACCAAAATGAACTTTCAGATTTGTAGTATGATTCCATTCATTCCTACATTCTTGATAGAGGTTTTCCAGATATTTCTGCTCTTGCGATGTGAACCTATGGAACTCATTCCTAAGCATTTTAAGTAATGCGATCGAGGGAGTCCGTTCCATTGCTCGTTCCAGTTCAGTTAGAGTAAGTTTAGAGGCATCCATAGTTAAGGATGAAGGAGAGAAATAAATAAATCACCTATGGAATAATTGAACAAGTTTCGGAATATTTTTCTAAATGCAAAAACAGAGAGGTATAATCGATATTTTCAGTTTGAACCCTTTTAAATTGATAGGAGGCGCTTTCTTGATTGAAGAAATCCGAAGACATAATCTTAGATTCGATCTCTATACTTTATCTTTTTTTTATCAAAAACGGGCGATTTATAAATAATATGTGGAGGAATCTCCGATACTTCAACGATAAGAGAGTGTTAGGGCACTTTGACGAAATCCTGAGGTTTTAAGGCTTTTAGATTATTAAATCCAGGATTTCCACTTATTGCATTAAGCAATTTTTCATCCCAAGTTATCAAATAATTAGCCCCAGACACCAAGCAAGTTAATACTATATCTCTATCTTCTGACGTGATTCCCTCTAGTAATTTGCCTCATTCTTCCCTCTTTTTTTCCAACTTAGGTTGTTTTATTAATAATGAAGACTGAATGAAACTATCAAATTTTGCGTGAAAATATTGCTTATTTGTAGTCTTAAGTTTTGGGTCATTATTAAATATATTGACCACTTCACCATAAATTTGATTACATGCATAGTTTAGAATTTCATTTTTTATGACTTTATCAAATATAATAGTATTGAAGGTGTTCTCTTTTTGGTTCCATATTGTGGCGGCGATAACGTTTGTATCAACTACCACTTTTTTCATTTCCGTACCTGATGCGAAGCGCGGAATTTATCACATAGTCCTCATTTATGTCATTTTCCTTGCAAAATTTTGCAAAATATTCATCAACAACCCCTTTTTTCAATGCTGATTTAGTGGTAAACTTTGGATATAATGAATATACATGGTCTAATAGCTCATCAAGTTTCATTCTGTTAAATTCTTCCTTTGTCTTTATGATTTCAATCCTTTCATTTTCATTAAGATTTTTATATAGTTGAGCTGCTTTCTTGAAGCCATCTGGAGTCAATTGAATATCTCTTTCAAATCTTATATCCCCAGAATCCAGCAATTCATCACGGATATCATTTAAAAGGGGTGAAAAAGGACCATAATACGGGGGAATAAAATTGAGTTGTGATCCTACATCCTTAAAGATCCCTTTTCTTGTAAGGATGAAAATTTCCTTATGAAGATGAGTCAATATCGGAACGGGCTCATTATCTCTTCCCGTTTTACCCCTCGCATATAGAAAAACTAATAACAATGTTCTACCATCCACATAAAGGTAGAGTTTTCTTATCTCATAAAGTTTGCGAATTTCTATAGATGAATATAATCCATCAACTCAATTCATCAAACTTAAATTATTGACAGTATTGACATCTTACCAACCTTTTAATTTTGATTTAAATACATAGCGGCTATACCATCCAAGATCCTAGATAATTGATAACATAGGTTATTTGAATTGTCAACTACCCCACCTTGGGATATGAATTAGTTAATCGAGCAATCAAAAAATCACTTTCAAAAGACGGTTATAAAGCCAAAATAAAAAATCAAATTTGCAAGATGAGGGGTCAGGTAGTGTAATTTATCGTTCTAACCCTCATGACCTCTCAAAACACTCATCTGGAAGCACTTTTCTTTCAGATTTAAGGTGATACATTCTCGATACTCTAGGAGAACGACAATATAATTATTAGAGACCGGAAATAATTCAGAATCCCATTAAAAATTTTCGTTTTCTGGGCACAATTATCGAACAGTTCTGGAGATGATCTAGAGATATATTGGGATGAGACCGTACCATTTCGGGAAACCCTGAATTATTCGCTAAATTTGGTATATCAGGAGAATCTGGAGATGCCTGGAAATAAAGTATGTTCTCCAGACCCAGAGAGTGCACCCATGACTACCTATTATTCGCACTCTCTAGGCATTCAAACTTATCAAGATATGCTGTTCTTACATGCATATGTTGCCCCCTTCCAAGGAAAAAGAGAAAGAAAATCTTCTTGTATAGCCACATAACATCATCGATATTGATATCTATATGCGCGTGCTGTAAGCTTAATAAAAAACTATATAATCCGTTGAAGGCATCGAGATATCAATTTATTTTGTCATAGAAAGAGTATTCCACTTCTCACACACTTTGGTCACTCTTTCAAGATGGGTAAGGGTTAAATTGATGTTCTCCTGCTTTGAATAAAACTTATTTGCATTGAATATTTAGAATGGATAGCTACGGCTATCCCAATTGTCGAAAAAATAGATAGAAAACAGGAATATGAAGATGGTAAAAGTGATCCTTTTCAAATATTTTCAATGCTGGACAGATCAATCAAACGTTATTCTTCAATGAGATAAGGTTATTCGAAATCATCTTTGTTGTTGAGAAACATATTTATAGCATTTCATCAATTTATAAAAGGAGTCTAATGAAAAATAAAACATATTTTCTAATTCTGGTTGTGGCAGTTCTGCTCCTTTTTCCCTCATCCATCCCTAGGAATGCAACAGCTCAGAATGATGGGCATATGAATTTCAACACAACTCCGATTACTCCAGAAATATTGGGTTATTCAATAAAGA
>Ga0080006_1157256_pt1 | contig 10461 bp, 6 predicted proteins | sample RS3BMetagenome_FD_69209 | JGI IMG/M metagenome (GOLD analysis project Ga0080006, IMG submission 69209) | Ferric oxide microbial mat and aquatic microbial communities from Rainbow Spring, Yellowstone National Park, USA - RS3B (SPADES... ... | reverse complement strand
GGTTCGCGGGCTTGCCGCCGGCCGCGCCGGAGTTGGTCCGATGGGCGGCGGCGGGCTGCGAGGCGGAAAGGCCGTACCAAGCCGACACGCCCAGAACGGCGAAGCAGGCGAGACAACCCGCCAGGAGCGCAAAGCTTTCGCGTCGGGAGCGAGACGTGGTCTCGCGTTCAATCCAGCTCTGGATCGGTTTGACGACCGACTTCGGTCGCAGCGGACCTCCATTCGTGCCCGTTGGCAAATGCGTCGCCTCGCGGCCTTTGACGAGCTGATGCATTCGCTCCTTCACTTCCGGAGGGACCTTGGCACGCTGCCCAAGCAGGCTCAGAATCTGGTGGGCGCTGGCGACTTCAGCGAGACAGACATCATTGCTCAGGCATTGCTTCTCGACCTCCGCCACCTGTTCCGCGTCGAGATCGTTATCGAGATAACTGGCGACGAGATTGGGATCAATCCACTCGGGACCTGTGCTCTTGGGGACCGTGAGCCGGCGCTGTCGGGTCACTCTGCGGATTCGTTCAACCAATTCCTGGGCGTACGGGCTCTCCGCGACCTGGTTGCCGATTTCTCGGACCTGCGACGGCGACAAGGTGTCGTCCATCCAGGCCAATAGAGTACGCAAGGTTAGCCGCATCCCCTGGTCCTTTCTCGAGTTGATCCAATTCCGACAACAATCGAGGGACGTGCTCCGGGTGGAAGAGATCGGTCCCTTTTCATTTAGTAGTGCCTTCGGCAGGCCGAATCCGTGGGGTGTCCGTCAAAAAAATCGCAGAAACTTCTTAAAGCAACCCGTGGAGCCCGCATCAGCGTCAAGGCTGGAGTAACCGATAAACCCGGAACCACGGATCACGCTCACCCTCTCCATAGACCATCTGAAATCTGTCGGGATGAGAGTCGGCCCATTGCTTCTCGATCGGGAATCCCGCCGAATCCGCGACATTGTGCGCACCCTCGGAGGTGTTCACCCGGGTGACCACCAGCAACTGAATTCGCTCGGCCTCCAGGTTCGCTAACCAAGCCAGGTAATCCGGCCTGAGGCGATCCCAGCCGGGCCTCGAATTGGGCCAGACCCCGTTCCCTTCAGATTCCGCAAGGTGATGATAATCGTGGAGCAGCCAGTCCCGGTGCTTGTCGATGTTGATGTAGCGAACGTCGTTACGAAGTCCCGTTCCAAACAGATAATAGGGGATGTTCGTTCCCGCGTAGGCGACTCGCGCGCCGTTGGGACCGGCCAGATTGTCGAAATTCATCCAGCCCACGTAAAAGTCGCGAAACGGAGGATAAAAGAGTTGCCTGGGTGTAGCCGCGGTTCCAGGACCGTAGGCGAAGAACCCAAGCAGCAACAGGGCCGACAAACTCGCGATCGGAAGTGTGTGGCGAGCCAACCCAGCCTTCTTCGCTGGCCTCGTCCAACTCCATGCGACGATTCCGGCAAGTACCCCGGTCGTCACATAAAGGGCAAGGTATAGGCTCGAAGCGAGGTCGCCCCCACTTGCGAGTGTTCGAGAGACCGTCGAAACCAGGCTCAGGGGAGGGCTAATGGCGTTCGGGATCAGGTGAGTTAGATCCCAAGGGATCGCCCGGTCGTCCAGGGCCGCGATCGGCCAGCTTTGAGGGGTCGCGATGTGCACGATCAGGAGAAATGAGCCGAGGATTCCTAGCCATCTGGAGCGGTCGAAAGTCTGGGCCAATGGTGCGACCGCCAAGCCCAGGGCCTGAAGCATGAATCGCTGCTGAGTTCGATAAGGGACGAACAGCCAGTACAACAGGACGTTGGCGACCGAAAGCAGCGAGATTAACCAGATCCACCGCGTCTGGGCAGGCTTCGGGGGTCGCGGAACCGCCCAGGCACCCGCGACCGCGACGATCCAGAAAGGCGCTAGCCTCGGATCGAGAACCGCGAGCATGATGTCTCCGAAGGCGCGCCAGAAAGACAAAGGAATGTAGAACTGGCTCTGTTGCATCGCGTCGGGCCCGTACCAGCCGGTCAGTAGCGTTCGGCCGAAGAGTTCAACCCGGAGGGGGTAAACGGGATTTCCGGTCAGGAGAGCGTTTTGGATGTACCAGAATCCCGACAAAATCAAGGTCGACAGAATCAGGCCAACCGTGCGAGTGACTCTCTGGTTCGTCGAACCAGGACGCTTTAGGGCGGCGGTGAGCGCGAAGAGGATCAGAGGTGGCACGAAGACGATGGCAACGGATTTCGTGCCTAGCGCTCCGCCGGCGGCCAATCCCCCGAGGAAAAGGGATGTGATCCCGTCATTTCCCCGCGCATATCGTAGGAAGAAGTACGTCGCCACGAGGTAGTTGGCGATGAAAATCGTGTCGACATTGGCCTGGAACGAGAAGACGAGAAACGCCGTCGAGGTGAGAAACCAGGTTGTCGCGATCAAACTCGAGGATCGCCCCGCGCCTAGCAGACGGGAGATCTGATAGGAAGCAATCCCCGAGAGCACGAGAAATGGGGCCTGGCCGACTCTGGCGAATCGATCTCCGCCCCAGGTGGCGATGAGCCAAGCGAACCAGAGATCGCCATTCGCGGGGAAGTAAGTTGCGGCATTTTCGCCGAATGGCGCGGCGACCAAGAAATATTTCCCCGCCTTCCACCAGCGCGTGGCGAAATAAAGATGATAGATTGGACCGTCGCTCATGACCTTGACCGGGAAAAACAATGATTGGGAAGCCATTTCCAGGCAGACCCAGATCAAAGCCGTGAGACAGAGAAGCGCCGGCCAGGCGAGAACTTGGGTTTTCGTTAAAGCCGCTACAGGTCCATCTTGCTCCGCCTCGCCGAGCCGATACCGGGTGCCCAAGGCGACCAAAAGACCGAGACCAACCCAGCACGCGAGGCCTGGTGGATTGAGGAATCCTAGAATACCGAGGATTTGCATTCCCAGAATGCACCAAGCCCATGCGAGTAGAGATGAGGCGAGGAGTCTCGCGCCCACTTCCTTCGAACCAAAAACCGAATAAGCGCCCCACCAACCCGAGCCCAGTAAGATGATATTGAGCAAAAGACCCAAGGCCTGAACCATCGTCTTCCTCTTGGAGTATGCCTCGCGATTCGGCGGAATTGGGGCGTTTGAGAATCCACGGTCTCTAGGGTTCGCGATTTCGATTGTCGAGGATAACGAATCTTCGCGAAACGACGATCGGCAGTCTCGTTCCTCGGGTTGGGACCGGCGGTGTCCAGTACGATCGAGCTTCCCACCCTGAGTCTCAGAAGAACACTCACGTTGGAGACATTCGGTTCCATGTCGAAACCGCTGCTACTCGGAATCGAAATCGGTGGCACCAAGCTCCAGTTAGGGCTCGGATTCGGTGACGGCCGGCTCGTTGCCCTGGAACGTCGGACCATCGAGCCCGCCAACGGCGCCTCGGGTATCCTGGAGCAGATTCGTGACGCTCACTCTTTATTGCTCAACCGTCCCGAAATCATGTCGCTGGGTCCCATCGTTGGGGTCGGCGTTGGGTTCGGCGGACCCGTCGACGACCAGGCGGGTGCCGTGATCAAATCTTATCAGGTCGAGGGGTGGGAGGGATTCCCTCTCGCGAATTGGCTCGTGGCGAACCTTTCGATACCACATGCGATCCTGCAAAACGACGCGGATACCGCCGGATTGGCGGAGGCCCGTTATGGAGCCGGCCAAGGCTTTTCGCCGGTCTTTTACGTCACGATCGGGAGTGGGATCGGCGGCGCCTTGATCATTGACGGTCAAATCTACCGAGGTTCCGGCCAGGGAGCGGCGGAAATCGGTCATCTCCAGGTATTGGTCGATTCGCCGAGCGGACCCATCACCCGCGAACTGGAACAGGTTGCCTCCGGTTGGGGCATCGGTCGGGAAGGACAAGCGACGGCTCGTCGATTGCTCGAAGCCGGCCAAGCCGACTGGCCTCTCCTGCGAGCTGTCGACAACGATCCGAGTCGAATCACCGGCCAGATGATCGGCGTTGCCGCCATCGAAGGAGACCCAATCGCGTATCAAATTCTGGAAGGCGCGCGAAATGCGATTGTGTTTGCATTGAAGCAAGCAATTGTTTTGCTGGCGCCACGGCGTATTATTTTAGGGGGAGGGGTATCGTTACTCGGTGAAACGCACTGGCATAAACCGATCAGGAGACTGATTGACCGTGACGTCTTTGCACCGTTCCGCTCCACCTTCGACATCGTTGGTCCAAAATTCGGCGAGGAAGTGGTCGTCCATGGAGCCATTGCTTTGGCGGCTGACGCGACCTCGAATCCGAATCGAACTGCCGTCCGTGGATAAATGGAAGATGGTTCCAGCGCAGTCTTCGTTTGCGACAAGGAAATGCATCGAATTCGGGCAAAGAAGCCAATTTGATGGGCTTGTACGAATTTTGGCGATCAACCTCCTCATTGTAAAAACTGGCTCTTCCTTGTGATCTCGCGAAGAATCGAAAAAATCGACTTGCCATTTGGTTCCGATGAGCAAGATTTTCTCATGCATTTGTTCTTCGGAGTTGCACTTCTGGTGGAAAAGTTGTTGATATTCGATTCAGGCGCTGAATTTGCTAGACTCGTGCGAAGAATGTGAAGATTTGGTTTCCAATTTGGGGTCGAAAAGGTCCCGCTCCTGTAAATCGATTCACGAAGGTCTCGACAAGAACGGAATTTCTGCGAACCATGTTGGCATCACCAACGTCTACAATTTAAAGAGATCGAGAAGTTGGGTGGGATGTGAGTGGGGCGAAGCGGCAGATGCACCGAGTGAATGCCGATCTGATCGAGCAAGTGGAGGAAGTGGAATTTCCGGCTTTTTTCTTTTTGATTGTGAGTGGTTGAGGTATCTAGATTCGATTTCATTCTGATTCAATCCATAATCTTTGACTTCGAGGGCTCGCCATGACAGCCAAATTGGCCGACATGCAACTGTGGCAGCAAAACCTGGCCTCGCTGATCCGTTCGGGGCTCTTTAATCGTGCCTCGACGGGCGAATTCAACGGGTTATTCACAGTCGTTGGAGTTTACGCGGACGAGACGTGCTCCGCTCCTCTGGCCAAATACTCCGACTCTCGCAGGGCTCTCGACGCGGCAAACCTCGTAAATCGCCTTGCCAATGTGCCTCGGGCGATCGACTCGAGCTGAAGCCAACCGAACGGTACTCGACTGGGGCCTCGGGCTGATTGCTGGTTCGTCTCCTTGGGTTCGAGTTCGGCAACGACACAAAAAAATGCCTCGGCGTTACTTCACGCGGGAAGTCGCCGAGGCATTTTGCTGCGCCGAGCTCGACGACCCGAAGGACGATCACGCCGTTAGGGTTGTGTTTTGCCCTCAATTCCCGTTGGAAGAGTTGATCAAACCGGGTATGAAGGTGCTGGGTTCGGATCGAGGGATGAGCTTCCAGCATGAGGGACCGCGCCATGGTTGGCAGACCGCAACTCTTTCGGGTTTTGCTCTTCTTGATCTGTCTTGGCTCAGGTGGCTGTCATCCCGGAGGAGAGTCCGAGAATTCCGTCCCCGTCGCGGAAACGATGGCCGGTATCGCACGACGACTCTCGGAGCGTCAGTCACTTGCAACTTTGAATTACCTGGCGACGGACGGAAGCGCGTTGCTGAAAACGCTCACGCGAAGCGAACGAGATCACCTCGGCAGAGATTATCTGAAAATTTCAATTGGAGCGCCCGCGACGGTTTTCGTCGCCGCGCCCGCGGACTCCATCCCCTTCTGGCTCGAAGACCAAGGTTTCGAGGCGACCACGACGCGACTCGAGAACGAAAACGGCGACTGGCGACTCTTTCGTCGAAATGTTTCGGCAGGGACCCTCGGCCTGGGAGTCAATGGACTTGATCGGACTCCGCCGGGACACTACGCGGTGTTTTTGAAACCCGCGAGCAAATCGATCACGGATTTACGCGACTTAGTCACGCTTCAGAATACCGATGCCGCCGATTGGCGAATCCTCCCGGTGAACGGCGGCTCCAAGATTTCCCCGGCGTTCGATGTCCACCGGCCGTTCCGCGATCTCCCCCCTGAGCTTGAAAACTCAGTGCTCATTCAGGCAAGGCACGAGCATCGCCACTTCGCACTCCTGGCCCCTTCAAGAATCTGGAAGACCCATGTCGCCTCCAGAAACTCACCCGACCAGATCACCATCTCGTTCGGGGGCGATCCCACCAGGGAGTTGGTGTGGAGTTGGCGCACTCGGCCCGAGGTCCAGGGAACTCAACTTCGCCTCAAGCTGGACAAGGATACGTCAGGAACATCCGTCCCCGCTCGCGGGAACGACACGGAAACGCTCGCACGGATCGTTGGTGGCGAGTCAATCCTGGTGGATACTCCGTGCGTTCTGAATGATCCCGCGATCCGCCGACATCGAGTCGCGGCCCATGATTTAGTGCCGGATCAAACTTACCTCTACTCGATCGGCGATGGCTCGGCGGATGGCTGGAGTCCCTGGCGGAAAGTTCGAACGGCCCCGGGGCGTCGGGCACACACCCGGTTTCTCTATCTCGGAGACGCACAGACAGGCCTCGAGACGTGGGGCCGGCGACTGGAAAATGCTTACAAGCAAAATCCGGATGTCAGGTTCGCGCTGATCGCCGGAGATCTGGTGGACCGAGGGAACGAGCGAACGAACTGGGATCACTTCTTCCTTCGAAGCGCCGGGGTCTTCGATCGCCTTCCGCTCATGCCTTGCGTGGGCAATCACGAATACCTCGATCAAGGGCCGCGACTCTATCAAATGTTCTTCGACTTGCCCAGGAATGGCCCTAACTCGTCCGGTCCGGATCTCGTCTACTCGTTTGAATATGGAGATTCGTTCTTCGCGATGCTCGACAGTACGATGGCCGTCTCAAGCCAAACATCCGTCGCCGCGCAAGCCGCCTGGCTCGATGAAGCGCTGACCAAGACGGCCGCTTCCTGGAAGTTCGTGATGTTCCATCATCCGGTTTATGCTTCGCGCAGAAAACGGGACAATTTGCCGCTTCAAAAGCACTGGGTACCCATATTTGACAAGCACCAAGTCGACATCGTTTTTCAAGGACACGACCACACCTACATTCGCACTCATTCCCTGAAGGCGAATCGGCGAATCGGCCCGACCGAACAAGGAACTTTCTACGTCGTCTCGGTCTCCGGTGACAAGTTTTACGATCAGGAACCGCGGCAAGATTATGCGGTCGCCCGGACCAAGTTGCCCACCTATCAAGTCATCGATATTGATGCCGAGTCCGGTAGACTCAGTTATCGCTCTTTGGCCGAATCCGGCGAGAAAGTCGATTCGTTCGAAATTACGAAAAGCCCCAGTTCGTCCCGGGTGATGCAGTTTGCCAAAGGGAAATGATCCGAACGCCACTCATCGCCTGAGACTGGCGAATCTGGAGAGCACCTGGGGTCCGATCGTGAAATGAAGGTAGGCAATTCCCCAAACGACGATCCAGCAGAGAGCGATCCACCCCCGCCAATCGCAAAACGCGGAAATCGAATGGGCCAGGTCTCGGATTTTGTCGCTTCGGTTCTTGGCTTGCTTGACTTTCGAGGGTGTCATCGTCGGCGAGTCTCGGCTCGGATTAGAAGGGGTGGGTCGGGTTGATCGGCGATGGGACCAGCGAGCGAAGCCACCATCTCCGGGCGGATCGATAGACATCCTCGGGCCTCAGGCCGGTCATGCAGGGATGGTCCGAGAGCGGGCAGGTTTTCTGATGACAAGGTCCGCAACTCACTCGACGTCGTAAGATTAACGACTGCTTGGACCACGGACGCCACTGGCCGACTCGGTTGGTTCCACTGAACAGGACGACCGACCTGGTTCCAACACAAGCGGCCAGGTGTGCGGGGCCGGAGTCGGCTCCGATGAAGAGATCGGCCCGTTCGAGGAGCGCGGCCGTCTGCGTGACCGTGAGTTGTCCGGTTAGATCGCGGAGCGAGTCGTCCGGCCCGATGAGGCGGGCAAGGGGGGCGTCTTCCGGACCCCCGACGATCACGACGCGCCAATGATCTTCCAGGAACCGCTGAAGCAGATGCTTCCATGAGCGAGGAGGCCATCGTTTCGCCGCCGTGCCCGCTCCCAGATGCACCGCGAGCAAGGGTGGCGCGGCCGCGAACTGATCGGCATGGAACCAGTCGTCTTCGAGCAGTTCGGACTCTCGCGACGAGTTGGACTTTCTGGTCACTCCAAGATCTCGACGGAACGGGCCGGCCTGCGCTTCAATCAGGGCTTCCTGTCGAAGCGACTGCCTGGACGGCCAGGCCTCCGCGAGTCGTCGGGCCACCACCACTCGATCATCGTCGGTCACGAGGATCTCGGTACGATAAGGATGGCTCGGAGAGATGCCGAGAGGCTCGAGAAGCGCCAGTCTCGAGCGTGATTCGTGTCGGCCGGGGATCCAGTCGGCGACATCGGTCAGCATGAAGGCTCCTCCTCCCATCGCCCAGCCGACCCTTCGGGGAATCCCCGCGAGCGTGAGGACCAGAATGCTGAGAATGTCTCCGCGGACGTCGATACCAAGGTCGTAGCCCGAGTTGCGTAGCGACCAGCCAAGTCCCCAGACACTGCCGAGGAATCCTCGACTCGATGGTTGCCTGTCGAACCAGGTGCGGCGAGCGATTCGAACCCGGCTCACATGTTCGTTCGCCTCGAACACCTCATGATTGCTGGCCGATGCCAGGACGTCGATCTCGGCGTCTGGGAACGCCGACTTCAATTGGGCGATGAACGGGCTGGTTAAAATCGCGTCACCCAGGTGATCGAGCTGGACGATGAGGATTTTGCGAGGAGGTTCGCTGGACTGGGTTGGTCGGAATTTCCGCCAGGTACGGTTCAGCAGCCAGCCGACCGTATCGATCGCGCGCACGGAGAATCGCCATCGCAGTTTGCTGTAGCGATACCTCGGGAAGGCAGCGTGTTTGAGATCAGCGCGTGATCTGATCATAGATCTCCGCAGTCCTTTGCGACACGACCGGCCAAAGATATCGAGAAGCCACAAATCGGGAAAGACGGCTATTTCGTCTTTGATGCCAGCAGGATTGCAGAGCCTGGGAGATTCCGGCTGGACGGTTAGGATGCGCGTAAGTTGCCATGTCGCCGAAATATTCCCGCGTCGAACCGTTCGGAGTAAGCACGAGCGGGCAACCCGTCAAAGCCGCCTCCAGGGCGGCCAAACCAGGAGTCTCGAACCAACTCGGCAAGGCGAAAACCTTCGCCGCCGCATAGGCTGAGGCGAGAAGCGGATCATGGTGGTCGCTCGCTCCCAGCCAGGTCGCCAGGCGTCCCCCTTCTCGGCGGCACTGGAGGGCGTATTCCTCGGAAGCGGCCGTGGCCTCGCCGATGACGACGATCGGGATGCCGAGCGATTTCACGGCCCGGATCAGTCCCAGAGTATTTTTCCTCGGTTCGATTCGGCCCACGTAGAGCACGAAGTCTCGGTCGCCGTGGCGGGATCGAAACAGATCGGGCTCGGCTTCCTCGAAGTGGGCGGAGACACCGTTCGGGACGACATCGATCTTGCCCGACTCGACCGCGAACAACTTCCTCAGCTGTGTTCCTTCCGCGACTGAATTGGGAAGGACGGCGTCCGCGAGGTCGAGCAATTCCTTCCTCCAGCCTCCCAGCCGGGGTGCGGCTCGCCGTAATGCCCAACGCGCGAGACCGCCGGCCTTTTTCCAGAGCCTCTCTTCCAGCGCCCAGATCGCGCGGGGTTCAAACCAGCAGATCGGCGATAGAACAACGGGGGTTCCTCGCCGCTTCGCCACGCGAGCGAGTTCAAGCCCTTCTCGCGACATGCCGAAGAGGTGAAGCAGCCGCGAGTGTTGGAGACGGTCGGTCCAGGGGGAAAACAGTCGAATCGGAATTCCCAGCGCTTCGAGCTCCCGCCCCGTCTGCACAAGTTGATTTTCGCCGCCTCCAGGGGCCTGGAACGCGAACGACGGGGCGTGAAAGATCACCGAGCCATGCGGCGAACCGCCCCTTGAGCGAGACTCGAGCCAGGCTGCCGTGGCGCTTCGATGAGCCAGTGGGCTCGCCGGGGCTTCGGTCGCCGACATCATTCCACCTCCGTTCGCTGCAATTTCCACAGCCGGAGCCCGAGTTTCAGCCGATCCTGGAACGTGGTTCTGGCAAGCTCTTCGATCGGAGTTGCCGTCTCCCAGTCCATGACCTCGCGGATCGTCTCCTTCAGGCTGAGACGACTTTGCTCGTACCGTGGTGGATCGGGGAATTCGGAGGAATCGACGCGTCGCTCGTACGCGAGATCATCGAGGTCGATGGTCATCCTCGGGCCGTTCACGGGTAGTGTCGACTGGAATCGGCCTCGATGGATTTCGATCCCAAGCGGGTATTTGGAATCCCACTCGTCGAATTGAATCTCGAATTGATTCGGTTCACGAGGAACGACCAGACACCGACGCGTTTGCCGCCAGAGCCACCAGGTCGCCCAATCCGTGAGCGTGGCTTTCCAGACCAGCGCTTCGCCGTCGATCAGTCTTGCCAGGTGAGACAGGA
>Ga0080006_1149696_pt1 | contig 10461 bp, 10 predicted proteins | sample RS3BMetagenome_FD_69209 | JGI IMG/M metagenome (GOLD analysis project Ga0080006, IMG submission 69209) | Ferric oxide microbial mat and aquatic microbial communities from Rainbow Spring, Yellowstone National Park, USA - RS3B (SPADES... ... | reverse complement strand
GCACCTTGACCCGCAGATCCTCACCCAGCCCCACCCGACGTGACCTGTAGGCCGCAGAAAATGTGATCATATGGCCTTCCCGACATGCGAAGTGCCTGCTCAATCGCTTACCTCCTCCCATAAACACGAAACGGGCGGGCTCCGGGAGTTCCCGGCACCCGCCCGCTTTGCGTTGTGCTTAGTACTGGGTGAGGTCGCTCAGACGAGCGTTGACCCAAGTCGCGCCGCCCGCCTTCCAGAAGGCGAAGACGAGCGCCGCGATGATCACGACGATGCCGAGGACCATCAGTTCGTTCACCCAGGACGACTGGCCGAGCTCCTCATGGCGCAGACGGGCCAGAAACGACTGGGAGCGGACGGCTGCGCGGAGGGCGACACGCTCGATACGGGCACGAAACTTGTACATCAGGCAAACCTCCCGGACGAAGTAGGATCGGGGCACGGACGAGTACAACGGAGTAATGGGCAACCAGGGCGCGGGCTCAGATCGTGTCAAGGAACACCGGACGCTCCCAACCCCCCGCATATACGGTGGTTTAGAACATGCTCGTTGCGCCGGAGCCGAGTAGCCAGCCCGCAACGACGAGAATCATGATCCCGAAGATGGCGAAGCCGGGCGCCGTGGTCATTACCATGTCGAGCCTGTTCGTCTGCTCTTCGGTCTCCTTCTCGCGTGTGATGCGCAGAAGGTCCTGCAAAGGCTCCAGTGCGGCACCGGACAGTCGTGAGCCCCATGCCTGGGTGATCGTATCCGTGAAGGTGCGGAACTCGAGGCGGTTCACGCGGTCGGCGAGCCGCCGGAACGCTTCCCTGGCCGTCTGGATCTCGCCGTGCTCGTCCCGCGAAGCGGAAACGGTGGACATCTCGGTAAGCGTGCGTTGCACGTCGCGCCGCAGAGGGTCGCGCATGCCGGGGAGCACCGCGTTCAAGCTGTCCTGCACGGTCCTGCCAAGGTCGAGATGAACCCGCAGCACCGCGATTAGGGACGGCAGCCCGCGCACCATCTGGTGCTGCCAGTCGCGATACTGGCGCATCACCATCACGCCCGCGATGCGCCACGCGGCAATGACGAGAGGCACGAGCACCACGAGCGCGATCCACCAGGACACAAGCAGCAACCCAAGGAACAGCGCCGCGGAGATAGCCCCAGTCATGACCGCGATACGCGATGGCGGCCAGCCGAGGGCATCTGCGGCATGCCGGATGGGTGCGGCGGTCTGTCTTTCAACGGCGTGTGTGATGGCGAGGACAACGCTCTTCCAAGTCGACACGGGAGAGACTCCGAAGTGAAACCGGGTCTGCGGGATGAAAGCGAACCACACCGCAAGGCCCGTCAGAAGGACGGTCGCGAGGCCGAGGACCATGGTCAAGCGATCTCCTCCTTCCTAGACTCTGATCTCCTCGGACTTGCCGACCGAGTTCTTCACCACGTAGGCAGCGGCGGCGAACAGCAGCATCGCAACGTCGGCACTCGCCTGTCCCGCTACGGAGTTCTGGAACACGACGGCGGTAGAGGCAGAGAACAGGGGCAGCAGCAGGAACGCCACCATCGGCAAGCCGATGATGGCGTTCGCGAAGTGGCGGGTGGACGCGATCTTGGCTTGCTTCTTCTGGTCGCCCCGGATTCTCTCGGTCCAGGCGTCGATCAGTTCAGAGAGCAACTCGGCCGCCGGCTTCTCTCGCCGGTCGGCCTTGATGATCTCGGCGAGAAGCTGCAGCTCCGAGTGACCGAGCCTGATCCCGAGGTCGTAGATGCCCTCCTCGGCGCTGCCGCCTACGGTCTCGCGCGCCAACGCCATCGCCAGCCAGGACTTGAGCGGCTCCTGCAGGCCCGGCACCGTCTGGCGCAGGGCCGTAACGGGGTGCCCCTGCACCGGCAGGGTGAAGCGCATGGTGTTCGCCATGACATACGCCTCGTTGTCCGCCGCCCGCCAGCGGGCCAGCGCCAGGTTGCGCAGCAGCGCGATCGGCCCCTGGAAGCCGAAGACGCCGAAGATCACGGCGACGATGACGTTGTGCGTCAGAGTCAGGGCCACCAGGCCGACGAAGCCGCCCACGACGAGCTGGATCGGGCGCACCATGAGATACGGGATGGGGATGCCCGACATCCAGACGAGTCGCTTGACACCCTTGAGGTTCTCCTCGTCCTTGACCGACCGGCTCTTGGCACGCTGCCTCTTGTTCGGGGGTGGCGCGTTGCCGAAGAGGAACCCCTGGCGCGGCGCGGTGATCGCGTAGACCGCGAAGGCCACCATCGCCGCCGCCAGAAGCGTGAGGAGCAGACGCATCAGCTACACCTCGCCTGCTAGGATGTCGTCCATCCAGGATTGACGCTCGACGCTGAACTCGGCGACTCGCTCATGGCTGTCGTCCTTCGCGTTCCAGCGGAAGAGGTCCACCATCTTGCCGCCCACCGGCTCGCAGACGCGGGTGACACGACGCCGGCCGTCGCGCAGCTTGTCGAGGTGGATGACGAGATCGACGGCGGTGTAGACCTCGTACGTCAGGGCGTCCTGGTCGATGCCCATGCCCGCCTTCTGGCTGATCCAGTACATGCGGGCGCCGAGCTCCTCGGGGCGCCGCAGGTGCATCGTGAAGATCAAACCGCCGTGCTCGGTCTTGGCGGCCTCGATCGCGTCCATGGCCTCTACGCTGCGGACCTCGCCGATCACCAGGCGGTCAGGACGCATGCGCAGGGCGTTCACGAACAGGTCGTGCAGCGTGACCTCGATGCCGGAGTCGTCGTCGCCCGTCTTCACAGCAACCAGTGGAACCGCGTGCGGGTGGCGCAGCCGCAGCTCCTCGGTATCCTCAAGCACCAGCACGCGCTCGTTCGGATCGTTGAAGGTGGCGTTCGCTAGGGCTCGTAGCAGGGTCGTCTTGCCGGAGCCCGTGGAGCCTGAGACCAGCACATTCAGCCGACCGCGTACCGAGCGCACCGCAAGATCGGCGATCTCGCCCGAAAGAGCGCCGGCAGCCACGAGGTCGCTGAGCTCGAGAGGACGCGACATGTCGCGCTTGCGGATCGTGATACAGGCGCCCTTCGGGCAGAGCGAGGGATGCACGAGGTTCACACGGCTACCGTCCGGCCAGGTGAGGTTCAACACAGGGCGGGCACGCTGGAAGCGCTGCCCGACCTTCTGCGCCATGTCCTCGGCCACGGCGGCAGCCTCGTCGACAGAGCCGAGCGGCAAGACCGGGAGGATCTTGCCGCCCTTCTCCAAGCGCACATCGCGCCCGATCACCATGATCTCGGTCACGGCGGGGTCGTCGAGGTACTTCTGCAGGGCGCCCGCCCCCAGGATGCCGGAGCGCAGTTCCTCGCGCAGGCGCCGGGCCTGATCGGGCCGGAGCCGCACCTGGGCGACGGCCTGTGCGATCGCGGTGTCGACCTGGACCTCGTGCTCCCGCGGGTCCACCAGGATCTCCTGGAAGTTGGCATGCAGCCACTCGGACGCCTGTTCCCTTGCCTGCTGGTAGGGGTCGGAGGCTACGCCGAATCCTTCTCGCTGCTGCGAAGCCTCCGTCTCGATGCCGCGCTCCGCGCGGTACGACTCGAGATTGATCTTCCCGCGCATTAGCGGTTGCCTCCCTTCTTCAGGCGAGGTGTCCGCCCGAACAGCATGCCGCGCCGCGGCTTCTCGGCGGTGGGCTCCTCGTCGTCCATCAGGTTCTGCACGAAGGCGCGGAACGGGCCGATCGGGCGCTCGCGCAGCCCGATCGGCTTGCGCGTCACGCGGGCGGCTTCGTGGTGCAGAGCGTCGTAGGGCAAGGCGAAGGCAAGTGGCAGGCCGAGCATCTGGGCGATCTCGCGCGGCCCCTTGAGGCCCTTCTGCCCCGCGTGAGTCACGACGAGGCCAACCTTACCCTTGGGGATGCGCAGATCCTCAAGCTGCTGCAGCATCCAGGCGTTCTGGTACACCGTCGAATGGTCCGGGGTGGTCACGAGCAGGATCGAGTCGGCGGCGTAGAGCAGGTCCAGCGTCGCTTCGTCCGCGATCTCGAAGGCGGTGTCCACCACGACGAGCCGTGCCTTCTGCGAGGCGTAGTGGAGGATCTCCTTGACGACCGTGCGCGGCACGTCCGCCGTTCCGATGTTCCGCGAGGGGCCAGGGATGACCACGACGCCCTTCATCACCTCGGGGAGCTTGTCAACCCACTCCTGCAGGATCTGCATGTCCCTGCGGTCGAGGGCAACCGGCGGCTCGCCAAGCTTGGGCGGCGCGATGTTGAGGGTGTTCAGGAGTTCCCGCAGGTCGGCCCGCTGGGCGTCTTCGGGCACGAACTGCAGCAGGAGGTCAGGCTTCGTGAAGTCGAGGTCCACACCGATCACGCCGCCCTCTCGCGCTGCGGCGAGCAGGTTTGCGGCTACGGTGGTCTTACCGACGTTGCCGCGGCCCGACACGACAGCGACGATCTTGGCGTAGCGCGTGACGACGCTCGGCGCCGCTTCAGGCGGGAGTTCGGCGATCGTCGACGGCCCCGGCTGGACACGCTGGCGGGGCGCGATCTCGAAGCCCTCGGGCATCAGGTCGGCGATGTCCGACCAGGTGCGGTCCTCGGCGAGTGCGGCCTTCATGGAATCGAGGTCCAGGTCCTGGCCGGACACGACGTTGAAGATGCCGTACTGGGCGCCGGCCTGGACGAGAGTGCGGCCCTCTTCATCGGGCTCCCCCAGAAGCAGGGCGATGCGGCAGTTCGGCGCCGCGCGACGGATCGCCGGGAGAGCGCTCAGGATGTCGCCGCTGCCCGGCAGATAACGAGAAACGAGTGCGGTGTCGGGCTTCTCTTCCTTGAGGGCGGTCACGAGGTCGTCGAGCATCGAGACCTGCCGCAGGATGCGGAAGTCTCCTTCAAGGTGCTGGGCCAGGGTTGGGTTGAGGTGCTCTCCCACAGCGAGCACAAGGCTGGGCTGAGCGGCGGCACCACGCAGATTGAAACGGATCACAGAGTCGGCCAAGAGAATCCACCTCCACAAATAGCGAAACCCGCCGCAAGGGAGCGACGGGGTGACCTTCCGACGGGCAGCATCGTGTAAGGGACCGCATGTAAGATCTCAGTTGCTTGCCCAGCATTCGAGAGGGCGACTTGTGGCGCGACCGCCTATGCTGGTCGCGGTCGCCACCCTCATCAACAAGCCAGACCTCGCCGTGGACCACTAGTCACTGGGCCGTAACCACTCTGTAGGTATCATCCAGAACCTAACAGCTTAGGATCAGCAGGAGCCCAGAATGCACGCCAGTGGCGGAGAACAAGCTCACCTTCGGCGCAACTAGCCTGTGGGTAGCGACCGCTTCCATATGCGGCAGTTAGCGATACCCTTTCCTACACCGGCTGATAAAATCTGGCGGTCGCCGCTTATTGGTATGTAAAAGGAGGTGAGACTAACCCCCGCTGTCCTGCCGACGTGATCTTACGCCAAAAGATGTTGTCGTTGTCCACCCTGCTCATGGCAAACCCGGCGAAAGCCGGGGACGCAAAGCTGAAGGGTCTACCTCCCGCCCCAGCGGGATAAGACAGCCTGGCCGCCAGGGCAACGAAAGGTTCGCTGTCCTTGTGGCGGGTCTTGGGACCCGCCCATTTTGTCACCAAGGGCTGTCCACCGCCGTGCGGGAAATGGAAGGGGATGGCGTCGTGATTGACGCTCAGGACTTGCTCACTTTGACCGGCGCAACCGCGGTGACATCCGCGGTCTATTTCCTGATCCACCAGCTGAAACCGTCGCTGCCGAGGGTATGGACGGTGCTGGTGGTGTCCGAGCTGACCGTGTGGATCGGCGGGCTCGTCACAACGCCCATCACAGTGCAGAGTGGCATCCTCCTCACCCTAAATGGGTTCGTCGTCGCGGCGACTTCGCTCGGCGGCATCCATGGCGTGGTCGATGGCGGTCAGCAACCTACCAATGGGGGGCGTGCGGCATGAGATACGCGGACTTGGCAGCTCTTCGCTGGGTTGAGGTAACGATACGTCGCGCTGGGCGACAGGCGGCGTCCCGCTACTTCCGCTACGCGCAAGAGCTACCGACTGGCCGTGCGGACGCTGATGCCTTCTGGAGTCGCATCGAGGCGGCGATGGACGAGGACCCGGATTCGGCCATGGACATCTGGCAAGCGTTTAGGACCCTCCCCAAGGATGAGCGCCAGGTGCTCTTCCTCAGCGTGGTCGCGGACTGGCCCCAGAAGCGGATTGCCGCCTCTCTGCGCCGCTCGCAGGCGCGTGTAAGCCAACTGCGGCACCACGCACTCCATCACATGCGAGAACTACTCGAAGAGGGGAAGGAGCAGCGTGATTAGATGGCCCGGAGACGCACCGTTGCCATCGCGAGTTGTCAAGGCCGCGGCCCGTGGCGACACGGCCGCTATGGCTCAGATCCTGTGCAACTTTCGACCGCTCATCCGCCATGTGGTGCAGAAAGTCCCAGTGGAGTACCGGGAGGATGTCGAGGATGAGATCTACTTGGGCTTGCTGGCTTCATTGACAGCATTCGACTCGTTGGCACCGGACGGACGATCAGTAACTCAGCAAGCAACTCCGCTTATAAAGCAAGGCCCTCAGCTCTTATTGATAGGTGAAAGGAGGCAGAAGATCCAGATCGGCGCGCTCAAAGTCAGCACCTCGAGCACCGACAGCCCACGTGGGAATGGCCGCAGCCGTGCTTTTTGCAGGAACCAAACCTAAAGGAGTGATTCTGACATGGCGAGCGTGCAGGCTCTCGATTTGATAAACATTGGGCCACTTGGCGGTCCAAGCGAGACTGGCATTGCAACCAATGCCCAGTACGATGCGCAACACGGCTACTCGGGTGCGATCCTTGCAGTCGGTGCGGTCCTCGGCACCATTAACTACTACGGATCGATTAGCGAGGCCGAAACGGCCCTGGTCAACTACACTACGAACTACGTGAATGCGTGGAAGAACTACACGAGCACGATGCCGGCGGTTGGCATTTCGTTCAACAACAGTCAAGCTACTTCGACGGCGGGCACCGACGCTGCCACCATCATCAACTATTGGCTAAACAAGGTTGTTGGCAGTATCTCACCATTTGGCCCAGTCTGGGATGTAGAATATGGCGCCGGCTTCTCAGACTATACGGATACCATGAACATGCTCACGGCCTACAAGGCCGGTTCCAGCGTTACGCCCTTCTTTGACGGAGCTGGCAACTGGACCTGCAGTGAAAACCTGGCGCTCTTTGACTACTTTGGCGCTGCACAAATGTTCCCACAGTGCTACTGCAGCAAGAACGACCTCACTGAATGGCAGGGGGGCTGCGGAGGCACGCCGTCAGGGGTCACCGTGACGTCGGACTCGGGCTTGAGTGGGTGCACGCTCGGAGCACAAGGTGGCATCAACACCTATACGTCTGTGTTTGGTGGATGCCCTACAATGGTCCTCGTATATCTGGGCTCGTCGGGCTCTCCGCAAGTATCAGCCAGCAGCCTTTCCTGCTAGCCCAGCAACTTTCACCTCCAGGGGGCGCCGTCGACGGCGCCCCCTGGCTCTATGGGGTGCGTATCTAGAGTTTACCGGCGGAAAGGTTCCAACCATCATGCACGATGCTATTAGCGACCTTTATGAGTGTTTCTTCCCACTGTGTCAGATTGACTGCTGACCGAGGTTTGCGCGGGTAGTTGATCTGCTCCCAAATCCATGCGGGTTGATCTTCTAGATTCACGACCTTATAGAACATCCCGTATAGAACGGTCGGTCCATCATAGTAAACACAGTAGACCGCACGAGCGTTCCCGTGCAGTGCGACGTTTGATCGCAAAGCGGTGCATAGGGTTGGGGAGAATGCTGGGGTGCTGACGTACTCTTGAAACCACAATTGCGCCGTGCCATATGGATCAATCTTCGTCGCCGTGTAGTCAAGTGAGATCTCATTATTGCCAAAGACCCTTACGTCGCTCGGGGTAAACCCTGGTGGGATGTATTGGGGGGCCGGAAGGAAAAACTGTGCATCAAACTTAAACGTCGCCGGGACCTTGGGCGATGAACTAGCCTGGGTAGGTGCAGCCATCATAAATGACAGTCCGATGGTGGCCAGAGCTGCAGCGGCGGCGCGGCCCTGCTTTATCGGACGTGGCTGATCGGTCATGCCAACCCTCCCCCTCGCAAGTCGCGGCACCCAGCGGTAATTCCACTCGCCTTGACGATGGCAGATGCGGCCAGATCAGGCAACTGGAAAGCAATGGTGCGCGGTGTAGTCGAGCCTAGCCACGCAGCCGAAAGCCTCCCTCCAGCAGCGATGCTAAGACGGGCGGGGCCACAGTCGGCGCCCGCCCGCTAGTGCGTGGGTTTACTACTCGATCCAGGGGTTGCTCGAGCCGCTCACAGGAGAGACGTACAACGCAGCCGCTGCCGTGTCGTCTTGACCTCCGGGGTTGGCGGACGAGAGCACCGTGTTCGGAGCGACTGTGCTTGTGACTGTGTGCCAGCCTGTCTCGGTCGTTGTCACCGGCACCTGCACCGTGTACGCCTGCTGCTCTTGCACGTAGGCCGTGTAGGTCTGAGGCACCTCAACGGTCTCGGTGGTGGGTGGCACCCACTCAGCCTGCATCACGGTCGTCGGCGGGTTCCAGACCTGCTCCGACGTGGTGTAGGCCGGATGCCACAGCTCCGTTGTGGTGTAGCCGGGGTGGTACACCGACGTCGTGTAACCAGACGAGCACGAGGTGCTCGTCCAGCCTGGGTAGTATGCCACATGGGGCCTCCCGTTGACGTAAGTGACCGAGGTGTGGCCGGGGTGGTAGACCGAGGAGCACGAACCTGGGTGGTACTCGGTGGTCGTGTAACCGGGGTGGTCGACCGACTGGCTCGTGTAGTCGCCGGGGTGGTTGACCGTCTGCGTGCTGTAGTAGCCCGGCTGCGTGACCGGCACCTGCTGCCAGTAGCCCGGCACGGTCTGCGTCTCCGCCACCATGCGGGTCCCCTGCTCGGGTACGGTGACGGTCTTGTACTTCGTCTCGGTCTGGGTCGATGTGACGGTATAGGTACCATAGACCTGCGCCGACTCGTTCGTGAGCGTAGCTACAGGCCCGCCCTGAAGCATGTTCGTTCCAGCGGGCGCGGTCGGCACGTAGTTGGCCGAGTTCGCGTTGCCCGTATCCTGGCCGCTGTTCTGCGCTGTGTTCGCGGTCTGGTCCCCGTTGCCGAGCGACTGCTGGCCCACGTTGAGCCAGGAGTTCATCCAGGCAGGAACCGCGATCGCGTACCACTTCGAGGACGGCTGCGGGTTCTGAGGCGGGTTCGGGTTTAGGACCTGTGTGTAGCAGTTGGGCGGGGTGCCGAGCTCGCCCGCAGGGCAGGTCGTAGCTCCGCCGCCACCGCCATTGCGCCCGCCAGTACCGCCACCACCACTACCGCCTGTGCCGGTGAAGCCGACCGACGGAGCCTGGTAGAGGCTGACTCCAGCGAGGTAGCCATTGGCGTTGCTCGCGTAGCCGTTACCGGCCCAAGGGTCGGTCGCGCCGCCCGTGCCACCAGACATGCTGGCAAGCGCGTTCAGATTCGACTCCAACCCCGCGAGGCCGGAACTTGCGAAGATGTTCGCCGCCTGGACGAGCATCTGCGCGCCGGTCACGGCGTTCGACCCGCCGACCTGCAGCACGGTGTTGTTCGTGATGTCGGCGAGCGCCTGGTTCATCACCGAACTGACCCAGCCGGTGCCACCGGCCGTGATCGCAAGCTGCGCATTCTGGATCGCTTGCGCGTCCGCCGGGTGTGCCTGCAGGAACTGCTCGAGCATCGCCTGGTACTCTGCCTCCGTCTCTCCCTGCGACACTGGCGGCAGCGTGATGACGGTGGCGTTGGTGACGAGGTTGGTGTTCTGCTGTTCGGCCAGGTCACTGGTCGAAAGGATCACCATGCTGCCGCTTTGCACGGTGGCCGTTCCGTTCGAGACCGCCGTGACAGTCGTGGAACTGCTGGTTGTGACGCCGTTTACCGACGTGCTGGTTGTCGTTGTCTGGTTGCCGTTCTTGTCGGTGACGGTTGTTGTGGTGTTCGTTTGACCGCTACTGGTCGTCGTGGAATTGCTTTGGGTGGTCGTGCCGTTGCTGCTATGCGAGACGGTGGTCTGAGTGGTTGTGCCACTGCTCGATGTGGAGGTGGTCGTGACCGTGGAGCTGCTGCCGTTCGAGGTTGTCACGGTAGTCGTCGTGCCACCATTGCTGTTGGTGGTCTTCACGACGCCCGTGATAGGGCCACCGGTGTTAGACACCCTGGCCCAGGCAGCAGGAGCCGCCGTTGTCAGCGCGAGCACCAGGCTTCCGTTTGGCAAGGGGAAAGGGTACCAGTCCGGCCGCGCAAAAGGGAACCAGGGGAACCACCGGGGAACTAGGCTCGGGGCTGGGGCTCGGGGCTCGGGCTCGGGCTCGGTGCTTGGGGCTGCTGCCGGCCCGCCCTCCGGGGGGTGGAGGGCGGGCGTCGTCATCTGATGACATGATCACGCCAGCA
>Ga0080006_1156181_pt1 | contig 10462 bp, 18 predicted proteins | sample RS3BMetagenome_FD_69209 | JGI IMG/M metagenome (GOLD analysis project Ga0080006, IMG submission 69209) | Ferric oxide microbial mat and aquatic microbial communities from Rainbow Spring, Yellowstone National Park, USA - RS3B (SPADES... ... | reverse complement strand
TTTAGTCTTAAAAACCGAAAATAGACCGAAATTAACCCGGGTTTCAGAAGAACTATGTAGTATGGAAAGGCTCACCCGATTATGGGCCGTTCTCATTCCAGATCAAGTTTCAGAAGAACTATGTAGTATGGAAAGGTGCCTATTGTCTGAGTTGAGAAGCCGCCAGGCTGAGTTTCAGAAGAACTATGTAGTATGGAAAGTCAGCCCATGCAACTGTATTTGCGCCAAAATAGACAGGTTTCAGAAGAACTATGTAGTATGGAAAGATATGTTCTTTCCTGATGAAATACTTGTAAAAGGTGGCGTTTCAGAAGAACTATGTAGTATGGAAAGACGGTCGGTCAGTAAGGTTTATAAATCTGCAAGTACGTTTCAGAAGAACTATGTAGTATGGAAAGTTGAACGTACTTTATAAGCAACTGATGAATTTGTTGAGTTTCAGAAGAACTATGTAGTATGGAAAGTGAGCTGCTTCCAAATCGCTCATGATGTATATGCGAGTTTCAGAAGAACTATGTAGTATGGAAAGCAAAATAATATTTTGAAAAGGAAAATCTTATCGCAATCGTTTCAGAAGAACTATGTAGTATGGAAAGCTAATAGTGGAATAACAGTCGTTGATACTTATCCGAAGTTTCAGAAGAACTATGTAGTATGGAAAGTTGATACGCTTGTATTTGGGCTAGTGCTAGTTATCGGGTTTCAGAAGAACTATGTAGTATGGAAAGATGCTAAAGTTTTGAATGTAGTATCCACTTTGAATATGTTTCAGAAGAACTATGTAGTATGGAAAGTCCACCCGTATCTTCTTTTGAAAAGTCTTTTCATTAGTTTCAGAAGAACTATGTAGTATGGAAAGATTTGCTCATGCAGTTAGGTCAGTACTTGCAGATTTAGTTTCAGAAGAACTATGTAGTATGGAAAGGAGAGGGAAAAGCTAAATGCAATGTGTTGAATGCGGGTTTCAGAAGAACTATGTAGTATGGAAAGACTGCAACGGGTTCAAACAGTTTGAAAAATATTACTATGTTTCAGAAGAACTATGTAGTATGGAAAGTAATAAATCTGGTACTTTTCAGATAACTGGCGTATTGGTTTCAGAAGAACTATGTAGTATGGAAAGCGTAACATCTCCCCTTTTGTTCCATAAACTTTATAAGTTTCAGAAGAACTATGTAGTATGGAAAGTTAAATGTCGATTTTTTCTATCCACGAGAAGCAGATAGTTTCAGAAGAACTATGTAGTATGGAAAGTCTCCTTACTCGAGATCACCTGGCTGACTGGCCTGAAAGTTTCAGAAGAACTATGTAGTATGGAAAGCTCCTCCTCCGTTCCCAGCTACAGAACCGCCTTGCGAGTTTCAGAAGAACTATGTAGTATGGAAAGAAAGCACCTCCTGAAGAGGACGATGAAAAGCTTACAGTTTCAGAAGAACTATGTAGTATGGAAAGCGTCTAGGATTACTTCCTCTTGGTCCGTGTACAGCTGTTTCAGAAGAACTATGTAGTATGGAAAGTCTGAAATTTCAATTTCTGATTGTGCTGGCACTCCTGTTTCAGAAGAACTATGTAGTATGGAAAGAAAGACTTGGTAAAGGTTGCTAGTGTGTTCAAATTACTGGTTTCAGAAGAACTATGTAGTATGGAAAGTAGTAATTGCTTTCATCAGTTACAGAAAAAGTTTAAAGTTTCAGAAGAACTATGTAGTATGGAAAGATCATTTCTCAGAGTCTCCAGGAATTCCTGGAAGGTCGTTTCAGAAGAACTATGTAGTATGGAAAGGTATAAGTTTGACGTTATTGGACGCTGGCAGCAAGGGTTTCAGAAGAACTATGTAGTATGGAAAGGAAGTAGTTTGTAATATGCTTTCCATAGACCAGTTGGTTTCAGAAGAACTATGTAGTATGGAAAGATGGGTTCTTGGTAACTTACAGCACGAACTACAGTCAAAGTTTCAGAAGAACTATGTAGTATGGAAAGCGTTTTGCAGTTGCGATTGAAGATTCGATATAGCAGGTTTCAGAAGAACTATGTAGTATGGAAAGATGCATGCGTATTTTGTTTCTGGTAAATATTTAGCGGTTTCAGAAGAACTATGTAGTATGGAAAGTTCAATGAGTGATGAAGAGATAATCTTTATGATTTTGTTTCAGAAGAACTATGTAGTATGGAAAGGGTTATTGGTCGAATGGCGCGGTATGGAATAGTTCAAGTTTCAGAAGAACTATGTAGTATGGAAAGTAAGCAACTGATGAATTTGTTGAAGCAACTGAAAGAGGTTTCAGAAGAACTATGTAGTATGGAAAGAAGATGAAAAATGTCTATCTGCAAATTTAAGATGAAAGTTTCAGAAGAACTATGTAGTATGGAAAGATGAAGATATTATTGCACCTTTCCCTTATCGTGCAAGTTTCAGAAGAACTATGTAGTATGGAAAGAGATTCCTTGGAAACGATTGGGATACGCAAGCAACGAGTTTCAGAAGAACTATGTAGTATGGAAAGAGATTCCTTGGAAACGATTGGGATACGCAAGCAACGAGTTTCAGAAGAACTATGTAGTATGGAAAGTGATAAACGCACAGGAAGATTTATAAGTCAGAAAGAAGTTTCAGAAGAACTATGTAGTATGGAAAGTTTATGGATGAGATAACAAATACTGCTTTTATATATGTTTCAGAAGAACTATGTAGTATGGAAAGATCTTGCTAAAACATTAAAGAGGTTGAGAAGATGAGGTTTCAGAAGAACTATGTAGTATGGAAAGTTATTCTTGAGAAACTTTACGACTTGCTGAAGGAATAGTTTCAGAAGAACTATGTAGTATGGAAAGAAATTACGTCGGATGATAAAGCGGGCGCAGCAGCAGGTTTCAGAAGAACTATGTAGTATGGAAAGACCTGAATTCTCAAACATCATCTCTGTTTGCAGGTGAGTTTCAGAAGAACTATGTAGTATGGAAAGCTTCCTAATGGTATTTGTTGACTATAGGCGTCTAAAGGTTTCAGAAGAACTATGTAGTATGGAAAGTTTTATATCCAGACTGAAAAATCATGGGGCCACCAAGGTTTCAGAAGAACTATGTAGTATGGAAAGTTCGTGCTAAAGCTATTGATGTGGGTCTTGCTGCATAGTTTCAGAAGAACTATGTAGTATGGAAAGTCAAAAGAGAGCAGCACTATTAGGGGGTACAGTGCAGGTTTCAGAAGAACTATGTAGTATGGAAAGCGTAAAAGTGCTATATCTGTTTCTGCTATGTATTGTGTTTCAGAAGAACTATGTAGTATGGAAAGAAGTAGTACTGCATAAGTGTACCATAAGATGAGTGGTTTCAGAAGAACTATGTAGTATGGAAAGTCTTCACTATTTGGTGAGGTGAATTTACCTAATGCAGGTTTCAGAAGAACTATGTAGTATGGAAAGAATATAGCAGATACCTATGCACTTATCCTTCAAGGGGTTTCAGAAGAACTATGTAGTATGGAAAGTATGACCCCGTACAAGTCAATTCTGAAGGAGATGAAGTTTCAGAAGAACTATGTAGTATGGAAAGTGAAAACACAAGAATGCAATCCTATTCTATCATTATGTGTTTCAGAAGAACTATGTAGTATGGAAAGGCAGAATTAGAAAGCAATGCCAAAGTCGAGTATGAAGGTTTCAGAAGAACTATGTAGTATGGAAAGCATCAAGCAGTGTTCTTTCTTGAGTTTCAATTTCACTGTTTCAGAAGAACTATGTAGTATGGAAAGTCAACATTATGCTTGTGCTGATGCTTGAAGGTACTCGTTTCAGAAGAACTATGTAGTATGGAAAGGTAAATAATCCAATTCATATATTTCAACACCATAAATGTTTCAGAAGAACTATGTAGTATGGAAAGCTGCATACACTCCTTCAGTCAAGGGCTCACCGATATCGTTTCAGAAGAACTATGTAGTATGGAAAGAGTAATAGCAGATATCGTAATAAGCATTATTATCTAGTTTCAGAAGAACTATGTAGTATGGAAAGTCCGACATGCTGAAGCGAGAACGCCAGATAAAAAAGGTTTCAGAAGAACTATGTAGTATGGAAAGGAGAACTGATAGCAGGAGTTGTGGTTCTGTTTCTTGTGTTTCAGAAGAACTATGTAGTATGGAAAGTTGACACGCTTGTATTTGGATTAGTGCTGATTATCGGGTTTCAGAAGAACTATGTAGTATGGAAAGCAGGTGGTGCTGCTTATAACTACTATGATGTAGCTGGTTTCAGAAGAACTATGTAGTATGGAAAGCTCGTTAAGATTGGCTTCTTTCCTTTAGTTTGAAAGGTTTCAGAAGAACTATGTAGTATGGAAAGATGCAGTATTCGAATATGGAATATCTAATACAATTGAAGTTTCAGAAGAACTATGTAGTATGGAAAGATAAGAAAACGGGTCGTTTTATTTCACGTAAAGAAGGTTTCAGAAGAACTATGTAGTATGGAAAGTATGGTATTTTAACAACATCAGCATGTAAACGCCTTAGTTTCAGAAGAACTATGTAGTATGGAAAGAGGTGAAAATCACTCCACACCTCATAATTGCTTTGTTGTTTCAGAAGAACTATGTAGTATGGAAAGATTGATGTGTTTGTCCCAATATACCATGTTGTTTCAGTTTCAGAAGAACTATGTAGTATGGAAAGCATCTGATTGATGTAGATTCTGGTATTGAGAAAACGGTTTCAGAAGAACTATGTAGTATGGAAAGCCCTGATGGTAGAGAAAGGGTGCCTCATGTATCTTCAGTTTCAGAAGAACTATGTAGTATGGAAAGTGTATCATGATGCGAATAATATGTACGTTGGTTATAGTTTCAGAAGAACTATGTAGTATGGAAAGGTAACAAATTCCACTTATAACAGTGTTTCAGGACAAACTGTTTCAGAAGAACTATGTAGTATGGAAAGACCTTACTCGTACGTAAGGACAGGACTACCAGCTGCGTTTCAGAAGAACTATGTAGTATGGAAAGGGTGAAAGTATGAGAGTATGTGATTGCTGTCTACTCTGTTTCAGAAGAACTATGTAGTATGGAAAGACTCAAATTGTTAGCATACTATCGAATCAAATATTGTGTTTCAGAAGAACTATGTAGTATGGAAAGTTGCTAGTCACTTCTGCCCTGTTTGCTGCCTGATTTGTTTCAGAAGAACTATGTAGTATGGAAAGCAGAAAGTATGGCTAAACGTAATGAAGATGTCAGAGGGTTTCAGAAGAACTATGTAGTATGGAAAGTCATGTATTCGGAAGATACACCTATATGTTCAACCAGTTTCAGAAGAACTATGTAGTATGGAAAGCCCCATGGGAATTGCCAGTAGTTTTGATAGTTATTCGGTTTCAGAAGAACTATGTAGTATGGAAAGTTCCTGTGATAAGGATAAGAAGGGCTTGCGAAAGCAGTGTTTCAGAAGAACTATGTAGTATGGAAAGCTGCATGGGCTCGCAAGCATAAGTTCGTGAAAAGTGGGTTTCAGAAGAACTATGTAGTATGGAAAGCATGAGGTCCTGTAATTGTGAATGTGTATCTGTTTCCAGCGTTTCAGAAGAACTATGTAGTATGGAAAGTCGCCAAGCGAAGTAACCCAGCTTTACCATCAGGTTCAGTTTCAGAAGAACTATGTAGTATGGAAAGAAAAACGATACGGGTGGATAAAAATCAAAATTGGTGGTTTCAGAAGAACTATGTAGTATGGAAAGGCTAATGTTGTTTTGCCTGCGCCGTTCATCCCTAAGAGTTTCAGAAGAACTATGTAGTATGGAAAGATTTGAAATATGTATTTCCCGATGTAAGAATTAGGGGTTTCAGAAGAACTATGTAGTATGGAAAGCTACAAAGGTAACAAGTTAAAGCTCAAAGGTATCCCAGTTTCAGAAGAACTATGTAGTATGGAAAGTGTTTATCCTTCCACCTTTCACGAATTTATGCTTACGAGTTTCAGAAGAACTATGTAGTATGGAAAGATTCTGGGCATGAATGGGGCTGGCAAGACTACACTCGTTTCAGAAGAACTATGTAGTATGGAAAGCTCATGAGGCAACCACATCGCAGGGAGCTGTTACGGTGTTTCAGAAGAACTATGTAGTATGGAAAGATTGACAGACTACCATTCGAGTATGTTAAGATGAACGCGTTTCAGAAGAACTATGTAGTATGGAAAGGAAAAACATGGATATGCGTTTGCATTTCAAGATGAAGTTTCAGAAGAACTATGTAGTATGGAAAGCAAAGAAACATTTGAAATATTTACGAAAAAATTATAGTTTCAGAAGAACTATGTAGTATGGAAAGTATATTACCAATTACTGACCTAAATGCATGAGCTCGGGTTTCAGAAGAACTATGTAGTATGGAAAGGTCATTGTTTGAAGTAAAGAATTCCTTTGTTACATCGTTTCAGAAGAACTATGTAGTATGGAAAGAGCTGTTTATGCCTGCAGTAACTGATGATATAACTGGTTTCAGAAGAACTATGTAGTATGGAAAGTTCACAGAAACTTCAGATTTACCTAGTGCTATTGCTGCGTTTCAGAAGAACTATGTAGTATGGAAAGAGTTCAAAGTTCACGGTGCCTCCCGAGGCATTCTTCGTTTCAGAAGAACTATGTAGTATGGAAAGGACCACCTAAATCCCTTTGAATAAGCTTTGAATTCCTGGTTTCAGAAGAACTATGTAGTATGGAAAGAAATGGTAGAGCAAGTGCCTAAAGAAATAACAAGCGGGTTTCAGAAGAACTATGTAGTATGGAAAGTCACATATCATAACATCACCCTATACATACCATCTTTGTTTCAGAAGAACTATGTAGTATGGAAAGTCTTTAATACTCAAACCGGAAACTTGTTACTTAATTGGTTTCAGAAGAACTATGTAGTATGGAAAGCCTCTGCATGTCTGACTTCTGCTTGCGGAGCTAAAGGTTTCAGAAGAACTATGTAGTATGGAAAGAACACATTCGGGTCTAGATAGCCTGGAAAGAGACCGGGTTTCAGAAGAACTATGTAGTATGGAAAGTCTGCAACTTCAGCAGGGAAGGCTCCAGACCGGATTGGTTTCAGAAGAACTATGTAGTATGGAAAGTACCAAAAAAGGAGAAGAACCCAAACGCATACTGGAGTTTCAGAAGAACTATGTAGTATGGAAAGTTGTCACAGGAAGGCCATCACTGCAGCATAAAGAAGAAGTTTCAGAAGAACTATGTAGTATGGAAAGTTCAAAACAACACTTTGTTTTTACGATATTACATGCGTTTCAGAAGAACTATGTAGTATGGAAAGAAGTTTTACGGGAATGATTGGGATGTACAAGTAATGAGTTTCAGAAGAACTATGTAGTATGGAAAGGACCATATTTCTTTTAGTTTTTCAAATGGCATTAACGTTTCAGAAGAACTATGTAGTATGGAAAGTGCTTATCGCCGGCTTATGATGGATACTTTGAAGCAATGTTTCAGAAGAACTATGTAGTATGGAAAGATCAAGAAGCCTAGCGGTCAAGTGTCTAGTTCTCCTAGCGTTTCAGAAGAACTATGTAGTATGGAAAGTCTAGTTATGCAGCTGCAGGTAAGTCAAGTATATTAGTTTCAGAAGAACTATGTAGTATGGAAAGACACCTGCATCAAAACTAGCTATTGCTGAATGTATGGTTTCAGAAGAACTATGTAGTATGGAAAGATGGCATATACAACACTACAATCGGAAGCCTCAACCAGGTTTCAGAAGAACTATGTAGTATGGAAAGTCAAATACTGGTTTGTTGTTGAAGTATTGAAACCAAGTTTCAGAAGAACTATGTAGTATGGAAAGCATTCTCAGGAGGAGATGTGGCCTTCAGGAACTCAAGTTTCAGAAGAACTATGTAGTATGGAAAGTATTCTGTGTAGTATATCCTGCATGTGTATGTTGCAGGTTTCAGAAGAACTATGTAGTATGGAAAGTCAATAGGTGTCAGGTAGTTGTGAGACAAGACGATCGTTTCAGAAGAACTATGTAGTATGGAAAGTATAGGGCAGAGATATGCAATCAACAATGAATACTTCGTTTCAGAAGAACTATGTAGTATGGAAAGTGCGAATTGGTGTGCTGATGCCAATATATCATCAAGTTTCAGAAGAACTATGTAGTATGGAAAGATATTCTGGTGAATTTACACTAGGGCGATAAAGATGTCCGTTTCAGAAGAACTATGTAGTATGGAAAGCTTCTTGGCAATGAAAGAGTTCGTGAGGCTCCAGCAAGTTTCAGAAGAACTATGTAGTATGGAAAGCGGACTACTCGTGCGTTTTTCGGTACGTATCCGTCAGGTTTCAGAAGAACTATGTAGTATGGAAAGTATCTATATCGTTCAACGGTTGGAATACCGGCTCAAGGTTTCAGAAGAACTATGTAGTATGGAAAGTGGCCTTCATTCAGACGAAGTACAAGAGCCAGAACTATGTTTCAGAAGAACTATGTAGTATGGAAAGTCGAGCCTGTATGATGCGTATGATTGAGTCAACGTTGTTTCAGAAGAACTATGTAGTATGGAAAGATAATATATAAAGGTTATGACCGCTTAGCTTTACGAAGTTTCAGAAGAACTATGTAGTATGGAAAGTTCATCGATGGTAAAGGATCTCTACCTGCTAGCCGTGTTTCAGAAGAACTATGTAGTATGGAAAGGATAGAGAGTTCCGTGTATGACCAAGTTATCAGCTAGTTTCAGAAGAACTATGTAGTATGGAAAGAAGATTAAATGGGCTCTTGAAAACTTTATGGTTCATGTTTCAGAAGAACTATGTAGTATGGAAAGGGCCTATATGCAGGTTTAATCAGCCAGGCTCTGCTTTTGTTTCAGAAGAACTATGTAGTATGGAAAGCCTCTCGCTACTATTGATACCCCGAAACCGGTAGAAGTTTCAGAAGAACTATGTAGTATGGAAAGTAAGTCAGAAAGAAGTAGAGATAAGGTTGAAAAAAAGTTTCAGAAGAACTATGTAGTATGGAAAGTTGCTTGCAGACATGCCCTCCACCCCTCAGTTATTAGTTTCAGAAGAACTATGTAGTATGGGAAGCAACACAACCCCGACAGACACACTACCTGAGAGCTGCGTGTGAAGAGAGTACTGATCAGCATGTATTCGTCAATATAGATGGGAAACTAAAGGAAGTCGGTATCACCACATTGCCATCTGACTTGGCGTCCATATTCCCAACAAACGAACTCAAAGGAAGAGTCTATTGCACTGAGAAATACATCCAAGGGGTCGTTAAGCCTGTCAGTGACCGTAAAAAAAAATTGACTTGGTAATTGTAGTGGACGGCAAGCCCAAGCATCTTTTTGAGATGAATTTCTATACCACTGAGGGGACCAAGATAGGGATCAACGAAGGAGAATACTTGGAGCTGTTGAAGTTCGTTCAAGAGAATACCAGCTACCAGTTTCACTGGATCACGGACGGAAACTATTGGCTGACAGAGCAAGGGGAGCGGAGGTTGAAGAATCTCTGGAGCAGATTCGGCGAAATATACAATCTGAGCACTTTTGAAGAGAATCTAGATTCCTTCTCTTAACGCTATCCTGTATAGGACTTCCGTAAACAACCATTGCCCCATACATTGTTGAACAATGTTCGTAGATTTTCGTAAAGCCACCTCTTCTTTTACCCTCCTGATCTACGGAAATGACAGATGTTTGCTTGTCGCAGTTTTGCTACCTCAGATTGCGGTAAGCCATCATCAGCCACACCTCTCATAAAACCACCTCAAACCGTTCCAAGGTCTACTCTGTATTTTGGAAGCATGTTCTCTTGTCCCAGATTTTCATTGAGCCTTCTGAGCCTTTCAGGCACGATCTCTCCTCGTCAGTCAGCTCTTTCGCCATCAAACACTCGCCAGACTTCACTTCTTGCCAACCTTTGCCTGAAAGTAAGTATCAAGCACTCATAGGTATTCTAAAACTTGCCTGGCGGAAAAAGAGACAAACAAGCGTGTTCATAATCTCTCGATGCCATCAACCGAAATGTAGCAGCAACGAAGAAAAGCTTAATCAACCTAAGAAGTAACAGAACCATTGGTAAGAACAAATAAAGAAGCAAAGAGTTGTTGATAAAAAGAAAACATGAAGATGTAAAAGCTAGTTCGAACAGAGTTACAGGCAGAAACTCTTTATCCATCTATATACGGTCCATTTTGATACCCTTGGCTGCTCTGCAAGTTGCTCAACCGTCATAAGCTTGCTTATCATATACAATAAAAGCTCACTGGAGCCTTTTGCTGACAGGCAAGCCTTAAAGCAAAAAAATGTTTTTCATTAGGATACCGAAAGATTTATGTCATCCCCTCCTAACCATGTTACAATGAAAATATGATTTGATTGTTTATTTGAAAAAGGCTAGAAGTATGAGAATTCTTGTTAAAAGTTGGATTAAACACCATGGCTAGGTTTTTTGATTTC
>Ga0080006_1189304_pt1 | contig 10468 bp, 6 predicted proteins | sample RS3BMetagenome_FD_69209 | JGI IMG/M metagenome (GOLD analysis project Ga0080006, IMG submission 69209) | Ferric oxide microbial mat and aquatic microbial communities from Rainbow Spring, Yellowstone National Park, USA - RS3B (SPADES... ... | reverse complement strand
CGCACGTGTCTGTCGAATCCGTTTTCCCCCCTGCCGCAAAGTAAACATTATAAACTTTTTTGCGTTGCCGCGCGACCCAGCGTAGTTGCCGAGCCAAGCCGTGCAGTACATCCACCTCCGTCGGCGTCGGTCCTGCTCGGCTGAGGAGATGTCGCAAGACGTGCATCAAGGCGTCCGCTTTTTCGTTCCACAGAAAATGCACGTCTTCCAATGCTTGTCGCAGATGATCCAACGCGCGTTCTTGATCGACGAACGGAGCGGGCGGCTCCCGCGGCGGCAGCAGCGACGGGGCGGCGGTTTGGCGCAGCCAATGGCGGCGCAGCTCGTAAGTGCAGATGGCCACGGCCTGGGCCAGGTTTAAAACGGGACATTGCGGGTCGGTGGGGATGTGAATCAAGTAATGACAGCGCGCTACCTCGGCGTTGCTCAGGCCGTTGGCTTCGGGGCCGAACACCAAGGCGACAGGGCCGTGCGCCAGGGAAGCGAGTAGATGGGGGATGATTTCCTCCGGAGAGCCGACGAATTGTCGCCGTATCAAACCGCCGATGCGCGCCGAGGTAGCGGCAACCAAGACGCAATCGGCCACAGCCGCACCGAAGTCGGTGACGATGCGGCATTGCGCTAACACCTCTTCGCCATGCGTGGCCAAACGGCGGGCGTCGGGATCCGCAGGATGCGCCTCCGGCGCCACCAGCACCAAGTCCGATAGGCCCATATTGCGCATCACTCGCGCGGCCGCTCCAATATTGGCGGCGACCTGCGGGCGCACCAGGACGATACGGCAGTTCATGGCATTTTTTTCACCCTTTGGCAGGGCAAGTAAAAGCGGGAAACACTCCTTGCTAACGCCTAAAGGGCCAGCGCTATTTTCGCGTCAAGGCGACGGCCATCTCCTTGACGCCCTGCAAATTGAGCTTGCCGCTGCCGAGCACGGGCAACTCCGGCACGGAATAGAAATCGCGCTCAGCAGGAAGCCACAAGTTCGGCAAACCCCGCCTGCTCAACTGTTGACACCACTGGCGCACTTCCAAACCTTCTTGAGGCAAATACAATACCACCAAACGTTCGCCACGCGCCTCGTCAGGGACGCAGGTGACGGCGCAGACGCGCTCGCTGGTGCCGAGGATTTCATGCAAGATCTCTTCGATCTTTTCCAGCGGCACCATCTCGCCGCCACACTTGGCGAAACGGGACAACCGGCCGGTCAAGGTCAGGAAGCCATCTTCGTCCAAACGTCCCATGTCGCCGGTCACGTACCAGCCGTCTTGGACGGCCTCGCGCGTCAACTCCGGCCGGTTGAGATAACCCTCCATGACGTTGCCGCCGTAAATGAGCACCAGCCCCTCTGCGCCGATCGGCAGCGGCGCCCGCGTCTCCGGATGCACGATCCGGGCGGCGACGCCGGGAATCGGTTGGCCGACCGTGCCTAGTTTGTTGGCGACGTGGCGAACGCCCTCGATTTCCAGGTCTGGCAAATTGGTGGACGCCACCGGAGACAACTCGGTACAACCGTAACCCTCCATCGGCAAGACGCCGAACTTGCGCTCAAACTCCTGGGCCAGCGACACCGGCAGCTTTTCCGCGCCACAAATAAGGATACGCAAAGTGCGAAAATCGTCCGCTTCGCATTTGCGCAAACAGAAACGCAAAAACGTCGCCGTTGAAAGATAGAGACTGCACGCATGCTTGCGACACAATTCGCCGATCTCTTTAGCCTGGCGCGGGTCGGGATGATAGAGCACGGAGGCGCCCACTTGCAGCGGTGCCCACAGCGTTACCGTGTAACCGAAACTATGGAAAAAAGGCAGCACACCGAGGGCACGATCGCTCGGCCGCAGTGAAACGGCCTGAATCATCGACGCAATGTTGGCGGCGATGTTGCGGTGGCTGAGCATGATGCCCTTCGGTTCGCCGGTGCTGCCGCTGGAGAAAATGACCGTGGCCAAGTCGTCGAGACGATGTCGACCTAAACGGAGAACGACGTATTCCAGGAACCAGCCAGGCAGTAAGAGGACGGCTAACCAACGCGAGAAGGGCATCCACGGAGTGAAACGTGAGGCAAGATCCTCGAAATAGATCAATTCCACGCCGGCTCCGGGTTCCAGTTTCATGCGTTCGGTGAAGCGGCGGGAAGTGAGGACGTGACGGGCGCCGCATTGACGCAGGGCTGATCGAATCGCCTCGGGCGAGGAAGTGTAATTGAGATTGACCGCCGTTTTGCCGAGCATGGCTAGGACGATGTTGGCAAAAGCGCCGCCCAGACTCGGCGGCAGCCAAACGCCGACCATCGCCGCATCGCCGAGCAGGGGGCGGAAGATTTTGACGGCACATAGGACTGCGGCCAGGGCGCGCCCATAGCTGAAGTGCTCCGGCCGCGTGCTGTCGAGGAGACAGGAACGAAAAGGATGCCGTGCTGCGACACGGACAAAACGGCGGTGCGGCGGCTTAAGCCGATGTGAGCGTGCAACAGCGGTTCGCGCGGACAACAGTTGCAGCGCTTGCCGCACCTCACCGGGCGGCGTCCCCGCTGGCAGCGGCTCTCCGAAGGTAACGTAAGCCGGAAACGGCAGCGTCAACGGCCAGCGCCAGCGCAAACGCCCCCGCTCGACGACGAATAAACTTCCCAGTGTCTGATCGAGGCAGACAGGGATGATGGGCATCCGCCCCTTGCCGGCGAGACGCTGAAATTGTCGCGGGAACGGCAACGCTAGGCCGCCTGGCAGCACGCACTTCTCCGCGAAGATGCAGACCAACTCGCCGCTCTCTAGGCAAGTGCGGGCTTGCCGCAAGACACGGACCAAACCCCGCGCTCCCATCGAGCCGTCGATAGTGAGAACGCCGGCCCACTTCAAGAGATGGCGCACACCCCATTGCTTGGTCCAGCCAGCGAACACCACCAGACGCAGAAAACGCCGATGCGCTGCCAATAATAGCAACCAATCGAGATAACGAATGGGATTACATACCAGCAGAGCGCCGCCACGGGCCGGCACGTTCTCCCGACCGCGCACCCGCAGCCAATAGATCGAATGCGTCAGCAGCCACAAGGCCAAGCGCAAGGCACGGTAGGGAAACAGCCAGCCCACCGCCAGCAAGCCCAAGACGATCGCCGCCCCTATGCCCCAACTCAACGTCACGGCCACACGCTCACTCTCGGAAGGTTTCCCTCAGCGGACTCGCTAGTCCGCACTAACCACGCAAAGTAGTCCGCCGCAATCAAGCCGTCAAGAGGGAGAGGCAAACCGGCAGCTTATGCTGCGGGAGTAACGCGGGCACTCCAACCTCGCAGCTTATACGTCGGTTCACTTACTTCGACAGCCGCCAGAAATCATCGAACAAGCCGGCAGTTTGGACTTGAACGGCCAGGGGATCGTTTTTATCACCCGTCCATTTCAGGATCGCGTAATCGCCCAGGCGGGGATACAGTAGAGCATTGCTGCCTTGAAAATCTGCGGCGTGAAAAGTGTGCCCCGAATTCAGCACCACGTAATGATTGGGTGACAACGGACTGGGATAAATCAACACGGGTATGTGTTCGCCAGCCGAATATTCTTTGCCGGCCCACGTGATCTTCTCTTTCGTCCAGGTGAACGGTAAGCCATCGAGCACCTGGGCGATCAGGCTGTTGGAGGAGGGGTCGCCGAAGAGAATAAGGTGACGGCTGGCGATATCCTCTGCTTTCACTTCTACGTCATCCTTTTCAGGCAGCTCACCGCGGAAATATTTGGACCACTCCTTGCGAAAGCGTTCGAGGTTGGCCCGCGCATATTCCTCAGTAGCTGCGTGCCAGGGGTTGCCAGTGCCGCGCACACAGAGGAAGGGCGCTGTGAAAGCATCGTCGAGAGGGCCTTGAAAATTGGGGGTTTTCTGCGGTTTACGGAGTTGGCCGACCTCAACTTTCTGCGGCAAAACTGCTTGCCAACCCTCCTTGCGACGTTCCAAATCGATAAAAAGCGCAGGCGAATTGAGCATCGGCTCGTAGGGCGAGACCATGAGGCGCTGGCCGTCGATCTGCACGGTGATTATCTGGCGCGTGGCCCCCTCCGGCATTCGCAAGCGCAGCCCGCGCACGTTATGCGTGGTGATCTTGAAACCGTCCTCCCTGCGCTCGGCATCGACGGAAGCCTTCTCATAGTGGCGTTCCATCCCCCAAATATACACCCAGTAGCAGCCGGGATATTTCAAGGTATAAGTGACAAAACGGACGCGCGCCGGATATTCCTCGCGTCCTTTGGCGACGTATTCGCTACGCGCTGCGGCCAATTTCTTTTGCCATTCCGGCGGAAATTGATGGCCCAATCCCGGCGCCACCAGCAGCTTCATGGCGAATTTACCCGTGTTTCCTCCCGCTGTGCTGGAACGCAGGCGTTCAGCAATGGTGCGCGCCGCTTGTAATTGCGGGTCGTTTTCGCCGCCGTAAGCGACGATCGGCACATTGAAAGCGTTCTCGGCGTAATCGGCGGCGTCGTAAATGTGCAGGCAGGCTTCCTGATAGGGTTCCAACTTGGCCGGTAAACCTTTGAGGTAACCGTGCGTGGTGGTGAAGCCGGCGCCGGGACTAATAACGCACCATTGGTCGGGAAAATGCAAACCTAGGTGCCAAGTGCCGGCCCCGCCCATGGAAAAGCCGCGCAACACACTGCGCTTGGAATCCAGAAGTTGGGCGCGATTCATCCGCTGCTCCACAGTGATGAAATGTTCCACCGCCTCGGCGACATCGCGTTCGCCGGCCCAGCGATAGCCGTTGTTGCCTCGGCCATACACGTCCAGGCGAATGTAATCCTGATCTTTGGGAGCCGGTTTATCGCCGTTGAATTGGTGCAGGAAACTCACTTCGGTCAAACTGGGATTGCGGCCGTGCAGTACCACTTCTAGACGCCATTTCTTGAGCCGTTCTTTGCCGTACTCCGCTGGCAAAGTGACGGCATAGGGTTGCACGGAGCCGTCGATGCGCGAGCGATAGCCGTGGATGACAGGCGCGCCGGTGCGCTCAAACCACGGCCACCCGCCCTGTTTCACCAGCCCCGCGCGAAGCAAGCCGCGCTCCAGCGCTTCGAGGGTCCATTGGCCGGAGTCTTTGTCGTAGAACTCGTTGTGCTGAGTGATCCACATCGCCGCTTTGAGATAGACCTCGATGTCGGCCAGAATGGGATCGGGAACATTCTCACGGCGGAACAGCCGCAGTGCAGCCTCGAGTTTATCCTTGCGTTCTTCGATTTGTTTAAGGATCTCCTCGCTCGGCTTGACCGCAGGTGGCGGTGCATACTGCGCAGCCGACGGCGTCGCCGCAGCCAGACAAAGCGCCAAGGAGAGAAACTTCCTCGTCACAAAATAGCATAAGCGTTTCATCCATCATCGCCCTTATTTCAGGGAATTAAAGGGGAGGAGGGGGAACTCCTCGCTCCACTGGAAACCGGCATCCCTCCACTTTGTCTTCCCCCAAGGGGGAAGGAGTTTTTCTGCTAGTTCTTCATTTTATTTTGTTTTATCCGTGTTATTTGCGTATTGTTTTATCCGTGTTATTTGCGTAATCCGGGGTTACTTCGGATAATCTGTGGTTAATTCTGCGCGGCGGAGTTGGCCGCAAGCGGCGTCGATGTCGGCGCCCTTGCGCTTGCGTACTTTGACGCTCAGTCTGGCGCTACGCAAAATGGCGACAAAATCCGTCAACGCTTGCTGCGTCGGCCGGCGGTACGGCAACCCCTCCACGTCGTTGAACGGAATAAGATTAATGTGCGCCTGTCGGCCACGCAGCAGTTTGGCCAACTGGGCAGCGTGCGCGGGTTGATCGTTGAGGTCGCGCAACAACACGTATTCATACGTCACCTGCCGGCCCGTCATAGCATAGAAATAATCGGCCGCTTCGAGAATGGCCGCCAGCCCCGTCTTGTCATTGGTCGGCACGATGCGCGAACGCAGTTCCTCGTTGGGAGCGTGCAGCGATACGGCCAGGTGATACTGTTTTCTCAGGTCGGCGAGGCGACGGATTTTGGCTGGCAATCCTACCGTTGAGATGGTGACGTGTCGGGCGCTGATGCCCAACCCCTGCGGCGACGTGGCCTCGGCCAACGCTTCCAACAAGGCGTCGAGGTTGGCCAACGGCTCGCCCATGCCCATGACGACGATATGCGTCAGCCGTTCCTCGGCGGGTAGCAAGTTGCGGGCATGGATCAGCTGTTCCAGGATCTCGCCGGCCGTCAAATTGCGGACAAAGCCGCCTATGCCGCTGGCGCAGAAAACGCAGCCCATGCCGCAGCCGACTTGCGTACTGATGCATACCGTCCGCCGATTCGCTTCTTGCAACAACACGCATTCGATCATCTGACCGTCGTGCAACCGCAACAACAGCTTGTGCGTGTTGTCGCGCGAAATCAGATGGCGGGCAATCTCGCTGCCCAGCGGTCGAAAAGCGGCCGCTAGCTCGTCGCGCAGCCGCTTGGGCAGATCGCTCATCTGCTCGAACGAGGTGGCCCGGCCGGCCAGCAGCCAGCGGCGCATCTGACGGGCGCGCAGCGGCGCTTGCCCGCGCGCGTGCAACCACGCGAGCATCTCTTCGGACGGCACTTCCAACAAGGCCCGGCGTTCGTCGCCAGTCGATTGGAAATGGAGTTGCAATACATGCATACCGCTATAGTAAACGATCCGGCAGAAGCCGGCATCCCCCTTCGTTCTTCTTTTTTGCCGCCGCTTTGTCTTGGCCATCGCCGGCTCGCTCGGTATATTAATCTGTTGTTGATTTTCGACACCCCAAACAGGCGGGAGGTTTTTCGACGATGGCTCAGACGCAGACGACCCCGTTATCCGGCGCGACGATCCTGGTTCAGTGCTTGCTGAATCACGGGGTCGAAGTCGTCTTCGCGTATCCCGGCGGCGCCAGTATGCCTATCCATCAAGCGCTGACGCAGGTGAAATCGCGGCTGCGTACAATTCTGCCGCGGCACGAGCAAGGCGGCGGCTTCGCGGCGGAGGGCTATGCACGCAGCAGCGGCAAGGTCGGCGTATGCATCGCTACCAGCGGGCCAGGCGCCACCAATTTCGTCACCTGCCTCGCCGATGCCAAAATGGATTCTGTGCCGCTGGTCGCCATCACCGGCCAGGTCGGTACACCCGTTATCGGCACCGATGCCTTCCAGGAGACACCCATTGTCGAAGTATGCCGGGCCATTACCAAGCATCATTATCTTGTCACCCGCACCGAGGATTTGCCGCGCGTCTTCAAGGAAGCGTTCCACATCGCCAGCACCGGCCGACCGGGTCCAGTCCTCATTGATGTGCCCAAGGACGTGCAGCAGCGCGAAATCGTCGTTCGCGATTGGGATCCGCCCATGAACCTGCCCGGCTACCGTCCCTATCGTCGGGCCACCCGCGCCGAGCTAGAGAAAGTCCTGGAGCTGATCCGGAGCAGTCGTAAGCCGATCATCTACGCCGGCGGCGGTATCATCAGCAGCAACGCCGCTCCGTACCTGAAAGCATTCGCCGAACGCACAGGCATCCCCGTGGCCCTGACGCTCATGGGCCTGGGCAGCTTTCCCAGCCAACATTTTCTGTGCTTGCAAATGCTCGGTATGCACGGCACTATCTACGCCAACTACGCCATCAATGAGGCGGATTTGCTCTTGGCCCTGGGCGTCCGCTTCGATGATCGCGTCACCGGCAAAGTCAGCGAGTTCGCCAAGCATGGTACGATCGTCCACATCGACATTGATCCCTCGGAGATCAACAAGAACAAGGCGGCTCATCTGCCGATTGTTGGCGACGTGCGCCAAGCCTTGCAAGATCTGTTGCAGATGATGGACGAGTTGGAAGCATCGGCGACGAGTGATGGCGGGACGAGCAATGGGGGAGGGACCGGCATCGCGCCGGTCGGAACGTCGCTGACGCTTCCGACTCGTAATCCCATGCGCTTCGCCGAGTGGATTCGCCAAATCGAGCATTGGCGCGAGACGGAGCCGCTGCGCTACACCGACCGCGAGGATGCCATTCTGCCGCAGTACGCCATCGAGCGGCTGTGGCAAATCCTTCAGGAGCGCGGTCAGCTCGACAACACCATCATCAGCACAGGCGTTGGCCAACATCAAATGTGGGCGGCGCAATATTTTCATTTCAACAAGCCCCGCCATTGGCTGACCAGCGGCGGACTGGGTGCGATGGGTTTCGGTCTGCCCGCTGCCATCGGCGCCCAGGCGGCCCATCCGGACAAGACCATTATTGATATCGACGGCGACGGCAGTTTCTTGATGAACATTCAGGAGTTAGCCTGCGCCTACACTGAAAAGCTGCCGGTCAAAGTGCTGCTGTTGAACAATCAACACCTGGGCATGGTGGTGCAGTGGGAGGATCGTTTTCACGCCGGCAACCGCGCCCATACCTATCTCGGCGCCGGCCGCGACGAGGAGCCTTATCCCGATTTCGTCACGATGGTCAAGGGTTTCCGCTGCGGCGCCAACCGCATCAGCAACAAGGAAGATTTCGACGATGCGGTCAAGGAAATGCTCGACAGCAAAGTCCCCTTTGTCCTCGATGTCCTGGTGCCGTATCAGGAACATGTCCTGCCGATGATCCCCAGTGGACGAACCGTGCGCGACATCATCAAGGCGTAAGAAAGCACGGTTCCTCTAAGCCCACTCATGGTCATGAGTGGGCTTGGTGATGTTCTTTAGAAACTTCTGATCAAGGCAACCAGCTGCCGCACTTTGTTTTCGTCAATCACCGATGTGCGTCGCCGGCCTTTACAGGCAGCACCGCGCACCGCAATCCAATCCGGCCGTAGCGGCAACAGTGCGCGTATCTCCGCCGGCCCCAGCGAGCCTGCCCAGGCCACCGGCACTCCTGCGGCACGGCAACATTCTTGCAACTGTTCGATTTCCTGCAAAGACAACCAGTCCAATAGCGTTGAACCGTCTTTCTTCCAGGTGTCCAAAAGGAACGCTCCCACCGGATAGGCCGTCGTGAAAGAACAAACCGTCCTCGGCGCTGGTGCCTCGGCGCGCTGCCAATCGGCATAGGCTGCGACTACAATGCGAGGCGTCGGCTGCTGCTTGGCCAGATCATGGATGAGGCAGCCCAATGCATCCTGCCAGACGCCTTCCTTCCAATCGCGATAGCGCGATAATCCCCATTTAAGATAGGTTAACGATTCTTTGCAGGAGGGCAGATTGTCAGCGAACGTATCGACGAATTCGCCTAGGGCCGCACTGATCGGTCGCCGGCCCGCTGCCACACGCACCACATCTGCGATGACACTGTCGCTGGCGCGGCCGAGCGAACCATACGCCGGTTCTTTCACGTCGATCAGTGCCGCGCCGCCCCGCAACGCCGCTTCGGCTTCCGTCGCCGAGCGAACGCTGACCAACAGCTGCGTCATGGGGCCTCCATCCGATCCTCTTCGACAGGGAAAAAACGCATCCAGCCCGGATAACGACGGAACGGCAAGACCGCCAGATTGGCGAACGCGAAACCATACAGCGGCGGTTGAAACCACGAAGGATCATTGAGATGACGGTCTTGATCGGCCTGAAACGCCTCCAAGGTGCGATAGGTACGGCAATCGGTGAGGTCGCCGGCGCCGATGATGCCACCCAGGAGCTGGGCTGTTTGCAGCCAGTGGGCCGGAACGTAGGCCCAGGCTTGCGGTCGTTGGTCCGGTACGCGGGCGGCGTGGATAAGAATGCGGCCGCGCCGCGTCGTCGGCCAACGCCGCACCTCGATGGTCTTGAGGCCGTGTACCAGCAGGGCAGCCCAGGGTTGTTTCAGGGATAGGGCGTATGGCGTCTTCATTCGGTTTTGCAAGATCCCGGTTCCGTATTCAGTGTTCCGAGATTGTTATACAGAATTGGGCACACGGAATATGGCTTCATTTTTACGGGACCATTTGCGAGGACTGCTGCTGTGAGCTATCTTTTCACAGACCCCTGGTTGAAACATCGGCCCCGTGCCGCCCGTTCGTCTCTTTGCCTTAGGTCCACGGCGAGATGCGTTCATGGCAGTCCGTATCGAATCGCAAGCAGAACCGCTTCCTGGCTACCGGCTCTTGGAGCGTTTGGGCGGCGGCGGTTTCGGCGAAGTCTGGAAGTGCGAAGCGCCCGGCGGGTTGCTTAAGGCCATCAAGTTCGTCCACGGCGACCTCAGCGCCGCTGGCGAAGACGGCCAGCGTGCGGAACAAGAACTTAAAGCCCTCAGCCGTGTCAAGACCGTCCGTCATCCCTACATTTTGTCGCTGGAACGCTTCGACATCCTTGACGGCCAGCTCATGATCGTCATGGAGTTGGCGGATCGCAATTTATGGGACCGCTTCAAGGAGTGCCGCGCTCGTGGACTGCCCGGCATTCCACGGGAAGAATTGCTCGGCTACCTGGTGGAGATAGCCGAAGCCCTGGATTTGATGAACATCGAATATCAACTCCAGCACCTGGACATCAAACCGCAGAACCTGTTTTTGGTCCATAATCATATCAAGGTCGCCGACTTC
>Ga0080006_1157245_pt1 | contig 10474 bp, 9 predicted proteins | sample RS3BMetagenome_FD_69209 | JGI IMG/M metagenome (GOLD analysis project Ga0080006, IMG submission 69209) | Ferric oxide microbial mat and aquatic microbial communities from Rainbow Spring, Yellowstone National Park, USA - RS3B (SPADES... ... | reverse complement strand
TCCTGCTCTACGAGATAGGGGACGTGAAGAGGTTCTACGGTCCCAAGAAGCTCGTATCCTGGGCAGGGCTGGCGCCATCTCTACACCAGTCAGGAGACACCAGATACACCGGGAGGATAACGAAGCAGGGGAACAAGCGTGTCAGGTGGTACCTCACTGAGGCGGCAAAGAACGCAGCCAGATTCGACCCGAAGCTGAGGCCGTTCTACGAGAGGGTTGCAAGCAGGAAGGGGAACCACAAGGCCACCATCGCAGTCGCCAGAAAGATGCTGGTTAGCATCTACTGGGTACTGACCAGGAACGAGCACTACGACGGAGACAGACAAGAAGTCAGGGAAAGAAAGGTTAAGAAACCAGAGAGACTCTTAGAGCAGTAGTCTTCATGCGTAAAGAGAAGCTTCCCGCTGACCGGAGCAGAGTGGAGTCACGCATAGCTGGGTAATTGGTATACCACGTCTTCTCGCTTGCGCTGCGCTTATATCACGCTCACATGGGTAATGATCCATGTCACTCAGGTTTTGGACAGTACCATCTGATCTAACCCGCTACGATATAGAAGAAGGAGACATCATAGTCGGCCTAGTAACAGGTTGGCGAAGGCATCAGCCAGTGGCTGCTTGGTTCTGTCTTCAATCCAGCCCCATTTGCCATTTGGATTGATTTCTAAGAAATAATATTCACCATGAGAAAGGAGCAAATCGATTGCGCCATATGACAATCCTAACCTCCTGCAATACAATTGACATCTCTCCTCAATATCGTGAGGTAAATGATGAGTCTTATGGACTGCCGATTCAATATCAACTCTGCCATCAATCTGAGTTGAGTATATCGCTGTTGCAAAGACTTGACTGCCGATTACATTCACTCTCACGTCACAATCCTTGTGAATGAATTTTTGATACTGGACGGGGCACACTCGGATAGCTGACTTCTTAGACACTGCTTCCCTTCCTATCAATCTGGTTGGAATGAATCTCTTTGGAAGCGTCGTCGGTGTTGCGTTTACCACCTTTGCAACGATCTCTCCCTCTGATGAGTAGAATTTTTCTAGCGCTCCAACATCATTTGTGAATAGCGTTCTAGGAATCTTAAAGCCAAGCTGTCGAGCAAGACGCAATTGTAATATCTTGTACGACGCTAGCCTGCTTGAGATTGGGTGGTTCACCCAGACGCATTCACCCGAGTCCAGAAAGGAAAAAAGCGCTCCATCCAAGGCAGCTTCGTGTTCAAGTTCCACAAACTCTTCGACCTCGTCTTGTTGGATACCTTTGACGAACCCGAGTGGCCTTGGGCAATAAACCGACCTAACTTCGCCAAGATGGATTGAAACCCTGCTATACGTCGGAAACAATAATTGGGTTATGTCAGTCTCGGGAGAATTTCCAATTTCGACAGTAACAGATCTATGAGATGCTTGATGCGGAGGCAAGAAGAAGCAACTGACATTATGCTTTCGCAATTTGTGAGAAATTCGTTTAGCTTGAACATCCGCCTTAGAGGTTAGAAATAATACTACTTTCCTAGTCGTCACCGGTCGTAGAGTTCGTCTTGGGTTCCGGCCCACCCCCGTCATCCCATACGTGACATTTGGTGGAGAACATCCTTACAGGGTCTCTAGCAGTTACCATGGGTGTAAGGTCAACATCCAATAACATAAGAGGTCTAGTTTTGCTCATGAATTTTGTTGTTCATCCTGCTGTGTTGCATGACTTAAGCGTGCAGTGTGAAGTTTTTATTTCAAGCCTCTTCATATTTATACAGTGAGGTGTAGAATGTGACCTCTGATAATAGAGACTGGAGCAAGTACAATGATGCGCTTGTTAGGAGGGGTGAAATCCTCCTCGACTTCTCAACCATAAACAACTGGAAACAAGAACTCAAACAACTAAACAAAGGCAAAGTAGGCGAACCATACCACTACCCAAACTCACTCATCATGCTACTAGGCCTCATCAGAATCCTCTACCACCTACCATACAGACAACTAGAAGGCTTCATCAGAGCACTCGCAAAATACGTCGAAGGACTACAAGCACCAGACTACACCACAATATGCAGAAGAATAAACAAGCTCAACATAAACCTCGAAGAAACTTTGCTCAAATCCACAAACCCCGTAAGCCTAGCAGTAGATTCATCAGGCATAAAAGTGCACAATGGTGGGGATTGGATAAGAAAGGTGTGGAAGGTGAAGAAGGGCTATCTAAAAATACACTTCGCCGTCAACACCAAGACAAAGCAGATCGTATCCATGCATGTAACATCTGAGAAAGTTCATGATGGTAAGGTGTTGAGAAGGCTTGTTAGAGGTGCGATGAAGAGCGTGAAGGTGAGAAGGGTGCTTGCGGATGGTGCGTATGATTCGAGGGAGAATTTTAATTTCTTGTCTCAGAGTGGTATAAAGCCTGTGATTAGGGTGAGGGTTAATTCTGTTGCGAGGAGTATGGGGTGTCCGTCTAGAAGGGATACTGTGTTGGAGCAGAGGGCGCTTGGGCCTAGGGCTTGGAGCAGGGTGCATCGTTTTGGTTTTAGGTGGGTTGTTGAGGGCGTTTTCTCTGTTGTGAAGCGTGTGTTTGGTGAATACGTGTTGGCGAGGAAGTTTGTTAATATGGTGAAGGAGGTGCTTATGAAGGCGTATTTGTACAATATTTTTGTGGCGTTGACCTCAAGCTAGTGCCAGAAAAATACCTAGCCCTAGCCATGGGAGTGCACATCAAAAAATCATGCAACACAGCAAACTCAAAGTGTAATTATACATCAACGATATTGGTCAGATAAGACCGCCTCCTAGGGCTGGGGGTGTTCTCAAACCCTTGTGAACGCGAAGCCAGCTGTAGTAGGCGGGCGTAGAATACGCTCAGGGCGGCGTTGAATGAGCGGGTGCGCCTATCCATCCCCAGCCTACTTGCGTTCACGTTCCTGAGAAAACCCTGGTCCCCCATCTTCATCGAGCGGAGTGGAGTGGAAGAAGCGCTCTATCAACCCCCACCGCTCCTCTCACCGAACGCCTCGTGGTGCGTGGGTGGGTGGTAGCTGAGGCCCAGGCGCCCGAGCGCCCACCTACACCACCACGGACCCCCCTCCACCCATCCACCACAGTAGAACTCGGACATGTTCTCACTTACACCCCCACCCCTGCTCAGAACCTCTCCTCGCCGGGGAGGGAGGAATAGTAGGGCGTCCACGCAGCGGGGGGAGCTCCCAGCCGGCCCACCGGGGTGACCTTCGTGGCCAAAACCTCCACCCATCGTAGGCGTCAACGTCCACTATTGGCAGCCCACACAGATGTACACGCATTCACCGTCCACCTTGAGCTTGGCCTCGTCGAATTGATGACGGCGGGCGACAAGCCTCCTAACCCACCCACCCCCCGTCGCCGGCGCAACCCATCAATGGTGGTGGGTGGCTGAGCCCCCATCACTTCGCTTCGTGAGCGGGCTTGACCCATCCCAGCACGGATGCGTGTGAGACTCCCAACCAGCCAGCAAGCGTGTACGCCACCTCCCACACACTCGTGATGATAGCCCCGACATGCAGAGTAGCACTGCTTGAGCCTTCTCCTCGACAGGGTTTCTTTATTCCTCTCTCCTTGAATATACGCGTTTTGCGGGTTCGCCTCCAACAACGAGCATTTTGAGTGGGGGGGCTCTATCCACACGCACGCATAAATGGTGTGAAGTCGATCCGCTATTCTATCCTTATCTGACCAATATCTCTTTTTTATGCGGAACAGAGTCAGGAAGTTTTCAACCGATATGGCTATGATGGCCCGTTCTTTATGGCTTTTTATGAGTACGCCCGTCAAAATAAACTTCCGAACATCAGCCGAAATTCGTTTTACCAACGGATACCAAAGCACCTCAGGGTGGAATTGGTCAAGAGAGGCCCGATAGGGAATCAGAGACATGCGTTCACTGGTATACTTCTTAGGCCCAAGGATATGTGTGGACCGTTTTCTGAGGATGAGCTACTCAAAAGGCTGAATTCGAACCCTAGCCCGGACGGCGGTTTGGATGGGCGCAGACTTTAGACGCTGGACTCCCAGTTCGGTTAACCCGCAGGGTGAGTTGGTAGTCAGAGGGAATTTTGTTTTCAGTAGTTCTATCTCTTTTTGGATCCTCGGAGTCATTTCTATCACAGGCGTATGCTACCCACGCCTATGTTTCGGCGAGTGATAGAAATTCTAGCCATGCTTTGGACGGATCCGCTCCTCGTCTCTGATGCTCCTTTCACTACCGTCGGCCTCTTCAAGCACTAGGTCCGTCGAGGGCATGATGCCTCCAATCTTCTTTAGTTCGGCACCACTGTACTCCCTATCCTCAACCTGATACTCCTTCCCCTCGATTCGAACCGTTATTAAATTGAACATATATGCTACTAATGATCTCTGCGTAGCCATATTTTAACGCATTGCAAAATTAGAAGGTGTTGATAGGAATACTTATGTGGTCGGTTTATGAGCCAAGCGATGCGTGACCACCACCCGAATACCCATAAGGTTCAGGTAGAAGGAAGGTGAAGGTATACCAATTACCCGTCTTTGTCCACTCGCCAACCGCTGAATACTCCCACACGTACCCTGTTGGAGTAGGGCTACCATTAGACGGGCGCACCAGCGGTGTATGGATTCGAGCCGGATGAGCGTGGTACCCGAGCCTAGAGATGTGTTATTGGGCACCCCCCACTGGTTACCCAACCATTTAAGTGGTGGATCCAGCCAACAGGGTGTGGATAGAGATGGGTAGGCGGTAACACGGTGAGTGATTGTTTAAACTTTTTCCACGCGCACCACGTCGAAGTCTTCTTGGAGGTCTGGATGGGTATTCTTGAAGTAGAATTCCTCAAAGTTTGGGAGGAGGCGACTCACCCTGCCCGCCGCGGTGTCCTTGAGCAACCGCAAAGCCTCTTTGTCGGAGAGCTCTTCCGCCTCAACTATGTCCCACCCAAGCCTACTCTTCCCACCGATCTTCACGTACCAGTGGACCTTGAATTTAGGCATACACCACGACACTTCCCTGCCAAATGGGCTGAGCCAATCAGAGCGCCGGGGTACTTTAACTCAGCGTGGGTGTGAACCCTTTGTAGGGCCGGAGTCCCGCTTGGCCTACCGTCGGGAGACTTCTATCCATGCAGTGCCTCACCCAGCTGGCTCATGCACTCTTTATAAGTAGTTCAGGGTTTAGTGTTAACCCCCAACACCACTGGACCCAAGTAGCACCCTGAGGCTTTTCACGAGCCTTTTAACCTCATCCGGTGGGTCTGTTCGGCTCGCTACACAGTAAGCCACAGCTGGGCTCTTACTCTTATCCTTTTTTTCCGAGCCACTGATGTGGGGCTTACTGCAACACTCGTCGAAAGCACCCCTATATTTTTCTTCTTCGAACAGGTCGGTCAAGTCTTTCTGTTTGAACATGAAAAGCAGACCCTGCTTTTCAAGGCCATCCAAGTAGTTATTCACTTCCTTGTCTGTGGGTTCGCCGTCGCAGAAAACCACGAAGGGTAAACCCCAACCCTTAACCCACTCACACATGTAAGGAATGCCCTTCTTTCCCTCCGCGGTTAGGATCAGCACGTTCTCATCCTCCAAGCTGAACCCGCACTTGGGTAGCCAGGCGAGTAGAGCCGCGTCTTCACCCTTGCCCTCGGCTATGATTACTGCACGCGCAAAGAGGGCTGAAACGAGTTTGGGTCTAAAATATGCGTAGACCAGGTCCCTTTCAGACGCAGCCGCTGGGTCTGGCTGCGGTTCGGGCTTGAATATCTGCGTAGACCCGCCATGAGCTACGAATCTAACTGTCCTGTCTAGGCTGAACTCGCTCACGAGGCTGGGGGAATGTGTGATCACCAAGAGCTGTACACCCCAGCTCTCTGAGTATTCGCGGAGTCTTTTGAGGAGGGACCTCTGCAGCGATGGGTGGAGGTTCTGAGCCGGCTCATCCAGGATGAGGACTCGTCCCCGGGAGAAGCCGACGGCGGCGCACATGTTCACAAGCTCGGATACCCCGGCTGGTGCAAACCTTAGTGGAACCCTTCTACCATCTTTGTCAAAAAGCTGAAGATGGGCCTCCCACTTCTCCACGCCGCCACCCTCGCCTGAAGCTGGCTCCGAGCGCCCCCTGTCAGCCAGCCTCAAACCCGCTAGGAGTGTGTATCCGCCGCTCAACTCGCAAAACAGTTTCACAATATCTTTGAGGAACTCTCTTTCCTTGGGGTCATCGGAGTTGTGCAGGGCGCTGAACACTTCTGCGGCGCTCCCGCCCTGAAACTCCATTAGGTGAGGGATCACAGAGGTGGTTGAGGCTCTATGGTCGGTTGGCTCCGAGACCGCAGCGACAGGCGGCCTGGGACTCCTCACGACTATAAGCGAATCACTGTAGATGCCCTTGAGGAGTTCGAGTAGCGACACCTGCGCCCCACCAAACCTGCGCCTTTCGAGCTCCCTCCGCACATCTTCTAGGAGCTTTAGGGCGCGGGTCTTCTCCCCATCATCGAGGTATGATAAGCCTCCTATTCTATTCGGGTTTAGCTCCACATTCTGTAGTGTGATTGAGAATGGGTGGGCTTGGTTGCCGTGGGAGTAGAGGTCATCCATAGTCTTCAGGATGTCAGCGGGCTCAAGGGTTGTTGAGGCGAGCTCGGAGAGGTTGCTTGCCCCCATCACCTTTTTAAGTGCCGAGTGCACGACGATGTCGCCAAGATGGCAGGAGCCGCTAGTGTTTTCTGACATCGTGTAGCGGAGGCTGTGGTCGTAGAGGAATAGCTGGCGCCGGGCTCCCGCGAATTTAACCTCCACTGAGGTGCGTGGGCCGCTCTGAAACCTCACCCACTCCACCGATATCCTGAAGTTCTTCTCAAGTTTGAAGAGGTCTGCGCCGAGACGTAAACAGAGCTTCTGTTTTATCCACGTGGCTTCACCGGCACCGAGTTTCTTAACCTCCTCTTGATCCCAGCTCAGAGGGGTAAACCCATGGGTTTCGAGCAGGCAGCCAAGTGTGAGCAGCCCTGCTATCAGTTTTATCTCTTCGTCTGTGAGTGTGCAGTGTACTTCCACTTTGAAGCCCTCCGCCCCCCACTTCAGGTAGCTCGCTGGCTCAAACCTTTCACCGGCGACTTCGTGTGCCACGTACTCTAAGAGGCGGATGAGGTTTGTCTTACCCGAGCCGTTCGGGCCAACCACAACGTTGATCTTGAGGTCGAGCGCAAGATCCAGTTCTTCAAAGCTCAGAAAGTTTTGAGCGACAACCCGTTCTATCCGCACATTGCAAACAGGCTTTAGGTGATTAAAAACATTTTGAGGTGTGGTGTCTGAAGTGGGAGAGGAGCCGTTGGGACGCTTCGGCGTGCGGCGTCCTACCGTCAGGCGCCTGAAGGCCTCTAAATCACTTTTGTGCCTGAGAGAGGCGCTCCACCTCCTCGGAGAGGATGCTGAGGCAGATGTCCACGGCTTGTCTGAACTCCTCCCTCAGAAAGTCTTGACGTCTCTTTTTCAACCTCTCCATCGACTTCTTATCCAGCCACCTCATCGGGCCCATCCGCATGAATTCGAGCGCCTTCGACGTCGGCTCCACCACCTCGTTAAGCCTGGTACCGAACACCCTCACGAACCCGGCCCACACCGACTCGTCATCCGTGAATAGGGGCGTGGTCAAGCTTTTGGGGTCTGCGTGAACAGCGCGCGAGAGTCTTTTGTAGAGCTGGATCCAGTGCGTGGCATTTAATTTCTCCGCCAGGTGTTTAAAGGGAGGCATCCTCCTTCCATCCTGCACCTTCAGCGACTCGTCGCGCAGGCGCATCAGGTACCCTGATTCCGGCTCGCCACTTCTACGTTTAACACTCTGCGCCAAGCACTCTAGGATCACGCCTTGGGCGGCGCTGTCAAGCGCGGAGCGAAGCAACACCTTGGCCGCGTCTACTAGGCCGGCCTCGGCGAGCCAGAGGGCCAACGATAGGAGCCTGAGTGACTCCGCGGTGTAGGATGCAAGCACCCAGTGGGCGCGTAGGAAGTGCTCGTCCGCATGGCTCAACACGGATAAGAGTTTTCCAGAGTTATCACTAAGTATCTTGTTGAGTATTTCAACGTCCTCCTTCACATTCGCCCGGATATCCATTTTCTCCACGAACTTATGGAGGGTGTCGGCCAGATCATCGCCGCTTGGCAGTGGCTGGGGATCCATGAGTATTAGAACAAGGCTTTTGGATTTATGCCTTTTGTTTGAGAAGCGGGGGGCACCTCGATACGCGCTGTCACCCCCTCGTAGGGGTGAATTGACCAAGCGTCACCGAGCCGTATCCCAACCCCGCGTTGCCTGTTACGATAATCATCCAGTTTACCCTCCCAGTACAGAATCTTGGGTGGGTTTATTTTGAACCAGACTGTGCGTATAGTTCCGTGAGCACCCTGCGTAGCACTTGGAGCGCGAGCTTCGCATCCTCCAGTCCCACGTCTTCGAGTTGGTCGTCGCCTGGGTGCGCGCCGAAGTTTCCGAACTGCCTGATACCGTGCGCTAGATTCTTCGTGGCCTGTGTGAGTGCACCCGCCTCCGCGAGCTCCTCTATCTGGTCGTACAGTTTCTCGGATTTCGCTCCCCTGTGTTTGAGGGCTGACTGTAGAGCCCTCCTCGACATCGAAAGGGATGCTCTGGGAGCTCCGACGTTTGCCGCCCTAACAGCCTCAACATAGTCTTGGTAGACGCTTGCCGGTACGCCTGGAATGTCCTGTGCGGCTTCCCTTGCGGATGACCACAGCGCCACCCAGCCTTCAACAACGGTCTTGGGGACTTGAACCGCTAGGAGCGGGTCATACCTGTCTGTCTTCTGCCGCGGTACACCTGCGGGGTAGGCCGCGAAGAACTGGAAGCACAGCACGAGTTCCACCGCACCCATCCTCTCGGCCACCTCAAGCATCTCTTCAGCCCTATCCATGGGAAGGCGACAGAGGAAAGTTACATCAAGCCTTTCTCCGGGTTTGACCCGGGGATCTCTCCAAGGTTTACCGTCGAGGCCTGTCATGTCGATGAAGTCGCCCAGTAATTGATTCTTTATCTGTTTGCCTTCCCCGATCTGGTATAAGGTGAAGCCCTGGATCCCCGACACAATCTCTATACTGTGATACGTGTTGGTTGCGGGGCTACCGCTGTTTTGAAGTGTGAGGTAAACGAGCAGACCAGCTGGAGATTGCTCGGTTTTTGGTACTGATGCGTAAACGCTGATGTGGTCGCGGTAGGTTACTGGTTGGGTAAAGAGGAAGTCCGATGCCATATAATTGTGGTACTTTGCTCAATACTATATCGCTTTTGGTGTGCTAATGGTGTCCGGATACCCACGTGAGCGGTTTAGGAGCCCAGCGCTGACCATAGTGGCCGCCTCCCCCACCATCACCCAGCGCAGGCGTGGTGCCGCCTCTAGGAGGAGGGGGAAGGGGGTGAAACCCCACTCACACAACCACCCAGCCGGCATCAAACTCCTCCCACCGGCTGCGGGGTACCAAGGCGGCGGGTTTGACCGTGTTCGACGAGAAGAAGAGGGCGCACCAACAACTGGCCTAGGCGGACAATACGCGAAGTTTAAACCCACACCAACCGCCACCAACCGACCCATAAACCAATCCGTCTGCCTCGGTCGCCCTACTGGCTGAACCCTTTTTCCAGTCCGCCCGCACCCGGTGTAACCATGGAAACACCTCTTCATATGAGGGGTGTCGGAAAACGCGTCACGCCCCCGCGCCACGACCCCCTCCCCCCCTTCCGGTAATCCGGTAAATCTGTATTATAGGCGGGTCGGTGCCTAAGAGGGTTTTTAAGTTTTATTTTTAATACTTCATGTAGAGTGGAAACGAGGTTAAACATAACCAATTAAATAGATAAATAAATATGAATAGAAATAATTGGTGAAGGATTCAGCTGGACCGGGGGCCGGGACGCGCGTGACGCGTTCGGAGACACACACGTGTTCGACGTGTTCGACGTGTTCGCGGGTTTTTATGTGAAAACAATGGTGGAGTGCGGCGCCTCGGGTGCCCATCGATGCCGGGGAACCAGCCCGCGGAGAGCCCAAGCGGAGCGTCTTACCAACCTATTCAGGGAGTTGCTTGGTGAGAATGTGGCCGGCAAGCTTTGAACCCGTCCACATCTGGCGTTCTGGATGCGGAGTCGGATCCACCTCGCGTATAGGCTCGGCGGGCCCGCTGGGGCGGGGCGGGCAGCCCACACCCACACCGATGTTGTTATGGGTTGAGCCTGAATTTGCGGGCCACACGCCTCCTCCTCTCATCGACGACCCCACCCCTCTCTTCTGTCCGCGTGTTATCATTCTCGATGTAGGTGTATTTTTTGGCTGAGTTGAATACTCTGTGCAGCTCCTCGGCGGGTAGGGGCGGCGTGTTCCTCAAAGTGTTCCACTCTTCGAGTATGCGCCACGCGGTGTGCTCGTCGAAGCCCGCGTAGTAGAGCAGGAAGCGTGTGAGGAAGAAGGC
>Ga0080006_1157237_pt1 | contig 10477 bp, 13 predicted proteins | sample RS3BMetagenome_FD_69209 | JGI IMG/M metagenome (GOLD analysis project Ga0080006, IMG submission 69209) | Ferric oxide microbial mat and aquatic microbial communities from Rainbow Spring, Yellowstone National Park, USA - RS3B (SPADES... ... | reverse complement strand
CAAGGAAGTTATTGTCCCATATAACCACTTCATTGTGGTCAGGGTGTATCAATGGAAGAATGGAGAATTTTGGTTCCTTCATGCCACCCTCTATTTTTGGGACAACGCAGAACGGGCATTTTCTTATGCATCCTCTCGTTGTAAAGACGATTGACTTTTTCCAGTCTTTCCATTTATCCACGGACCTCAATATATCATACGCTGGCAGGTATTCCTCTGCTTTTTGATGCAATCCTTTGAATACCTTTACAAAGGGAAATGCTTTCTGTATATGGTCGGGCATTAGTGTTGCGTAAATACCTCCAACGGTGATCTCGGCTTCAGGAAACATCTTGTGGTAAAATTCAATTGCCTCGTGAACAGGTTTCCAGGCAAATGTGAACAGGGATGTTACCTCTATTCTCCTTATCTTTTCATCTATCTCATTATTGATGCCCCTCACATAAAATATCTGATCCCCTTGCGATCTATGGAATGATGCTAATTTTAGAAGCCCTAGTGGGGGATATTTGGTGTAGTAATCTGGTTCGACGAGTAGTGTGTTCACTGGGATCCATATTGAGATGGATCCTAAAAATCTTTTCTATCTAGTCAGGTTCCTATCTACCATCAAGCTCTCTTGATAATAACCACGTCTTTTTCTCTATCATAAATCCATTTTAATTTATCATGCTCCTTAAGCTCGAGAAGTTTCACTACATCCAACGGAATTGTTGTCCTCATGGAGTTCCCCTTGCCCTTCTTACTGAAGCTCACCGAAGTTATCCAATTTAACACAATCAAGGAATAGAGATGTGGATAATAGCTTTTGGACGTATTTGCTTAATTAACTGGGCAGTCATCTTTCGACGACTTATATCTCAAGGTTATGCCATCTATTACCTATTTGACGGAGTTTTATAGGGAGGCCTAGGAAATCGAATTTTAACATTAGACCTAAAGACCGGGTAGGAGATCAACATCTCTCCCTTACGCAGCATCATGACAGTATTTTTTTCCTGCCTTGAATAATTGCTATACGCAGGTGATGATATTTCCATTGCGCTGGTTCTTCCCAAAACCCTCAGTGCAGAGTTCCCAATTATTTGATCATCTACTTCGCTAGCAAATTGTTCTGCGCCAAATATAATGAAGCCCACGCTACGTCCTTTTCTCGCTACCTCTATTATCTGCTCCTTGAGGGGGGACTGCTGCTTTGCTGGTGCTAGTGTGTTTAATTCATCGACGACTACAATGGCCTGTTTATGGTTTTCTTCTGTTTCCAGATTTATAATATTTCCGAGTTCCCGAAACACCTCTCCTATAACGAAAGTCTGCTCGCTTATTCTAAGTTTTGCAATGTCAATCACAATTGTTTGACCTGGCTTAGACTCTCTTATAACCTTCCTTATAAAGTGTTCTCTAGTGCCTCTATTCTCTACAAAAATAGAGGATTGGGTTAGTCTCCCAATTTCCCTTTTTATTCTTCCTACAGTACTGGGGGCGAGACCATAAACACCAGATATATCGTCAGCATTGTAATCAAAAAGATCCCGAAGTTCCTTCCAAGTTGATGCATTCAATTCAACTTGTACTTGCTGCCCTTTATATCTCTGATAGGGTCCTCTTATTTCCCAACTGTCATTGTCCTCATTCCAGTCCCTCACTACAAATCTCGTAAATGAGTCTACCGTGTGATACTCATCCTTAACATCTGAAAGGAGCAGGTCCAGGTCATTATGCACATCTGATAGTGTAAATGCATATATGTTATCTTGCCTAGTTGAATATGACAGTGGCTTGCCTTCAGGACCCCTGGGTTGATAATACTTTACGTTGGTAAATGGCTCAGGTGAGTCTTCCTCAAAATCAAGTCCATATTCTTTAAAGATAAGTTTATAGATTGATTTGTCAGTCTCATCTAACTCGTTACTCTTTTTGTCTATGTTCATAAGATCAGCGCTTTTAACGTTAAAGATGATGTTAATATACTTATCAGGAAACTTCTTAGTAATGCAATACAGTAAGAACATCATATATGATGTCTTAGTAGCGAGGCCAGAAATTCCAGAGACGTTCATGTGCCCACTCTCCGGCCCAACTAGATATTCTGCTTGGAGGGGTACAATCACACCCTCCCCACTGGTTCTGGATATTATTCCAGCAGGAAACCATTGAGTTGGAACTTGCCCTGCATTTAGTCCATCAAGGATCTCTTCTTTATCAGATACAAAAACATCCACGCCTGACGACACTGGATATCTTTTTTCCAACTTTTCTCCATTTATAAGCTGGTAGCTGTAGAACACGCTTACCTTCGCGACAGTAGCAGAAAGCCGATCGAGTAATGGCATTCCCGGCACATCAGATACAATTCTGTTTGACAGATGGCTCATTGCATCCGTATAATTTGATATCTCTACTACAGTTCCTATGGAATAAAAATTTCCATCCCTTGCAGTTACAAAATCATAGGGCTGGATTTCGACACCTTCCTTTATCCAGAAATAAAATTCATCAACAGTACTGGCAACCTGATATGTTGCTGTTGTTTTTCCGATTAATATTCTTTCTTCCTCAGGCATTATACATCACCCTCTTTAAGGAAATTCCCAATCTCATAAATTCGTCACCTGAATATAGAATAGGTTCCAGATACTCTTCTGCCACCCTAACCGGATAAACAAAGGATGGCCATCTTGGCCGTGGGAAAATAGATGGGTTTGCGACTTTTAAAATTGATCCGGATAACTTGTCGGCAAGATCAGTCACATCACTGACTTTATTATCATCCTTTAACGATAAATCAACTTTTACTATCCCCCCTAATGGCATCATTTCCGGTGGCGGCTCTCGAATCCTCAAATACCAAAAGACTATTTTTTTGAGGGTATCCTTTTCTTCTGATTCCTGATCGGATTGGGCAATTTTATACTGATAAACTTTAGATCGTTCTCCCACTCTCATTTTCGCTAAGTGGGAAATAGTTTTATGTTTTCCTTCTCTTGTAAATATTACCTTTCCGCTGAAACTCTTTGCGATTCCGATTGCCTTATCAAGATCAATAAATTCTCCTTTTCTTAATGCACCATCGATAGCTATCCACCTTCTGTTGGAATTAATCGATTTGGCTACTTCAATTTCAGTATTATGCATCTCAGACCTTGCCTTTCCACCAGCGGCGCCACGAATATTTTCCCGTACCTCTTCCTGACTAAGGAATTCAACCTTCACTGGCGGGTCCAACTGCCTTAGTCTATTCCTTATTGCCTCTTGCGCCGTATCAGGTATGCTATCTATCATATAAACAAACAGTTTAGTCTTAGCAATGTCTGGTTTTACTCTTCGGAATTCATAATCTACCTTTACGGAAACTGCACCAACACTCGCCACCATTAATGCGCCACCAGAACCTTGTGGCATTATAAGTTCGCCCACATATTTCGTTCGGATGGAACCATCAATAAAATAGTCAAGAGAATATTCTTGATCTAATTCCGGTGGGGGCTTGATTTCTCTGAATTCCGTTCGCCAATTTTCTTCAATAGGAAATGCCTCAATAGCCCTCCTAAAGTCTCCAATTGCATCTGCGATTTGACGGTCATCATCCCTCATATCAGTATCAGGCCTTGTTTCTTCCTCTATCGTTGAGTCCCCAAAAAAGCTAACAGAGATCTCTTCTCTTCTCAGAGGGTCTCCAACTGCGTTAGCTATTTGATCTATGGCTTCCAGCTTCGTTCTATGCATAGGATATCACTGATTTCCTTGCATCTGTCCCAAGGTTTATTACTCTACCTTCAGGATTTATTGGCATTCTTATGAAAGGATGAAGATTATAACTAAAACCTAGGGAAAGGTTCTCTTTTATCCCTTCGATTCTCTTAAAGGAATCATCTCCTTTTTCTTCAAGAAAATAAATCAATTTCTTATCATCCTCCAACATGTGAACATAAATAACGTGTTATTTTAATATTTTCCCGATTTTAGCTGCTAATAACATATTATTTTTCAAGGCTAATAATTCTTGAGCTACATGCTTCAGTTGAGACTTGAGTACAACTAATGTTATCCATCTTCCACGCCTGGAGAATGCGTATAAACGTTCATTTTTTCATTTCACTCATTTTTCAAAAACAGCTGTAAAATTCAAATATCAATTCCAGAATTTTGTGCTGATAACCATGAAAAACAACGGATTTGTTAAGGAATACGTTATCGGGAGGAAGGACCAGTTTGACTTAGATTATGCGATATTCAGGAAGGCCACGGAAGAGACAGAGACGAGGGAGGATATGATTAACTACATAGAGGAAAAGATGCAGTACGTGATTTCAAGGGTTGCGAACGAGAGGGCAAAGACGCTGATGGAAGAGATGGAACTGATTTAGTGTTCAATTATTCTTTTATTTTTATTCAGGAACTGGCGTTTTACTCCCGCGGTGGGCGACCTATGATTGATATTTCTTGGCCCAGCTGTCTAGTAAACCGCAGCACTGAGAGCCTATCTACCTGAGAATTAAGAATATTCATTTACCATAAATGCTAGAAACACCAGGAATGAGTTTGCCAAGTTTATTCAGTAGAATCTTTAAGGATTAGCTGAACAGCCCTTGCAATGTGGTAGGCGCCGAGCGGCGGGACCGCTTCTCCTATCTGAGCTCTAATTTCTTGGTTACTTCCAGCGAAGCGGAACCATTCAGGAAAAGTCTGGAGCCTAGCTCTTTCTTGGTTTGTCAGCACGCTCCTGCCCCTCCTATAGTGGTAGCCCCACGTACCGCCGCCTCCGTAGGCAATAACGGCCGGAGAGGGAATCAGGGGGTTCAGGCGTCTGTAAATGTTGCTCATAAGGCCCTTCACGCGGAATTCTGTGTTTTCGACAAATTTAAAATTACCCCCCGGCGGGATCAGCTTCATTCTTTCTGCTATCCTGTCACTGCCTCCTTCTTCTACCGGCGGAACGGGCTTGCCGTAATACCCTAACAATTTGAGAACTTCTTTATGCTCCTGCATTGCCCTCCAAAAGCTACCCTTGGAAGTATCTGACCCAAAATCCTCTGCGTTTTCATATTTTTCAAGCCCTTCTAGGTAACCGTTCTTTTTCTGATTGAAGAACAGATAATCTTCGACTATGTCAAACGTTAAATGGTCCCAGACTTCTTTTTTCCACTTCCAGGCCAATTCAGAACCATTTTCACTCCATATTCCTTCGTACTCTTCCATCACCGCTTTATATTTTTCTCCCAAATTATTCAGCGTGTCCCCCTCGAATACCTCTATGGGCGTCAGGGGAAAATTACTGAACAAGAGTGCACGCCCTCTAAGCTCTTCCTCCACCTCCTCCTTTATAATTCGGAATTCCAGCCTGTCAGCAGTATCTTTCCTTACACCTATGATTATGAGCCTCTTCCTCTTCTGCGGTACGCCCAGAGAGCTGAAGTCCACAACATCGTTAAAAGCCAGCCTATATTTCCCAACTTCCGACCCCAAATTGTTTCCGACAACCTTTTTAATGTCCTCGTAACCTTTGTCGAGGTTCTCAAAATCACTTACTATGGTTCTGTAGGCAAGCCCGCCGTTGGCGCTGATAAGCCCGGGCACATTCTCGAATACGAAAACCTCGGGCTTCAGATGCGCTATTCCCTTAACGAAATAAGAGTACAGCCTCCCCCTCGACACCTCAATACCTTTTCTTCCATCTTTTCCCCTGAGGACTGAAAAGTCCTGACAGGGCGGCCCACCTAAGACTACGTCCGGATGCTCTACTGCGCGCAGCACAGCTTCGAAATCGATATTCTGAATGTCAGTATTCAATGCGACTGGAATGCACCTACTCACAGTCGCACTTGCAGTGTGACCCGCCTCTTGGGTGACGGCGTCTTTCTCACCATCCAGCCTTCCGGCGCAGGTGAGCTCCAGTTCCTCAATACTGAAGGTCCTGAGTATTTTTGATTGGAAATTAATGCTAAAAGTCTCAGCGGGCGCGGGCAGAATCTCATTTGCAAGAACTGTGACGTGCCTGCTCCCGCTTAGTTTGAATCCAGCATCGAGGCCCCCCGCCCCTGAAAAAAGGGATACAATTTTGGCCATTTATGCATTAATCATTTCCTTATATTTAATCTTAGAACAGCCCCTAACCCGCACCTAAAGGATCTTACGCCGGGCTTCCGGTTGAGCAGCAAAAATCAATGCAGGTTCCCGCTATCGAAAGGAAGAAAGTATGATCCGCATACTGGCCGGAGCAAAAGGGAAATAAGAGCGTTTTAAATAATAAACAGGAATGCTTCAATGAAAGAACCTGAAAAAAATGAAAAAATAAGCAAGGCGGAGTTTTTCTCCCGTGAGTTGCTAAGGTGGTACAAGGAGAACGGCGAAGCCTATCCGTGGAGGAACGAGGGGGATGCCTACAAGGTCTTTGTGTCGGAAATCCTCCTCAGAAAGACCGACAGGAATAAAGTTAAAGAATTTTATCCTTCTTTCATAAGGCTCTTTCCAAACCTTGAAGAACTTGCCCGCGCAGATATAAACCTCCTGGTAAATACCCTCAGGCCTCTTGGGCTTTCATATCAGAGGGCACATCAGCTTAAGGAGGCTGCAGAGTTCATCTCAGAGAAATTCGTCGGCAGACTGCCCGGCAACCTTGAAGACTTAATGCGGATTCCGGGAGTGGGCAGGTACACTGCAGGTGCCGTGCTCTGCTTTGCCTACAGTAAGGACACCGCAATCCTAGATACAAACGTTATAAGGCTGGTAGAGAGGTTCTTTAATGTAACCTCCAAGAGGGCGAGGCCGAGAGACGATCCGGCCCTCTGGAAATTCATTGAAACACTCATTCCCCGCGGAAGTACCCGGGAATTTTTTTACAGTGCGCTCGACTTGTCCAACCAAATCTGCAGGGCCAAGAAGCCTAAATGTTGTGAATGCCCTCTGAGGCTGATGTGCAGTTATTTTGAGAAAGCTGGCGAAGGTCTTTGAAAATTAGCTGTTTCTCATCCACTCGGTCAGCGTACGGCGGGGCTTATCCAACAGCCTTCTTACGGATGAAAGGCCAATTCATAGATTTGACACGTCCTAAACAAGCAGTTCCAAACGCAGGTGAAAAGCTCAGGTTAAATATATTAGAGCAGGCTAGAGCAGGCCTCAATGAAATTGCTAAATATCTCTCATTATTTTTTCAGCATATGATTTGACGGTCTCTTCTGATCCAAAAAGTTCTTTAACGCGCCTCTCTGAGATCCACAGCGACCTGTGGTATATTTTATCATTTCGCCCAGCCGGTCCTAACTTGAATTTATAGGTAAGACCTTTAGAGAGTTTGTATGAACCCAGAACTTCGTTAAATATTTCTGAGTCACTTAAAGCCCGTACAAGATAAGAGGAGCTATTAGGGTTGTTTACCTTGTACATCTCGATTTCCCCTGATGACACGACTAGGTCCCCTATATTATCCGGGTACGGTTTCCCGCCGTAGTCTTCATGCGGGATCCTTCCGTTTAAAATAGGTACAGGGGTCATGTTACTTCTTGCCCTCACGGCAGGTTCAAATAGCTCCGTCTCGAGGAGGTAGTCCCTTTGAGGATCAAACCACACTCCCCTATCATTGAGGTCAGCAACACTCACTATATATCTGATCTTAACATAGAACTTCTCTATTTCCGCGAAGGTCTCCGAAATTCTCTTATGGTCCTCGTTGAGGGCTTCTTTGAAATAAGCTCCCAAAAAGTCGGCAAGTTTCCCTCCAACGCTTGGGTCAATATCTATCTGCCCATATACTAAGTAGGCTGTGTCAAGCCTTCCTTGGGTGACTTGCTGGATCGTTTTAAGCTGTTCCTCCCTTAACCCTACCCACCTCTCGCCTTCCCCGTAATTTTTAATTTCAATGAATAAACGGGGGGATCTTTCACTGCCTTCTCTGTCCGTTACCCTGATAATGTCCGGTTTATCTGGACGCTTGCCCTGACCGTATATTTCAAAGTCCAGGCCGAGTCTCTTCTCCTCTGAGTAGCTTTCAAGTATATTTTTGATTCCTATTTCTACTGCCTTTCCGCCCACCCAATCGTCAATCATTTTTCCTAAACCCCGGCGCTCTCCGGTCACCCTGTTCGTAGTACTCCCTTTTTTGAACATTTCTACAGCAAATTCTACGCACTTATCCAGATCCTCGGGTGTCAGCTTGTAGGACCTAATCATAACTTTACACCTTGCTTCTGTCTAGAATAACCGAACCGAAATCCGGCGGAGCCAGATGAATTCAGCTCAGAAATAGATAACATATTACCGTCAGGAAATATCCTTTTCATAGCCCATCACTCAGTACCTCCTCGATCTCCTTCAATTTCTGGGCCACCTTCCTTCCCTTGTCGGTCAGGGAAATAATTTCTTCTGACGGATACTTTTTATTATCTATTCTTACATCGATGAGCTTCATCTGCTTTAACCTGGAAACCGAACTATAGGCACTGCCGAATTTCTCTTTAAGCGATTCGTACCGTGCTTCCTTTTCACTGAGGAGAAATATGAGGATCTTCATGTCATCGGTCAGGAACTCAGAAATTTCCCTGCCCTCCGCAACCTGCTCTGCTTTCTTCAATTGCTCTGCTACGGCCTGACCTTTATCGGTGAGAGAAACAAGATAGGTACGTCTTCCCAATATCTCTTCCTTCATGGATATCAATCCTTCAGCCTCAAGTTTTGGAAGAAGCTTATCCATTGTGCCGGAAGACTTCACTATGTGTCTGAGATCATATTTCTTGACTGTACCGTGTTCTAAAAGGTACCTCAGAACTGGAACGTAATATTTTTGCGAGGAGACATCACTCATTTCTAATATGCGTAATAGGTATTTGCAAAATAAAATATTGATTATACCTATTGCCAATATCGGCAATAGAAAGGTATATATTTTACCACCTATTACCTATATTGGCAATAGATATGACAAAAACAGTTGTTCGTGTGGGAACGAATGGGAGGGCTCAAATTCCCTATGATGTGAGGACAAAGCTAGGAATCAGGGATGGCTATCAGCTTGTCATCGATATCGAACAAATAATTCCAGCTGAAGGCGAAGTGGATTCAGAAGGGCACAATCTTAATGATCAAAGAAGGAAGGAGGTTCAAGCATGATTTTTCCTTCCGATCCTGAAATACGGGAATTCACCGCGTACACAATAAGGGCAAGGAAGATCATTGTTGAGGAATTCAAGCAACAGGAAGGAAGGCCTCCGAATGAGTTTGAACTTCAGGACCTCCTCAAGATGGTCGTTGTGCCCTTTGGGATACTGAGGCAGCAGAACGGAAATTCTCATTTCCAGAGTCAGCAGATTGCAACACAGAAACAGGCCCAGGCACCTCAACAGAAACCTGAGATTGATGCAGTCAAGGATATTTTGAAAGATCATCCTGAGCTTTCAGTTGAGGGGGATTGGATAGTGATGAAGCAGTTCATAGAGCCCAGAGATGTTTTCTATAAAGTAAAGGACCAGCTCAAACAGAAGGGATGGGAGTATATTGCCCGGAAGCATGTTGGCGGGGATAAGTGGGAGCCCGGTCATTTCGAGCTGAAGGAGGGGGCGAAGGTATGAAATCACTTTATTTCTTCTTAACCCCTTTTATGAGCTCCAGGATCACCTCATTTAGAGTTTCCTTGCGCAGGACAAACCTGAGTTCACGGAGCGCTTCATATACTTCTCTGGACACTCTGATCTGTGGATACTCCGACTTCGGTGACCCTCTCTTCCTAGGCATTAACACTGACATGCTGGTGGGGAATATAAATACAATGTCGATAGCATCGACAATTATTTATAGAGGGATGGACTGATCATATGTCGATGAAATCGACAAAAGGAGAGACGATGCAAGTAAGGGTACTTCCTGACGTCTATAAGGAGCTTCTTAATATAAAGGCGGAACTCGAAAAGGAGAGATTAAAACCAACGTCTTTCAATGATGCTTTGAAATACCTAATTGAGAAGAACAGAAACGTTGGCGAGGTGAAGGCATGACCAGGAACGCTCACGAGGGCGAGGTATGGGTCGAATATCTCTATGACGGTCTCTGGCTGATGAGAATTCATGAAGATAAATTGCTTGGTTATCTGGTTAAGGGTGATCCTTGCGTTTACTCCGAACAAGAAGGACCGTATGAAGAGGATTTGATAACATTTGAGGAGAAAGCTGAAGGAATGGAGCTAGAACCCGTCATGGTGGAATGCATAGGAGAATTGTTTGACTGGAACGATAAATCACTTGCCAAGGAGGTAACGAAGGCATGAAAATAATCCCTCTCCGGATGTCTCAGGCCAATGAATTTATCTCAAAATACCACAGGCACAATAAACCGGTGGATCACAGGGGCCACAGATTCTCTATTGGACTTATAGATGATTCTGGAAAGCTGATAGGTGTTGCCGTAGCAGGTCAACCCATAGCACAGAAGAATGACGACGGTTTCACTTTAGAAATACTGAGGGTATGTGTGCTTGAAGGTTATCCCAACG
>Ga0080006_1181871_pt1 | contig 10479 bp, 9 predicted proteins | sample RS3BMetagenome_FD_69209 | JGI IMG/M metagenome (GOLD analysis project Ga0080006, IMG submission 69209) | Ferric oxide microbial mat and aquatic microbial communities from Rainbow Spring, Yellowstone National Park, USA - RS3B (SPADES... ... | reverse complement strand
AGGTCCACCGGTCTCCATCCAGCTGGCTTTCTAGCCTTAAGGAAAACACCGGGTGCCTCTTTGTCCTGTTTGAGTTTGATGATATCGAAGTCAGCGAAAATCTTCTTCATATCGTTCAATTCGTAGCGCCAGAAATCATAAGGGTATGCATGAAAAGGAAAGCCATATGAACGGGTTGAGATATATATATATCCGCCCGTCCTCAGAACAGACTTCATGTTGTTTATGATCAATCTCCAATCTTGAACGTGTTCGAGTAACTCTGTGGAAATGACAGCGTCAAAGGAATTTGAACCAAAATAATCCACTAGTTCTTCTGCAGGAAGTACTACATCAACCCACTTTGAAGGCTGAATATCTACCCCAACATACTTAGCAGGGTGGCAGAATCTTTCGATGATAGGTCTGACGCTACCATTAACATAGGCTGAGCCAACTTCCATTACTCTTTTACCCTTGAAATGCTCTACATTAATTTCATTCAGAAAGAACTCTATTACTGACATATGACACATTTCAGATATCCAGCTATGCCTGTTTTACCTATTTACGTTTTATAGACGAGCCAACATACTTTATGGTAGAATACTTTGGCTTGCTTTAGGATGAACAGAGGGCAAAAAGCATCTGTCGAGGATGTCAAACATGATATTGGACTTGGGATATGCGCAATTCAGATCTGTCATAACATCATCTCTTGAGATGAGTTCCTAGGATATGCCATATTTTGGCATATGCAGCTTCGTGACGGATGGTGAAACAAATATACCAATCTTCTTAAGGTCTGAATCATTGAGTCGCCTTAGATTTTGAACGACTACTCTCTTCGCCCAAAGACCTCGTAGATTTTTGACGTTCCAAAGTAGTGCCCTAATGTACGATCTCGCGTAAATAGGTTTCCCCTTCAAGGAAACATAGTAGGCATAAAATATGTAAATTAACACCAAAGCTGTCCCGTAAAATAATAAATTGGTGCAACCGTAGTTCTTAAGAAAACACAATAGTCTATTCCTCGCCCCATAATACTCGCGAAGCTCACTCGAAAGTTTACGCACCGAAACACCGCCGATATGGTACACGACCGATCTAGGCACAGTTACCACTCTTTTGCCATAAACCCACATGCGCCAACACAAGTCCACCTCTTCATTTTGAATGAATAGTGTGTCATCAAAACCACCAATTTGTTTGAAGATATCTGTCCTAGCAATTAAACATGCACCAGTTGCGGCAAAAACCTCCTTCACGTTATTATTATTTGATTGCGCCCAATTCATATGAATCATTCCCAAGTTATCTAGAAAGGCTCCATCAATTATCTTCATGCTGTTCCCTTTACCAACCACTGTCCTGCTGCCGGCCATCCCAATTGTTGCATCACTTTCCATGACTGAAACTAGCTCCTTAAGCCAATCGGGCTCCACAATTAGGTCGTTGTTCAGAAATACTACGTATCTAGCTTCTCCGCTTGCGTTGGCGAAACCAAGGTTACACCCGCCAGGATATCCAAGATTGATTCTTGATTCGATTATTTTGAGTCTTTGTTCTCGGCTGAAATTTGCTTTTAGAATGCTTGCACTTTCATCCGTTGAACCATTGTCAACAACAATCAGCTCAAAATGTTGAAAGTTCGTCTCCAATAGGGACTGAACACATTTGATAAACTGAGAATTCAAGCTCGTTGCGCCATTAAAATTTACCATGACGAGAGAGACGAACACCGAACTATTTTGTCCCAAACTGGACAATATGGACACTAGCTGCTTGGTTCAACCTGTCTTGGATTTAATTTGCATGTCTTTGGTTGCAACTACAGCAACAGCGCCTATAAGAATTGACCTTAGTAGAGGCAATTTGGCTAATGACAAGGGCATTCTGTAAGAACCAAGTGTGGAAAGTAACCAAGTCTCTTTGATTATGAAGCCCGCTTTGGAAAGATCAGCTTGTAATCCATCCAAGGTGAATTGAGATCTATGATGAGGATCGGTTCCTCTTCTCCCATGAGTAAGTCGTGAAAATACATGACGAGGGAGTTCAGATTCGAACAAGGGCAAGGCCAATACTAGAAGACCATCTGCCTTTAACGCGTTGAAAATATTTTGTAGGAGTACGCCTCTTTCTTGAGGCGTTAGATGTTCGATGACGTGGGAACAGAGTACCTTATCAAATTCTCCGTTGTAATCGATCTTAAGAGCGTCCTGACAAACAAATCTCAGCTTAGAGTTCATCCCATACGTATCATTCGCTTTGGAAATCGCATAATTCGAAATATCAACACCTACCACAGAGGCACCATATGAAGCAAAAAGGTTACAATAGTGGCCAAGTCCGCAACCGAGGTCCAATATCTTCTCACCCAAACCTGGTCTCGTCAACAGAAGGATAGTTCGTGCATCTCTTCTTGAGATATCCGCATGAAGATTCCTAGATTCGTAGTATCTCTGGTTGTATTCTTCGAACTCTGCCATCTACTCATTGCCCCATGAAGCGCTTGTCTGAAACCCTAAATTTCTTGCAAGAATCAGGTAGGTCAATCTGGTGTTCACTGCTCATAAACCCTACGCAAAAGGACAAGCTAGATTTTCTCTTTCACTATATACAATACCTGCCTCGCAAACAATCGCGGATAATGCTTCCACAGTTTAATTGCAGTGTCGTAGTAATCATCCGGGACGCCATAATAGCTCGTTACCCTGAAACCTAGTTGAGTGCACCAGAAACAAAAGTCGGAAACTGTCCAAAAGCGAAGATGCTCAGAGGGGTGCACAACCCACTGTTTTGGGAATCTTCCGAGAAGCATTCGCATTCGCTCCCCTATGTATCCTGTGTTCGGTATGGTAACGATGACGTACCGAGAAAATTTTCCATGTAACTTCAAGAACAGCGATTCTGGCTTTGGCAAGTGTTCCAAGACTTCCGACAGTATGATATAGTCAAAACGTTTTACTATTTCAAAATCATCAGAAGTAATGTCGGCCCTTTGAGTGTATATCCCTTTTCTGCTTGCTAATCGCAGAGCCTGTTCCGATATGTCAATTCCGAACACTTCTGCATTACGATACTTTTTGATGTGAGCGAGAATCGTCCCGTCTCCGCAACCAAGTTCCAGAACGCTTGACCCTGGAGAGATGAAAGACTCCAAGAGCCGAAGTTTTGAATAAGACACTCTCTGACTGAAGATTTCTGGAACCACCTCCCAATACTTTTCATAGTCGAAAGATCCAGAACTAAAGATGAAATCGCCGAAAAGGTAGTCCAAATTTTGGTTATCCTGCCGCGTGTCATGGTAATTTTACCAATTATTCCATATTCCCACGTGCTTATTACCGAATGGTCCGACAATTACCCACATGGTCAGATGCTCTTGTAATAACTTCCCGATACGTCTCAAGAACCTCTCGTGCTACGACTGACACGTCGAATCTCTGTTTAATCGTGGAGAACCCATTTTGACCCATCGTATTTATTAAGTTTGGATTATCTAACAGCAATTCTATCTTGTCTGCTAGATCAATTATGTCACCTGGTCTAACTAGATATCCGTTGTAACCGTTTCGAATCTGCATTAATGTGCCCGGGAGTCTGCTGGCAATGACAGGCTTCCCGAAGCTCATCGCCTCAAGAACCACTCGTGGGAACGTTTCAAAATAAGATGGGAGAACAAAAATGTCACAGATTGTGAAGAATCTTTCAAGTGCTTCACCAGAAATTCTGCCAGTCAAATGAACGTGTCCTTCCAAGCCAAATTCCTTTATCATTTTGGATAATTTATAAGAGTACAAAGTTTGTTCGACACTCGCGTCGAACTGCTCGTTTGGCCCCACTATGACAAATGTAAGATTCTTTTTACCCCTCTGCTGTATCAGAATTTCTGCAGCTTCAATCAGAACTTCGACTCCCTTCTGATTGGTTATCCTTCCGACAAAGAGGACGATTTGTTCTTTCAAATTGCGACTATCCTTCAGGTCATTGCCAAATGATAATGGATGAATCTCGACTGGCTTAACGCCAGCTGGAATAAATCTCACCAAGACACAAGAACCTTGAGTCTCTGCTTCGAACTGTGATCTCGCCACAGGGTTGAGGGCAATTACTGCTGCCACTCTCCTAATTACAAATATCCTGATAGTTTGGTAAAACCACAGCAGACTTGTATCCAGCTGAAAGGACACACCATGCTGTGTAAAAACCGACCTGTGCCTAGCGGTTCGCTTCAGAATCACCACGGGGAGAAGGACGAAAACATCGTGAAAATGTAGCACATCAAAAGCATCCAGGTCTAACCTTAAGGCAACGAACATGCCAAACAACAACGAATCAATTACCGAAGCCAGTCTGTAGCTCAAGCCAAGAGGTAGTCGGACTCTTCCTAACTTAAACTTTAGCTCTGGGACCGGGGTTCTCACGAACCAAATCCCTTCAAGTACTTGGACCTCGTTTTCCCCCATACCCCGCTTCCTATCTACTACCGTTACATCATTGCCGAGCTGCGCCTGGCATCGTGCAAGATCCAAAATATATTTTTCTGTCCCTCCTCCAGTCTTACTCAAAATAGGAACGCCACCATTGCTTACATGTAGGATTTTCATTTGTTAACTGCCTCACGGTGAAATGCCTTGCGTAGCCAGGTTTGCTTAATGAATTTTATCAACCGCTTGATATGTTCTAGCTCAAGGCTTGCAATCTTGGTAAACCTTGGCATACAGATCCACGGTAATCAGTGGAGAAACTGAATCTATGCGTCGCTCTACCATCTGAAAGCCGTGACTTGAAAGTATCAAATTCACTTCCTTTTCATTTGTAAGACTGACGAAATGATGTACCTCAACGATAAAATACCTACAAAGTTCCAACGCTGACAAGCATCCCATGAGAACGTCGACTTCAGAACCTTCAACATCGATTATAATGAGGTCAACCTTAGGTAGCCTCAAGATATTAATTATCTCGTCGATGGTCATGATCATAACTGCGCTCTGATTCCAAGCATTTTGCTGTATTAGGCTAGACCCCCGACCTCTGGCTCCTGAAACGTAGAGAGTACCGGTTCCACGCCTGCTACCCGCAGCTACATTCAATATCCGCACATTTTGTAGCTTTTTGACCCGTCTTGCCAAGAGTGATATACAAAGTGGATTTGGTTCGATAGCTACAACGAGCCCTTTCCCCACAAACGACGCAAACTTCTCCGTAGAAGCACCAGTGAGAGCTCCGACCTCAATTATAATCGAGTCCGGCTTGGCCAGTTTTCTAACCATTTCAACCATGATAAATTCCGGTACTGACTTGAACACAAGCTCTCCAAAGGCCAGGTAGATCTTTTTCAGCATCATTGGGGAATGTGCTATTATCTGACGGATGACGTGTGAATCTGGCAAAGACGCAAGCCTTTGTTTGAGTACCTCGATTATGCCGTCGAAAGGTTGAGAACCTCCCTCCTGACTTGTCACCAGCTCACCCGATTGAGATAAATCATTTGACGTACAACTTGAAAGATCCAGAATCATAAACTCGATTGAAGAAAGTAACGTTTTCGTAATTGCTCAAGTGACTATTTCCGTAGTAATAATCGAGACTATTCGCAACAACGAGAGAATCCACCACTGCTGTGGACAGAACAAGCTCTTGATGGAATAAAGTCTCGTTTCCTGCAGGAAGAAGATAAAGGACGACTGGTCCTTGTCTTGCGTCAGCAAGGCTTTGGAGAGTTGGCCCCGCACTTGGATATGCTACTAATGTGTCTGTGGGAACAAGATTGGAGACAAATGCATCACCAGCGACTTCTGTCTGAGGATAGATGAGTACTGCTTCATGGGAAAAGGCCGCTACAAAGCCGGAGAAAAGAAGCGCTGCAAGAAATACCATTGTTACTGCCTTCCATTTGTTTCGCAATTTCATAATGGATGAAACAAGAAAGATTGCTATGAATGGGAATCCATTCTGAAACAGGCGATCATAAAAGTCCTGAGATACGGGTGCGAATAAGTAGGTGGTAACTATGGCAACCAATAGTAGGACTATCGGATAGGCGACAATTCTCTCCTTTGCTCGGACTGTCAGGAGAACAAGGATTGCAGCCCAGCAGGCGAGGATTACCAGGTAGATCGCAGCTGTAATTACCGAATAATACCGGCCAGGAGTCAGATAACTTAATTGATATGTTAGAGGAGTCACCCCCGCGTGTAGTGCAAAGTCGAAGGCTTCGAGGAGATTTCCGCGATTTATAGCCGACGGTTCTAGCAGAAACCATATAGCGAACGCTAACACACAAACCAATGAAATAGGAATACTAGGAACCAATCTCTGGAACTCGAATAAGCTTGTCGCTTCCCCCCCCAAACGAGAGTCGAAGCGCGCAACTAACGTACACACCAATTGAGAGACCAAAGGCGTAACAACAACGATCGAGATGAAAATCAAGGAAGTGAGCCCATGAGTTATTGTAGCTGCCAGAATGATTATTGTCAACATTATTACCTCGGGCTTTTTCTGGAACCCCCTACACATGACAATCACGAAAGCAAGTAAGAGAACTTCGCCAAACATTACTGGAGAGATTGTTACCCAGACGTCCCAATTGATCGCAGTTACGATTAGGCCCATAAGTATGCTACCTCGCTTATTTCCAAAGATGGTTCGCCCTAGTGCAAAAGAAAGAAGTAGCATCACTAATTGGATGATGACGAATGTGACTTTTGCACCCACATAATATGTGAAACCCGTTACCAGATACAGACTTCCGATTGTGTAAAAGAACCCTGGCCAGTTCTGGAGGTAGTTCACAAGGGGATATGATATCTGATGGTAATTTGAAGGGTTGATCACGTAGTTTACCACATACAAGAAACTGAACGAATCACGCACACGAACACTGTTTTCCATTAGCTCGGGGCCAAAAAAGAGCACAGCTAATAGGGCAAGATCAACCGCAAAGTTCCAGTTTTTTGGATTATCCTCTCTGACCACAGTTACTGCTAGGATGACCACAAGTACGACTAAAAACCAATACCCGAAAGGGATCCATGACATGAAAGGTGCGTCAATCGGCACGTAATTGATCCGAGTAGTAGCCACAAAGTACCCTACGCCAAGAAGCAGAGCAAGGGTTAACAGTGCTCTGATATTCATTAATTACACGAAGGCATCCCTAAAATGTAGTATGCCTTCCAAGTAGCCGTGTCCAAGAGCTGAAAGTACAGTGAATGTGAACGCAAACTTTTTCCATGCGTACAAGGGCTTGCGGAAAGAGAGTCGAAAAGTATCATACAATTCGTTCATCAAGCGCTGGAAAATTTGAATGTCGTTCAGAGAGCCCGTTTGAGGGTAGACGGCATGAATATATGCCCTATTATGACCAACATGCATCGCCCGCCTGATAAGAGCGGCTGGAAGCAGAGAGTCTCGGCGAAGCTTGTGCTCAACTATTACGTTCGGGTCATAAACGACTTTCAGCCCGGTCCGTAGCCATATCCTTATTGCTAGATCACTCTCTTCTGCTCCTAACCTGTGCCAGCGAGCCTTCTCTGGCCTGTCTCCCCTGGGGCCAAGATTCTCATCGTATCCTCCAGCCTTTAAGTATACTTCTTTTTTAATGCAGAAATTCATTCCGGCAGCACTAAAGACCGATATCGGTACTTTAGAATCCCAGTATGTTCCACCAACAACCCATTTCAATGATTCTGGTACAAAATCAAGACCATACTCTTCAAGCCTAACTAGAACTCTTCCAGTAACGGCTCCCACCGAGCTATCCGACAAGGCGGTAACACATCGTTCACACCATCGCTTGCAAAGGATAACATCATCATCAAGAAATGCGAGGACGTTTCCTGTCGCAGTGACTGCTCCACGGTTGCGTGCGGCTGAGGCTCCTGTGCCTGCAGGTACCTGTAAAAGTCTGACCACCACATCTGACCGAAGCTCATTATCCAATAATGAACTCCACTTGGACGTATCTTCCGATAGAATTAGCACCTCAACACAAGAGAAGTTCTGTTTGAAAACACTATCAAGAAGTTTGACGAGGTCGATGAGATCAGAATTGGGCGAAACAGGTACAACGATTGATATGGTTGTTGCATGTGCTCCCTCTAGTCTAAGCGTGCTATCCCCAATTGATACAGTGTGTATTTGTTCGTTGGATAGTACCGACACAGTTTATTCTTGCTATTCTTCACAAAAGGTATGCCTTGGCTTCTTTCTACTATACTTCTGCCCATTCTCTTCGTTTAGATAAAGGAGCAGCGTGTTGGTAGTCAGCATTTTAAGGATGGAACGTATCTTATACCTAAGTGGCTACACTTACCCGCGGCTGACACGGCTCGGCTTGCACTCGGAAATGATTCTTGGTATATTTTCTACGCATATGACATCGCGTCCCAGCTCAACCAGTCTTCTGACAAGATTGGCTCTTATGAATCCAGCTGCACCCGTAACTACAGACTTCATTCAGTTATTCTTCCCAAGGCTGTTCAACTTCCTCTCTATCCGCCTCAGCATTACCGCGATTGTTGAAACCGTGAAACCCTGTGCACCTAGAACGAATAAAACCAATGACGCTAGGAAATATCCACCATGATACACATGGAAGAAGAAGTAAAGGTATATAGCGTAGAAGAGCAATATGAATGCTGGAATAAGAATAAGGGAGGCAAGCACGGAAAAGAGCAGGATAGGATTGTAGCTTCTTGCCAAGTTGATATTCGTAATCAGGTCCCTGAATCCCTGTCTCCAAGTATGCGTTTTTGACCTGCCACCGAATCTCTTTCTATAGGTAACAGGAACTGATGTGATAGCATGGCCCGAAGATATCAACTGTGCAAGCATCTCCTGCTCAACTGTCAGAGGGTGTTTTTCAAAGTTCAGATTTTTAGCAACCTCTGTCTTGAAGCCATAGAAGCCAGAGCAGACATCAGGGACTTCGGTTCCAAATAGCAGGTTAAATGAACGCGTGATTATGAAGTTACCCAGCCTGTGAAGTCTTGACATAGTGGTCTTTGCCTGCCTCTCACCCTTCACAAAGTCAAATTTATTTAACGGAAAGAGGAATCTGTCGATGTCCCGAGGGTCATAACTTCCATCTCCGTCCAGCACAACAAGATATGGTGTATCAACTAGCAGAAAGGCGGTCTGAAGAGCGCCAGCCTTTCCTCTGCCGTGTTGCTGAATCAGTTGAACATCTTCAAAACCATTCACTATTTCTCTAGTTCTGTCTTGGGAATAAGCATCAACCACCATTATTCTTGAATATCCTGACGCCTTGGTTTCCTGGATCAACTTCCCAATCGACTGCTCTTCGTTGAGCGTAGGAATTACAACAGTCACATTTTTTCGCAGTTCATTGATGCTATCTTCGTGCTGCTGCGTCGACTGTCTTCTTTGAGAGTATTGTTCCCGAGTCAATTTATCACTATAATACATCTAATGGTACGTAGAAACCGTAATTCAACTGATTAGGTACGTCTTGCATATACATATATCAAATGACTGTCAAGAAATGCAGGCCTCTGGTCGACCATAAAGCCAGAAGAAATCAATTGTCTGAGAACATCCTCAATGCTTCCCCAATCAGGATGTACCTCCATTGAAAGCTTTTTCACACGTTTAAGAGAAGCTACATCTCCGCGAAAGATATCAAATTCAGCCCCCTCTATGTCCATCTTAACAAAATCAACACTCTGTATGCCATACTTGTCCATGATCGAACTAATCCGATAGGAGGTCAGTTCTACTTCCTTTCCCTTGATCGAATATCCTTCTCTGACGCTTCCACCACTATCAAGCATGTAGAACTTTGATTGACCATCTTTGTCACTGACGAGTGCATTCAACAGCATTACGTTGTTTATACCGCTAACCGCTACGTTTTGCTTGAGCATTTCAAAAAGACTCGGGTTAGGTTCAACAGCAACCACAAGACCCTCAACAGCTTTTAGAGCCGCGTACAAAGTGAATGTGCCTACGTTCGCCCCCAAATCCAAAACGACATCACTTCTTCCTATTTCGAAAAATTGATTTGGAGTATAGCACCTCTTCTCTATTATTTCCTCCATGAACAGAGGGTTAGGGGCTATCCACTTGATTTCCAACCCGTCGAAATGCGAGCGATAGTTTCCGCCACGAAATGCCTGAATCATTGCATCGCTCTGAATCGCCTTCGGTAGATGCATAAGGTAACCTAGAGCTGCCCTATGGCCAAAATACCTGTTAGTCAGCTGCATCACATGAAAGGCTCTTTTTGCTTTGTTAATTAGAGGCTTCATATACTGGCTCAAGAACCCACTAAAGAACAATTCAGCCGAAAAGGAAATTCTATTTTATTTGGGAAGAAAGCTTTGCTCAAGGATTTAAGACGACAAACATGAGAATTCCCAGGAGAGATAACTGTTCGCGAGCAACGAAGATGGGAGGATACGATCAGGTTGCCGGCAGTACAATCCAAGCTAGCCGAATGCACGTTTCCTTTCGTGAACAGTCGTC
>Ga0080006_1157201_pt1 | contig 10479 bp, 7 predicted proteins | sample RS3BMetagenome_FD_69209 | JGI IMG/M metagenome (GOLD analysis project Ga0080006, IMG submission 69209) | Ferric oxide microbial mat and aquatic microbial communities from Rainbow Spring, Yellowstone National Park, USA - RS3B (SPADES... ... | reverse complement strand
CTCAATAAATCGAAAGTTTTCACTTTGATCTTTAAAGGGTGGCTTAAGGTAGGATGTATACTCGGGTGATACATAGGTATAATATATCTTAGCGATGATTCCTCCCAAATAAGCAGTGAAGAGCGATTGAACCGTCATGGGATTCATTCCCCCGGTTATGTTGAGCCACACTTCTTTATTCCTGTACTCCAAGACTTTCTCTACAAGTGAGAGAACACTATATTGGAAATCGTCTATCTTTACTATGCATTGATCGATCTTACCCCTGTTACGTTCGATTATGTCGCCGTACTCATCTGCGATGAATTCCTTCAGGCAATCGAAAGGTTTCTCTGGTACCTTATGCTTTTCAATTTGGGTGGTACCGTACCTGTTCCATAAGGCGGGCTTAGTGCTACTCACACTACCATTTAAGACCTGCTGAGTTGTAACCACGACGACGCTCTCTAAGATTTCATACTTATCTCTTTTCCAGAGTGAATAGTTTTCTACGCAGTAGCTAAGCCCGACACTTGCTGCACCAGGGCTTCCACCGAGTAGCAGAAAGTGGACAACACCCATATACATAAACATATTAATTGATATATCATATAGTTTTTGATGGAGGATGGTGTCCAATTAGGACAGAAACGTAATTCGACAAAGCTAAATTGTGATATGTGGTATACGGTACTGATAATGTTTCGAAAATTCAAATGTTTTTGTAAGAAATAAGCTCCTAAAAGCTTAATGTCAAGCAACCCTGCTTAACACTCTTGGCCAAAGCTTCAGCTAGAAAAACCGAACCCCCTTAGACTGCTTTAGGAGCTTTGAAGGCAAGCTCGTTCGTAGAAGTAAGAGTTAAGGAGAAACTCAGCCTTAAGAGAGGCGAGTATTCTATAGTATAGTGGTTGTTAACGAGACGATGGTGGAATGTAGCAGTAGACCCGTCGACGTATGGGTCCCGTGGACGTTCAAATTAGACTACTAATCAATTTCCATGCTATAAAAGAACCACTAATAACACCCTCAGATTTACTAGAAGACCAATAAAAGGTGTCGATATTGGTTAGAAAGGATAAAATAGCGACTACATTAATGCGGGTTGAGCCGCTCAAAGCGTGGAGCAATCTAAAACACGTTCAATAAGTCGAAGAAAGGGCGCAAGCTGTGCTGCTCAGCATGTTGGAGGTATCATCGTAGAGTGGGGTAGCCGCGCACGCTGACACCTCTCATCCTGCTAGAACCAACATGGCCTCAGCCATGTGGGTGTGCGAGTAGGAGTCATCGACAACACAAAGCTGAACGCGTGTCCAGGTTACGGTGAACACGCTCAGGATTTTTCTACGAAGGCCGCGCGACCAAGAGCTTTGTACACCCCACCATTTCTCAAACTAAGAGTAGACCCGAGTGGTTGATGGGGTGCGTGGTGTAGGCGGGTTAGAACGCTTGGCCTCAGCAAACACTCTGTGAGTGAAGTAGGTTGAGCGCTTCTTAAGGGTGTTCGCGGACAGCGTGGATGCTGGCTTGGGTACGCTCAACGCCACCTGGGCGTGTTCCACACCTGCTACAACTGGCTTTTCACAACAGTTTGAAGCCATAGAGGCAGTCTTATCTGACCAATATCTGAATAACCCATGATCCTCACAGACCAGGGACCGTGGTATCGTGACTCGCTGATCCAGGCTTCAAAAACCACATTCACCTTCGGGTTACGTATCTGTTGAGTCCAGCATCTTATAGGATTTTTACAACAACATCCGAAGAGAACACTCTTCACACCCCAGATTTCTGGAACTATTCATCCACTGATACACCACTTGGAGGCGACTCGAATAAAGTCTTATCTGGACCAGCGTAAAAAACCTATCCAAAAGCTTAGCAACCCAAGCAAAAACAAAGAAGCAAGCGTCACAGGTTTGGTTCCGTATCTATCCACAAGAAAACCAGAAGGAATTCCAGTGATCACGTAACCTATATAAAAGAACGACGCCACAACACCGGCTTGGAAGCCTGAAAGCGAAAGCTCCTTATCCAGACAGGCTTGCGGGGTTTTTATAATTCTACACTAAAATCCTCGATAAGGCTTCTTATCGTGATTTCGCTTGCGCTCAATATGAGGCCTTATCCAGACAGGCGGGTGGTTCGCCAGCTACCGCCGGTTGGATTCTCACGCAATACCTCATACCAAACTATACACCATTTAGTTTTGTGATGAGTTCTCCGAATGACACAAAAGACTTTAATGGAGTCATGCACGCGGTGACGTATGACAACCAAACTAACAATTTATCCTGACAGGATGATCATATTGGTCCTGTCCGGATAAGACTTCATACGAATCACCTCCACTGTGTGTACCAGTGCATAAATAGCTCCAGAAAATCCAAGATGGGTGTGAAGAGCGTTTTCCTAGGATTAATGTTGTTGTAGAACACCCTTGTTCCTTAAGATACCCAAAGAAGCGCTCAACCGAACTTCTTAGCCCAAAAGTTTGGTGAACGTGGTTTTGGAAACCGGCTCTTATGACCGCCTCACGGTACCAGGATCCTCGATCTGCGAGGATCACAGGATTACCCAAACATTTTTTTCTCAACCTACGTAGGAACCTTAGCGCGTTCGCTGTGGTCCTTGTGAGCGAAACACCAAACCAGATCGGCCGCCTTGTTTTAGCATCCACCGCAACCCAAACGTAAAGCGGTCGTCCTGTACACTTCACAGCTGTTTCATCCACCGCGATGACCGAATATTCACGAGGCTTTGGGTCAAAACTCAGTTTCGCTTCAACCTTCTTCGTCCACTCCTCTACACTTGATTTCGAGATTGGTTCTGAGAGTAGAGCAAAGAAGCTTGAGGTCTTCCTGAGGCTTAACCCAAAGGCATTAAGAAGAACCGCGATAACCTTGAGCTCGAACCTCTTCTTGTTTCTTACAAAAACATTTAAATTTCTAAAGAAGCTAAAGATATCAGTGGTGGGTTTCACGTGTCACCAATCTAAAACCTGTGGATCCCACCACTTAAGGCTTATCCGGACACCATCATCATATTAACGATATGCATATATAATAGTTTGATATTCTACCAGATAAATATGAGTTTAAGGTATTCGGTCTTAGCTTATGCTATAACGCCAGTACATGTTGGTTCTGGAAGATCGCCTGGAGTTGTTGATTTACCTTTCCAAAGAGATTCGATTGGCTATCCGATAGTTTACGCATCTAGTTTTAAAGGAGTTTTAAAATCACTTTTACTCAGAAAAGATGGTAACTTAGCTAGGTGCTTATTTGGAGCTGAAGTTGAAGACACTGATAAATCAATGGGTAGATTCATAATTACCGATTTGATACCTGTTTTTTATCCTGTTGCAAGTTTAGATAAAGGCTATGTTTATATTACGACTGAATATTTAGTAAATAGAGCTCAGGATATTTTAGATGTGTTAAATAATAAACTCTTTAGTATGACACAAAAAGAAGAAGAAGAAGTAAATGTTTTATTAAATAAGCAAAAAACTACCAATATAATTGAACTCGATGAAAAAATAAAAAATTTGGGCAGTTTAATAAAAAACATGGACAAGATTTACGTTTTTAATAACGACGTTGGACTTCGATTAATTGAGAATGCACTAATTAGAATTGCTAGGAACGTTCTTGATGAAAACAAAAAATCTATAAATCTGTGGACAGAAGAGTATGTTCCACAAGGCACGATATTTATAGGTGGTTTAATAGATGGTAAAAGGAATAATAGTTTTTGTAGCAATAAAAATGATGATATAAATCAACTAGTTTCACGTTATTTAAATGACATAGCGATATTCTTAGGAGGCAAAGAAACTATAGGCAAAGGTTTGATTAGGCTTAAGGTGAACTAAGCTTGACTAATGATTATGTTAATTTTGCAGCAGGTGTTGGTAAAAAAATTATTTTAGCTAGGTGCAACAAAGAAAAGGATTCTACGAAACCTGGACTCGTCAGGAGAGCTGTAGATTTTCCTACCTTAATGCTAAGTATAGGCTTTTCTCCAGCCTTTACGTTTTATCTCTCAAAAATCGAGGATTATGACAGTTTAATTAAATTCTATAAATATCTATTGAATGAGGATCAGGATACACAACCCATTTGTAAAGAATTAGAACGAAAGGAAGGCGCCGGATATGCAGGTTACGTGGCAATATTGCTTTTGGTGTTAGAAAAGATTGGCAAACCAATTAAGATAGACGAAAACTCTTCAAGTAATTATTCTTTATTAATAAACCTATCTACACTTGTTGATCTCAAAGATGAGTGGCGTATCTTACCCTATTTGAGCGAGTTAAAAAAAGTATTAGAGGCGTTACCACTATGAATGAAAAGATTGATTTAAACAATTTAATGGCTGATGTTGACGGTTTCATTAAGAAAAGGCTAGTAGCCAAGATTAAATTCAAGGGCGTGATACCTTGGTGGGGGGGAGATCACGATGGTTATACATCTAATCACATTGACGAAGACGAAATTGTAGGTAGAGTAAAATGGTTCTTAAGAACTGTTTATAACAGATACTGTGTTAATGACTTAAACAGCTATAAAGAAGCTGAAGATAAAGTTTCCAGCTATTTAGGATGTACCAATAATAAGTCAATTTATAGTTTTAAGGTAAGTAATACCATAATGAGAGAAAACACATCTTATAGCCATATAAATAGAGTTACCTTTTTACTTAGAGATAAAGAACCTAATGTTAAAGAAAAATTTATACCCAAAGATGTTACTAGTTTTACATTAGAGATATTTAGAAATCGTCATCATAATAAATTTGATGAAATAATAGTTGGCGCAGTTTTGATAACTTTAGCCTTTTTAGGTATAGGAAAGGGTGCGAATAGGGGTTTTGGTAGATTTATTCCAATTAACCTCGATGGTTTAAATACAAGTATATATAGTAAAATTATTCAAGGGGATATAAGAGGAGCGTTTAAGGAATTTTATGATAAATTTAAAAGAGTTGAAAACTGTACTAAACAAAATAGCTGGACAGATTCATGCGTTCCATTAGCTCCGCTCATTAATGGTGATAATGCAGACTCAATATTAGAAACTTCATGTACCAGTAATAATATAGTTCAAATCCTTGAAATTATTCAAGCATCTGTGCTTAAGGCTACGTTTAAGGGCTTATCTTATAATATGAATGTGAAAGAAGCAGGACCTTTTATTCATACGTGGATTTATGGATTGCCTAGACATTCTAAAGTCCCGCAAAATATACGTATAAAACAGAATAACATGGAGGTAAAATGTGACGACGTAGAAGTTGATATTAATGACGTCAAGAAAAACGATGAAATGGGTTATTTTAAATTAGCTAGTAATAGGAAATTAGAAGAACCTAGAAGACAGTCTATGTTTGTAATTTCGCCTGTTTTAATGAATAACGGAGTTTATAAGATTTTCATAATTCCTTTCTTATCGCTTAAAGATAATGAGGAGGCAGCGTCTCTGTTAATTCATAAAGGAATTCATATAAATAATAATACTATTCATATAGTGGGCATAGAGGCCATGATAAAAAATAATATTAGTAAACAATTGTTTAATAATGAGCCTAATTTAGCTAATAAGAGACGAGATCTCTCTTTTGGAGATCTTGACAATTTAATTAAAAAATATACTCAAGAACTGTTTTCAATAATTAATAAGCAATGTAAGCAGAAAACCACGAATATCACCACAACACACCACTCATATTCGACAAATCGGAGACCTATTACGCCATCGCAACAAAGACCCAGTATACATAAAACTAGAGGTTTTAATCGTAATAGTAAGGTGACATTATAAATGAGTTCACCACAAGGTAATTTGTTATTAACTGCAATAAAAGATTACATTAATAAATTAAAAGAGAGTTCTACTTTGACAATCAACCATACAAAACGCGATGCTAAAAAAGATGTCATGAAAAACCTAGTGTCTTTTAATTTTAATTTGAAGACCAACCTTGTTCAAAGTTACATAAGAGATATAGAAGAAGCTTTGAAAAAGTCTAACATGTGCTTTATCACTTTGACGTTTAAAACATTGCGTAAATTTATATCAGGCTGGAGTGCAATATATTTTATAACTGAAGCACCATTAGCATGGGACTTAATATTAGATATACCTTATATTCCTGGTTCTTCAATAAAAGGGATAGTAAGAGACTATTTTGATGAGTTGACTGGAAACAGTGAATTAACCTCATACATTTTCGGTGATAAAAATGAAGTGGGCAAAGTGCTCTTTTTTGACGCGTATCCCACGAGTGGAAATAATATTTTAACATATGATATAATTAATCCGCATTATAAGAATGTTGATAATGAATATGAGGTAACTCCACTTCCAGTAAAGTTTTTAGTAATAAATAAAGGCGTAGAATTTACAACATTTATAGCCTTTGATAAAGAAGACTTAGAAAAATACGATAAAGATGCGTTATCCATGTTGCTTAAGGCGATAATCCTCTCTATGAAGACGGGTTGGGGAAGAAGAACAACAAGAGGATATGGAGATTTAGAGATAGTCTCGAAAGAGGTGGAAATGAGTTGTCCGAGTTCTTAAACAAAAAGATAATAGCTTATTTCCATGATCCCCCGTGGAAGGCTTGGATCTTATCACGTAAACCTGTTCTTGTACAAAGTGGAGGTCATGTGGCTGACGCGATTGAATTAATAAAGAGATTGGGAGTAAACATCAACTCGTTACCCGAAGAGATAGAAATGGCAGATAGGCTAGCTTCCTCAATTGATAGATGGGTGATAAGCGATACGGGAGAACAAAAAAGTGGAAAAAGTAGCGTGGTACCCCTAACTTCTAAGTTGAACATGTTTACGCCATGGAAGAGGTTCGAGATAAATGGAGAGGTTACTGACAATAAGATTGTAACATATGTTGACGAATTGGTCAAAGCAGTAAATAATGAAGTATTAAAATATCATTTACTGTATTTCTTGTCACCGCTCTTATGGTATGAATTGTTTCCTAATTGCCCTCCTATAGCTGACACTAGAGTGCCAACCCATACAATATTTGACCATGCGACCGCAACTTCGGCGATGACGAATATCATCGAGTGTAAAAATGGTTACTTAGAGTTTAAGGGGAGTATGGCGGTATTAGAATTTCCCTCAATTCAAGAGTTTATTTCTTTTAGCAGAAAGACAAGAGATTTATGGGCTTCAAGCTGGTTATCATCCGCATTGCTTTGGAAAGCTATTGAGAGTTTTGTTAGAGATTATGGTCCAGACGTGGTTTTAAGACCAGAACTAAGTTTAAATCATTTCTTTATATCATGGCTCTATAATAATGTCAAAAATAAAGGTCTAGTAAAGGTTTACGCCGAAAAGTTTGCAGATTTAAGTACTGTCCCGAAAATATCGATGATGTCAGAAAAGGTTATATTGATATTACCAGAAAACAAAGATTCTGTTAAAAACAAGCTTATTGAAGGGTTTTACGAAGGTTGGAAGACAATAGCTGAAGAGGCTTTAGCCAGTTGGAAACATATAAATTATATAGCCCAGGCTATGAAAGAACCACCGATAAAACCCATTGTGAACGTGATAGATGTTAAGGAAGTCTTCGAAGAGTACATGAAGAAGATTTCTGAAAAAGAAAGTTTAGATAAACTTCTGTGTAGTAAGGGTGTCCCTATAGAGTATTCATTGCTATTTGAGTATTTATATAAAAGGGTTCTACAATATTCTAAGGTTAAATACGCCTACGGTAGTTTGATAAGTGATACTGTATACCAATTTACTCAAAATGAGTATCAAATTTGCACAGTTTGCGGAATTCTACCATCAGTATTATATTACCATGAAAACGACACTATAGATACCGACAGTAACGATTCTGATGATAGATTATGTCCTTATTGCGCAGTTAAACGTAGCCTTAGATATGACGTATTAAATAATGCGTTGAATAAACTAGGATTAACGATAGATCCCGAAAAACCGTCTAGGTATCCATCAACATCGGAATTAGCAATGTCAAACTATGCATATCATTATGTAATTAGGGAAAAGAGCTTAACCGCACCTCAAGATATTGTGTTTGGGGATGAACGAGATAAGTTGTTTATATATCCAATGATGGCTGAATACTACTGTAGATGTTATTCGGATGTTAAGGATGCATGTAATAGTGTAGTTATAGATAAAGAGCTGTTGGAAAAGTATGGAAGTCTTTACTACGCCATAATAAAAGCCGATGGAGATTCTATGGGTAAGGGATACTGGAGTGGTAAGCTTATAGATGAAAATGGTAAGCCGCTAGGAATTGACAAATACTTGTATATTATCAAAGACTTAAGAAAAGACCAAGATCTAAAGAAAATTAGTGAAGCAGCGCAAAAAATAAAGGGGCTTAAGAAAAAGCTTTATGGTAACGACGACAATAGTATACCCTTAACGCCTTCCTATGCTTATACTTTATCTAGGTCTTTAACTCTGCAGGCTATTATAGACAAAAAGCTTTTAGAAAGTTATAAAGCTGTTCCGGTGTATTTGGGTGGCGATGACATCCTAGCTTTTTCACCAATAAAGTACAAAGACGAATTGGTAATTATTAAATCTGTAAATGAGACAAGAGAAGCATATTGGAAATATTCGAAAGTTGATGGCTTTAAATCAATTGGAGGATTTGTTGTGGATTCTTTAAGAGTGTATGGCAGAAGTTACTCAATTTTTGTAGCTCATTACAAAGATCCTTTGTCGTTATCTCTTTCTATCGCAAATTATCTACTAGAACTTAAAGATGGGGTTGATGGAAAAGACGCGGTATTTATCTCTTCTGGCAGAGGAATAGAAAACTTTAACTACGCAATACTTAAACTAAGCGAAAACACCAACCTTAACTTAACTCAGTTATCGATAGTAGAAAAAATACTCAAGCTTTTAGACGAAGAGAAAATAAGCAATAGCTTAATTTACGACGTGTTAGCTTTATCTGAATACAAAAATGAAGATATGATTTTCAAAAGTTTGGTGTACAGAGCGATAGATAGAAACGTAAAAGAAAATAAAATTGCGGAGGAAATAAAACAGGCAATAAAAGACCTAGTTTCAAAGAAAGTGTGCGAAGGCGAAAACTGTAAGGATAGAGAAATTTTTTCGAATATAATACTAGTGTCATCTTATTTAAGGTGAACCATGATGCACCTATTAATAACCCCTCTTGGTGCTACAGCATTTAAATGGGGAGGCGTGAGCTCTATCTTAATAAGCGGTTCTGTGAATACTGGTTACTTTGAACCATTACCTTTACCTTCAACAATTTATGGATTTCTAAAGTATGCATACATAATTAACAAATTAGGTGAAGATGCTCCAATTTTTAGGGGACCTTTATTTTATGCAAAAGGAGAAAAGAAAGAATTGGTATGCGTACATTACTATCCTCTTGGTTTGCTGTGCAATATTAATGGCTCAATTTGTTCATTTAAAATAAAAGAAGAACATTTTGAACATAAAATAGGAATAGCATTACACCGAGATAGTAAATTAACAAAGGAAGGCTATATTTACTTAGAAAAAATGCTCAATATGGTTGACATTGCTAAAAAGATTTTAGGTGAATATCCAAAACAATACGGAATTCTAATAGAAGTCAACGACGAAAACTCTAAGAAGCTAGACAACTTTGTCGGGCCTTTTGGCGGCGAATCAAGGCCTGCCAAGATAAACTTGATCGAGTTAAACATTAATAAGATTGGAAAAAGAATACTAGCTTCACCCGCGATAATAGATAAAGGAGATGACCTAAGCGTACATTGGGTTAACGAAAGCGCAAAAATAAAAATTGTTAGTGATTTAATACCTTATTCAGATAATTTGATTCATCAAAAAGCTACTATAGGGCAAAAAATAACTTATAGACTAATATCTTTAGGTTTTGAGCTAAATAAAAGATTGCCAATGAAATTAGCATTAATGCCTACCGTTGAAATATTAGACGACGAAAAAGCAATAGGTTATTTTACAGAAAAAGGGTGGGGTTCTGTAGTAGACATTTAAATGCCAAAAATTGTTATGATGATCGAGTGTGCCAATTTATATAGATATAATATTCTCTGTAATATTTGAATAAAGCATATTTAAATTGCATGTTCCTCCAATCATCATATAGATATTCTTGATATTGTAAAAATAAGAATTTCAGATAAAAATTTAGGAGTGGATTGCTACCATCAGTGCTATGGAGTGCTGTGTTGCATGATTTTTTGATGTGCACTCCCATGGCTAGGGCTAGGTGTTTTTCTGGCACTAGCTTTAGGTCAACGCCACAAAAATATTGTACAAATACGCCTTCATAAGCACCTCCTTCACCATATTAACAAACTTCCTCGCCCGCCAACACGTATTCACCAAACACACGCTTCACAACAGAGAAAACGCCCTCAACAACCCACCTAAAACCAAAACGATGCACCCTGCTCCAAGCCCTAGGCCCAAGCGCCCTCTGCTCCAAC
>Ga0080006_1137618_pt1 | contig 10482 bp, 11 predicted proteins | sample RS3BMetagenome_FD_69209 | JGI IMG/M metagenome (GOLD analysis project Ga0080006, IMG submission 69209) | Ferric oxide microbial mat and aquatic microbial communities from Rainbow Spring, Yellowstone National Park, USA - RS3B (SPADES... ... | reverse complement strand
ACGCCAGCCGCCCTGACGACGTCTGCAGCGCCCCTGGACGTGCTGACGTCCGCCTGAAAGGCGGGGGCCTGATGGCCTGAATCCGTGAGCTCTTGCGCGAGCGTCTCGGCGGGCAATGCCCGCTGTCCATAGCCGAGGACGACGGACGCACCTGCCAGCGCAAACTCCCGGGCGATAGCGTGTCCTATGCCTCCCGATGCACCCGTGACGATCGCTACCCGATTTGCAAGATCAACCCTCACGCCCCCACCTCCTGCTCGAGGGCCGTGAGCGTCTGCTCCAGCGACTCGGGATCTTCTACGTGCAAAACACGCAGATCTCTTGCCGTCTTCTTGACCAGCCCCGAAAGCACCGTACCCGGGCCGAATTCAATGCAAACGCACACGCCAGACTCTGACAGAGTCCGGACTGTCGCCTCCCATAGTACTGGAGAGGACACCTGCTGCGCAAGCGCCGTTTTAAGATGATCGGGATCCGCGACGGCCGCCCCTGTGACGTTGACAACGACGGGACAAGCGGGCGGCAAAAGGGCAATGTCGGCCAACGCCTCTCGCAGTTGATCCTGGGCCGGCTTCATCAGCGAACAGTGAAATGGTCCACTCACATCGAGGCGAATCGCACGTCGAGCTTTCGCTTCACTCGCGCGATCAATCAACGTGTCGACGGCCGACTTCGCTCCAGATACCACAATTTGCCCGGGGCAGTTGACATTGGCCAGTTCGACCGGAGCGGTTTGCGTCGAGATCTCCTCACAAAGCTTGGCGAGCAGTCCCTCGTCCGCACCGAGCACGGCTGCCATGCTGCCTTGACCCGCTGGTACCGCGTCTTCCATAAAGCGGCCCCGCGCATGCACGAGCCGAACGGCATCGGCAAATGCCAGAGCCCCGGCAGCGACGAGCGCCGTGTACTCTCCCAGACTGTGTCCCGCGACGAAGGCCGGTTCCAGCGCAGTTCTCGCTTGAAACGCCCTGAGACAGGCCATGCTCGCCGTGAGGATTGCCGGTTGTGTGTGAAACGTTTGGCGCAAGACCTCGTCCGGGCCCTGGGTGATGATGCGAGTGAGCGAAAATCCGATGGCGTCATCCGCCTCCTCCAGCGTCCGGCGCGCCTCTGGGGACTCTGCCCAAAGCCGTGCCGCCATGCCGACGTACTGGGCACCCTGCCCGGGAAATAGATAGGCCGTCAACACGCCCTTTTCCTCCTCCTGAACACGCAATTCACTGAGCGGTCCTGCGCGCCTGCAGTGCCTGCACTCGCTAGAGTTCCTGCGCGAGCGCCGTCATCAAGTCGGCCTCGCCCATCGCACGAGCTTGCCTGAGCGCCACCTGAAACGCCCGTGCATTCGATGCTCCATGAGCCTTTACGAGAATCCCGCGAACGCCCAGAAAGGGACTTCCGCCCGCCTCGACATAGTCAAATCTGCTGCGAAAGCCACGCAGGTCGGAGCGCAGCGCCAGCGCCGCCAATTTGCCCACGAGGGACTTGGTAAACAAGGCTCTGAGGGCATCGATGAAACCACTGCCTGCGCCTTCGTAAAACTTGAGCAACGTGTTCCCGACAAACCCATCGCACACAACCACATCACAGACGTCGCCCAACAGCTCACGCGACTCGACGTTGCCAACGAAGTGTTCTACCCCTTCTTTCAACAAGCCGTACGCGGATTTGCAGAGTTCATTGCCTTTGGCAGGCTCCGTGCCGATGTTGAGCAAAGCCACTCGCGCCGGGTTCACACCTCGAGCCAGTCGCATGTAAGCTTGACCCATCTTGGCAAACTGCAGAAGATGCGTGGCCTCGCAATCTGTGTTGGCGCCGGCGTCCACGAGCAGGATTCCCCGCCCCGAAAAAGTCGGGAGCATCGCCGCCAAAGCCGGTCGATCGATGCCTGGCATGCGGCCCACCACCAGCAATCCCGCGACCATAAAAGCACCAGTATTGCCGGCAGACACCATGGCGTCTGCCTGACCGTCACGGACGAGATTCGTGCAAACCACCAGTGAGGAGTCTTTCTGGCGACGGACTGACTTGACGGGTTCCGCGCCCGGATCGATCACCTCTTCAGCATGCACGATCGTAACATTGGCCGGGAACTGGGCGGCCTGTGCGCGAATCGCTTCCGCACGTCCCACGAGGATGTACTCCGTATCCGGGAAGTCCGCAGCCGCAAGTAGCGTTCCTGCGACCGTCGCTTGCGGCGCTAGATCACCGCCCATCGCATCGATAGCGATCTTCATTCTGGCACCTCCGCTCCAGGGGTGTTTGCCGAAAAACCCGCCCGTAAAATGAGAAATTCCCCTGCAAACACATCGTCGGTACCAGCCGCCCGGGTGGTCACCTCCACGCGTATGTACCCATGCCGTTCTCCGCGAATGGACGCTCTTGCGACCAGTGTCACCCCGGCGCTCACAGGGCGAATGAAGCGGATCGTGGCTCGCGCGGTCAGCGCCTCTTCGGCATCTACGATGGCGATGGCCAAAGAGTTTGCTTGGCCAAAGATGTGATGGCCACGCACGATGGCAGACCGCGCAAAGGCGTGCTCCGCCAGAGGACGCCAGACGGAAATTCCGCGCCGGCCCAGTTCAAGATCGACGATGTCGCCGATCACCTCTTCTTCGGCTAGCGTACGCACTCCACCATACACCTTGGCGGCTACAGCGCGCAGGCGTTCTCGTAGCTCAGGGATGCCTTGGGCCAATCGGTCCAGGCGGATCGTCTGGACGCTCACGCCAAACCTCGAAGACAGCTCTTCATCCGTCCAGAACGGTTCCGTTTCGAGCAGTACCCGCAGTTCTTCTTGGCGCGACTGCCGTGCGCCTTGTGCCAAGGTCGCCACTCCTTACCCTTGTCTCCCTATCAATGTACACCACGCCCCTCCACTTGGAAAAGGGGGTGGGAACCTAGCCGTCCGTGTTGCGAACGCATAACCCACGATTCAAGAAGGCAGCCCCGGAGTTCCGGTCGCCGATGTTGGCGCCGTCCCACATGAAAAAAGGGCGCCATGGCGTCTTGCGACACCAGGACCCTCTCACGTCGACCCACTGATCAGTTTACGTTCAGCACTTTGCGCTTCTTGTAGGTTCCACAAGCCGGGCACACCCGGTGCGACAGTTTCATCTCATGGCACTCCGGGCACTCCACCATCCCGGGGATGGAGATCTTGAAGTGCGTCCGGCGCATGCGCTTTCTAGTCTTGGATGCTCTATGCTGAGGTACAGCCATCATTACACCTCCTTATCTCTTACTCTGCTTCGTCGGTCTTCACTAATAATGCAGCCAAGGCCTCGAGACGAGGGTCCAACATGTCCACTTCGCAGTCACAAGGGTCGAGATTACGATCCCTGCCACACTGCGGGCAAAGCCCCAAGCAATCTTCCTTGCATACAGCTGTAAAGGGGATGGCCAGATAAACTGCCTGACGCACATACGGGTCAAGGTCGATCTCGTCTTCCGTCACGGGGATCACATCGGCTTGCAGTTCGGCCTCTGAGAGCGTCCCGCGTACCAAGACTTCATGAAAAGGGATCTCCAGTCGTTTGTGGATCTCACACAGACACCGGGCACACAAATAGTGAGTGTCCATCGTCATCTCTCCGGAGCAATCGCACTCTCGGCGATTGGCCACGGCGCGCAAGCAAACTGTTACCGCACCAACTACCGGAATGGACGGCGTGAGCCCGGACGGTTGATCCGGCATCTCGACAGTCCCCGCGATCTCGCAACCCTGCGGCGCTTCCGCCTGAAACCAGTGCAACAACAAGGGCCATTCACTCCGATCAACAGAAGCTAGTATACCGACTGCTTCCCGCCCTGTCAAACAAACTGAACCACTCAGTGCGCTTTGACGGGTAGGGACAGCAGATAGTGCACCGCTTGCGCCAGCGTTCGCACAGGAACCACACGCATAGAGGTGCCAATCCGTTTGGCTTCGGCCAAGGCATGCGCCGAGTTGGTATCGCCCGGGGCTTCATCTTGAGGGACGAAGAAGATGTCCGCTCCGGCCGCATTGGCATCGTCGACCTTGTGAGTGGCCCCGCCGATCTGTCCGACTTGACCGCTAGGACTGATGGTGCCCGTGCCAGCGATCCGGTAACCGCGACTGAGATCACCGGGATAAAGTTGACTGATAATCTCAAGCGTAAACATCAGACCTGCCGAAGGCCCTTCGATATCGCCTGTGTGAAAGTCGATCTTGACGGGCGACGAGACCGAAATCGCCAGTGCCGGCAATAATCCGATGCCAGCGCGCGTGCCTTTTTGTCCTGGTTCAGGGGGCAAGGCAATCAGTGGAATTGACACTGTTCGAGCCCGCCCCGTTCCCTGCCGCAAGTAGGAGAGGTCAATTCGCTGGCCGACCTTTGCTTTTGCCAGTACGGTGTACAAGGCATCCGGGTTGCGGATGAGCGAATGACCAGCAATGGCTGTGATGACATCGTCGAGACGAAGATAGGCGCGCGCAGGCGAATTGCTGTTGATCGACACCACCTCCACGCCCCGCACAGCCACGTGATAGGGTTTGTGCATAAACCGGAGCGCGGCGATCTGTGCATCCTGATGTGCGGACTGCATCATGTAGGTCTCCACATCATTGTACTGACGGTCGGACAGACCTCCGCTCATCTCCTGCGCCGTGTACACCTGGTGATCCGGTTGCAAAATGCCGTAGAGATAGTCATAGATGTTTTGCGCGTACAGTACGGACACTGTCGTGAGCATGAACGTACCCTTTTCAGACTTGTGTCCACCACTCACCGTGATGATCGGCTGGAGATTCATCGCCTCACCAGGCAAAAAAATGTAATAAGGAAGTGGAATAAAGTACATCGTGATCAGCGCCAGCGCAAGTAGACTTGAGGCAACAGACAGGAGCGGCCCACGCCACCGCCTTCGACGCCCCAAAACAGGTTCACTCTGTTCCATCCGTCATGACACCTTTCTGACGCAGTAGCGTCGTGAGTCCGGGCAGTGCAGACTGCATGGCCGCCCGTCCCGCTGCGATGGCCTTGTCGACACCAGACAGAGCCGTGGAACTCATCAGTTCGAGTTCGGGACGCACCACGAAGTCCGCGTCCAGCACTCGATAGCGGAACACCTCTCGTTCCATGATGTCGATCGCCTGAACGACCACATCGACGACATGGCGTATAGGCGGCAAGCGATCAAACAACCCGACGTCGACCGCTATAACAATCTGAGCACCGAGTTCGCGAACCGCTCGAATCGGCACGCGATCGATGACGCCACCGTCGATCAGCAAGCGATTGGCGAGGCGATAGGGGACGAAGATTCCCGGAATGCCAATGCTGGCGCGAACGGCTTGGTGAATCAGACCCTCGGTCAAGACGACGCGTTCACCGAGTTCCACATCCGTCGCGACAACCGCGAGAGGGATGCTCGTTTGGGCAAATGTTTTGCCTTTGGTCAGCAACGTGATCAGTTTTTCGAGACGCTCGCCGCTGACCAGTCCCAGACGTGGAATCGTAACATCGATGAAACGCGCGAGCGGCAAGTGGGTGGCCACTCGCTCCATGAGATCAAGCGGCGCGCCCGTTGCGTAGATGGCCGCGATTAGTGCGCCCATGCTTGACCCCGCGATGCAGTTGACTGCGATCCCGGCCTCCGACAGAACCTGTAACACCCCGATGTGGGCAAAGCCGCGCGTCCCTCCACTGCCGAGGGCAACCCCAACGGGAACTACGGCCACAAGGGCACCCCCTCTCCTGCAAGTCTGTTCACAAGGCTTACGAGGGGCACTCGAACCCGGATACCACAGCCGCCGTCACAAAGGGTCGAATGTCACCGCCATATCCTGCTATCTCCTTGATCAAGCTGGAACTGATGTGCGACAGTTCCGCCTTCGCCGGAAGCAAAATCGTCTCCACACCTCCGGTCAAGGCGCGATTCATCGTCGCCAGACGCCATTCGACTGCGAAATCGGCCTCCGTTCGAACGCCACGCACCAGGGCCATCGCGCCTGTCTTTTGCACATAATCTGCTACGAGTCCCGTAAACTGATCGACACGGGCGTTGGCCAAGTGCGCTGTGCTCGCCTGGATGAAGCGGACCCGCTCCGCAATCGAAAACCGCGCTTGCTTGTCTGCGTTGACCAGGACAGCCACGATCAACTCGTCGAACAACCGGGCAGCACGTTCGACGATATCCAGGTGCCCCCGGGTCACCGGATCAAAACTTCCCGCAAAAACACCCACGCGCACTGGCACTCGCTCTCCTTTTGGACGACTTTGCGTCTCGGTCATCGTCCCTCTGAATCGTAGCGATAGATACATACTTTTGTTTCCCCGTAAAGGTGCTCGCGTGATTCTTCAAATCGGGCCACGCGCAAGGGTTCGTGTTCACGGGCGAGCTCGGCCACGATGGTGGCTCCCGCCGCCAGCAACCCCTCCGCCGCCAACCAGCGCATGACGTCCGCATAGACATCGAGTCGATAGGGAGGATCCAGAAAGACCAGGTCGTACACGAACGCCAGGCGCTTGATCTTCTCAAACGCATGCGGCCATGCCCCACGTACGACAGTAGCTTGCCCGACCAACTCTAGTGCCTGCAAATTGGCGGCGATGACCTCGGTACTGTACCTGTCGACAAACACCGCATGGGTCGACCCGCGGCTCAGTGCCTCGATGCCAAGCGCTCCGGAACCAGCGAATGGATCAAGCACCATCCCCCCGTCAAAGTACGGTCCGATAATGGAGAACATCGCTTCCTTTACGCGATCCGATGTCGGCCGCGTGCCGGTCCCTGAGGGAGTGCTCAACCGCCGACCCTTCTTATCCCCGGCAATGACCCGCACGAGATCCTCCTCCTCGACGAGGGCCGATCCGCCCGCCTTCGTCCCTCTCAGCGACCTCGTTGCTCGCGCCTATTCACCTCGCGCGCACGACACGGCGATCTTTGATCACTGTATCACAGCCTGCAAAGTCCGCAAAATTTGTTCGCGTCGAGGTATAGACGACATGTGGCGTGCCCACACTGCTAGAAGCGGCGGTGACGCCGTGAAGGCAACGAAAGAGAGCGCGCAAGCACTCTCTTCCGGTTTCTCCTCTCCCAGTATCCGATGTGCGACGCGCCTACATAGCCGGACGACCGCAAGCGTCCGGACATGCAAGCGTCGGAGTCGGGAACCCCCTCGCGTACCCGGGCGAGGGGGTTTTTTTCATTTTCCGGGCGAATGCCCCTTACGCAATCGCGAACCTCGGCATTTGTTGCAATGTACCCGATGCAAACACCAAAGGCGAGGAGGTCACCCCCCAAATGGAAGGAACATTCGGCGGATATACGCGGTGGGCAGTCGTGTTTTTGATCATCTTCGTACTGTTCTTCCTGCTTGTCCCGTCCTACACGCAACAATGCACCACTGTGCCGGTCTACTAGGCCCGCACGTGGTGTGGTGAGGCGCGAACACTACACATTAAGGGAGGATGTAAACGATGGGCACATTTGGTGGGTATACCCGTTGGGCGGTTGTGTTTCTGATTATCTTCGTCCTGTTCTTCCTGCTTGTTCCAGCCTTCGGCGGCTACGGTGCAGGCGCTGGCGCTGGCGCAGCGTACTAATGGCAAAGCGAGTGCAGCGGGGTCTCGCCCCTGCACTCAAGGAGTCGGAGAGAGGGGCGCTCCTGCAGCGCCCCTCTCTTTGGCATCCACGCTGGGCTGGCCACAGCCAAACTGACCGATTGGTTGCATAGCCCTCACCCGTTCCCCAAGGGCCACATCAAGTCGAACTTGACCGCTACCAAACACGAGAATCACTGTACTCCCAAATTCAAACCAACCGAGTTCTTCACCGCGTGTTACCGCTTCAGGCTCACCAAGAAGCGGACGCACCCTGCCCCGTCGACTGCGACCCTTGCGAACGGTGACAAGCTTGTCACAAAGGACGACGCTTCCTACAATTAACGAACCCACCGAGACCATCGCGAACGTGTCGGATTGACGTCGGAACCAGCACACCACCCGTTCGTTTCGGGTAAACAGTCCCGCGATGGACTGGGTGCCCCATCCGTTGACCGGAAACAGGGTGCCTGCGACGTGCACCGCCCGTTCGACTGCACCTGACACGGGCGTATGTATACGATGATAGTCCCCCGGACTCAGATAGACGGTCACGTACTGTCCCCCCAAAAACTCAGGTCCCCCTTCGGTCAACAACGCGCGCAGCGAGTAGTGGAGACCTTTTGCCTGCACCAGCGTGTCGTCAGTAATGGGACCGCAAGCGGCGATGACTCCGTCCACAGGGGAGACGAGGATGGTCTCATCGCACTCCGCCAGCCCCCGCAGGCCCGGTCGCAGGCGCCGGGAGAAAAAGGAGGCCAAGGTCTTGTACTGGCGCCAGTCTTTTTCGCACTCTTCGAGACAGATGCCATATCTTCTCGCAAAAAGGGGGATCCAGGGTGCGCTGAAACGACTGCGCAAAAACAGTCCAGCCGCCATCGTCATCGCTCGTTTGGGGAGGGCTGTCAGGCCAAGTGCGACCACAGTTTGGCCGATCAAGTGTCGGTAGGTAGGCATGGACCTGGCAGGACTCCTCTGATGTGCGCGTGTAGGTCATGAGTCTGCATAGGTATCGACCGCATCGAGGGCGGATTGGCGCAACGAGGCAAACGTCGGCAAGAGCCAAAAGTCCTCATCCGCGAGCAGTTGACGCGCCACGTCTCGAGCCGCGATCATGATCTTTTGGTCGCGAATGACGTCCCCCACGGAGAAGACCGGTAGCCCGCTTTGGCGTTCTCCAAACGCTTCACCCGCGCCGCGCAAGAGAAGGTCTTGCTCGGCCAGATAGAAGCCGTCATGACTGTCGAGTAGCGCCCGCAGGCGTGCCTTGGCGGTTTCGGTCGACGGATCGGCGACAAGAACGCAGACACTCGGATGCTCTGAGCGTCCGACGCGTCCACGCAGTTGGTGGAGCGTGGCCAATCCGAATCGGTCCGCCTCATAGATTACCATGACCGTCGCGTTCGGGACACTCACCCCCACTTCCACAATCGTGGTCGCAATCAGCGCCTGCACTTCACCGGCAACAAACCCTCTCATCACGTCCGTCTGCGCGGCTTCGGTCATCCGACCGTGCAGGACGCCGACGCGAAATGCGCCCAACTCGTCTTCCCATCTTGAGCGAATCTCGTCCAGACCTCCACGTCCATCAGCGGCTGCATCGATGCGTGGGACTACGGCAAACGCCTGTCTGCCCATGGCCAACTCGGACCGAACTAGTCGAAACAGCCTCTCCATGGGTCGGGACCGCGAAGAAATGAGGGTCGTTCGCACTTTATGTCGTCCCGTCGGCATCTGCCGAATGACCGAGATATCGAGATCTCCATACAAGGACAGCGCCAGGGTGCGCGGGATCGGCGTCGCCGATAGCTGAAGCACATCGGCACCTGGTCCCTTCTCACGCAGGAGGCGGCGAACGCCAACCCCAAAACGGTGTTGCTCGTCCGTGATGACCAACCGCAGCTTCGAGAAATCAACCGCCTCCGCGACGAGTGCATGGGTGCCCACTATGACTGCCGCGCATCCCGAGGCCATGTCGCGTAGACCCTGTGCACGGCTGCGCGCATCTTGTCCTGCAACCAGTTCGACCACCCCGATGCCAAGTGGTCTCAACCGTGCCCGCGCTTCGTTGGCGTGTTGCCCGGCAAGAATGCCTGTTGGCGCCATCAAGGCCGTCTGAAACCCCTGCGTCGCGACCGCAACCGCGGCCGCGAGCGCCACGGCCGTCTTGCCCGAGCCCACATCCCCCTGCAAGAGTCGATGCATAGGCTCCTCGCGACTCAAGTCCCGGATGATGTCACGGACTGCCTGACCCTGGTCGTCCGTGATAGCAAACGGCAGGCGGTCAAGGAAATCCTGCGCCGCATTCCAGAGCGCCTCGTGCGCCAACACAGTCCGCGCCGTCCCTTTACGGACGTGGCGAAAGCCCTGGATGCGAAGCTGAAACCGAAGGAATTCCTCGAACACAAGCCGGCGTCTTGCTTGGTGCAGCAGCGCAGAGGAAGTGGGAAAGTGAATCTGTTCAACGGCCTTGTGCAACCCAATGAGTTGAAACCGCTCGCGCAACACGTGCGGGAACTCATCGACCAGGCTGTCTGCAAACTGTTCGATCGCCTTGGCGATACAGGTCCGCAAGAGTTCGACTGTGAGCCCTTGAGTTAACCGATAAATCGGATCCAATCCCTTGGCACGCCCCACGTGAAACGTGAAGGTCGTCGCCGCCAGGGAGCGCCGGGCAGGATCGTACCGACCACTGACCTGAAGCAGGCGACCGACCGGCAGTTGATGGCGCAGATACGGTTGATTGAAAAACACAGCGGTGACTCGTAGGGGTTCTTCTCCGCGTGCCAAGAGAGGCACAGATACTGTCGACCCCCCTTTCCCGAAGCGCACTGTCGCCGCCCCTGCCACCTCCGCAATGAACCGTACAGGTCCACCCGGGTGGCGCACCAAATCGGCGGCACCGAAACCCGTCTCG
>Ga0080006_1146930_pt1 | contig 10483 bp, 4 predicted proteins | sample RS3BMetagenome_FD_69209 | JGI IMG/M metagenome (GOLD analysis project Ga0080006, IMG submission 69209) | Ferric oxide microbial mat and aquatic microbial communities from Rainbow Spring, Yellowstone National Park, USA - RS3B (SPADES... ... | reverse complement strand
GGCTTATCGCCGTGGCTGTGGCATGCCCATGCTTACCCGGATGCCCCTTCGCTGGCCACAGATCTATTCTTTGCCACCCAAGGCGGGCTGTTGGTTCGCGCTGGCTTGACCAACCCCGAGCGCATCCTCACGGCTAAAAATGACAAAGGCGATACAGTTACTCTGTTCATCGGGGCCATCTCCAGCCGTCGCCAGCGCATGGTTCCCGCGCCGCAATCGCCGGACGCTTTCCCTGGAATGCAGCGGCAACGCCTCATGCCGGTGACGGAAGAATATCGCTATGCCAAGCTGCAATACAACGATCAGATCTTCGAGGTCAAGACCGACAAGTTCAAGGACATTTTCGTCGCCCTTGATAAGCTGCGCGACAGCCGTATCGCCCGCTTCAACAGCAGCGACGCTCGCAAAGTCGAAATCATCCACGGCGGGGAAAACATCGTATTGGAAAAAAACAAAGACAACTGGAGGCTCGTCAATCCCTTCCACGCCGAGGCGGACAACAGTAAAGTGACCGACCTCTTGAGTAAATTGTCCGACCTGCAAGCACGCGACAAGGACATTCTCGATAAAGAAGATCCGAAAAAATATGGGTTCGACAGACCCGACGCCGTGGTGAAAGTTACCGTTGAGGAAGAAGTCAGAAAGGGGGACACGAAAGAAAAGAAAACGCGGACGTTGACAGTGCGCATCGGCAAGCACGACACGGACAAGAAAAAACTCTATGTCATGGCTGACGATTGGCCGCGCATCAACGTCGTGGACGACAGCTTGGTGCCCTTGGTGCAGCGCTCGGCGTTGGCTTATCGCGGCAAACGCTTGTTCGACTTCAACGCCGCCGACGTGGCCAAAATCGACATCAATAATCAGGGCAACAAATTGACCCTGGAACATGACAAGAATACTTGGCGTTTGGTCCGTCCGGTGAAGGCGGAGGCGGATACAGGGAAGGTCGATCAACTTCTTGCCGATTTGGGACATCTGGAGGCGGCTGAGTTCGTCGCTCAGGAACCGAAACCAGATCAGTTGGAAGCCGAATATGGTCTGAGCAAACCGTCGTTGACGGTTCGCATCGAATTCACGGACAAGAAAAAACCGCCAAAAGAGGTGTATATCGGCAAAGCACGCAGCGGCAAGGGTGGTTACTTCGCCCGCGTGGCTGACGGCGGGCCGGTCTTCGCCATCAACGAAGAACTGCACAAACAGTTAGTGCGCGATTCGCTTAGTTATCGTCCCCAAACTTTGTGGCAATTGGTGCCGGAGGAGATCGAATCGCTGCGCGTCCATAAGGCGGGACAACAAGAGTATGTGGTGACGCGCTCGGGCAACGATTGGAAAATTCGTGGGCCTTTTGAGGCCAAAGCCCTCAGCGAGAACGTGCAGAAAATGACGGCGGAACTGGCAGCGCCGAAAGTCGAGGGCTATACAGCCCACGAAGCGAAAGACTTAGCGCAATACGGCCTGGACAAACCCGCGTTGACCATCCGCATCAAGACCACGCTCGCCAAAGATGACAAAGAACATACGCTGCTGATCGGCAAGCCGGCAAAGGAGGGAGGCTCGCGCTATGCCAAGCGTGGCAACGATTCAGCGATTTTCACGGTCGGCGATGCTCTTGTCCGCGCTGCCGACCACACAGCTCTCGACCTGCTCGATACCAAACTTTTGGATCTCGATGCAGCGAAGGTGGAGCGCCTGCATGCGCAAGCGGGAGACAAGGGATTGACGCTGGAGAAAAAAGGCGATGCTTGGCAGGTAACAGAATCGCCGGCGGGCGCTTATCCAGCCGATGCCCAAGCATCCGCGTCTCTTAGTTCGCTATGGACCGATTTGCGCGCCCAACGTTTCGCCGATTACGGCACGAACGTCGAGTGGGCCAAGTACGGCTTGGATAAACCTGCCGTCCGCGTCACCATCAAAGCAGGCAAGACGGAACATGTTATCGAGTTGGGCAAGCCGGTGGAGGGCGAGGCGGGTGCGCGCTATGTCCGCGTCGATAAGGGCGCAGGAGTGGCCGTTTTGTCCCAGGACAAGGCACGTGTGCTGGAACGCAGCTATCTGGATTACGTCCGGCATGATCTCTTGAAATTCGACAGTGCCGCTGCTGCTGTGTTCCAACGCCGCATGGGAACGAAAGAGCTGGAAGTCGCCAAGAAGGACGACGGTTGGACCATGGCCAAGCCCGTCTCGATGAAAGCCGACGATCGCGTGATGCAACAGTTGTTCGAGCAACTCGGCAATCTACGTGCGGAGCGAATCGTTGCTTACCCTTACTCTCCTCCCCACACTGAGCGTAGGAACGAAGAAGAGACCTTCGGATTAGAGACGCCCTCAGCCCTTATCACAATCAAGTTGAAAAAAAATCAGAAGCCGAACGAACACCTCATCAAGCTGGGCAAATCAGCAGGCAAAAACGGCGAGCGTTTCGCTTTGGTGGACGACGGCAAGGCGGTGGCTGTGTTGTCGGGACCATTGGTCGAGCAACTACTGGGTGCTCCCTTGGCTTTCCGCGATCGTACCCTCGCGCGCTTCCGCGATGCCGACCGACTGCAACTGCAACGAGGGCCGCGTCACGCCGTTTTCAGTAAAGTCGCGGAGACGTGGAAGTTGACCGAGCCGCTGCAAGGCGACGCCGAACGAGACCTGCTCGATGATTTTCTTAGCCGCCTCATGCAGTTGCGCGCAGATGTCTTGGTAGTCGAACAAGCGGATGCCGATACCTTGAAAAAGTATGGCCTGGACCGCCCCGAAGCGAGCTGGCGAGTGTATTCGGGCGATAAAGAAGTGCTGCACTTGCTGATCGGCAACCCGGAGCGAGGAACGTCAGCTTCCCACGGCGCGCGGCGTTATGCCAAACTGGCCTCTCCCCCGATGCCTCCTCCCGAAGGAGGGGCATGGCTAGGAGTGTTCTTGCTCGATCCACGCTTGAGTCAGCAAGTGCTCGACGAATATCGGCCACGCACTGTGTGGACGCCGCCGCTGGATGCAGTGGAAATTGAGTCGTTGAATTATCGCTACACCCACACGCCATTTTTGTTGGAGAAACGTTCCCACGCAGAGCATGAGAACGAAGGTACTACGCTGCGGGGCAACGAAAATGCGAGTTGGCAGGTGGTGGGCAAGCCAGAGGTCAAGCTCAACACGGCAACGGTGGAAGACACGCTGGCGGCGTTGGCTGGTTTGAAACTGAGCCGCTATGCCGTGGACAAGGACGCCAATTTGTCCTTGTTTGGCCTCGATAAGCCAGAGCTGATCCTGGAAATCGCAACGCGCTCCGGCAAGCGCGTGCTGCATATCGGCAACGTGGAAGGCGGCTCAAAGGGCCGTTATGCCCGTGTCCCAGATGGGGACCGCAGCGACGTTTTCGTGCTTGATAAAGAAACCTGCACTCGGCTGATGCGTGATCTAAGTGCATTCAGCAAGCCGCCGACACGCTCAACCGTGCAACCGGCGGCGCGGTAAAGTCAAAAAGCGACGTCCTGAGATTATACTGGATACGGGGAAATTGAGCATTTTTTTCCCTTTCCCCCATCCCAACGCTCCCCCCACAAGGGGGGAGGGAGCCTTTTTTCTCCCTCTCCCACAGGGGGAGGGTTGGGGTGAGGGGAATTGTGCCAAATTCAACCGTGCCCAGTATAAACCTCTCTGTGGATCAATACATGGGCACGTTCATTTTCAGGTTTTTCACCAGAAAGGCCCACTGATCGGCGACCTCCTCGATTTGCTTGGCTGTCGGTTTGCCCGCACCGTGGCCGGCGCGGGTCTCGATACGTGCCAGCACAGGCGCGTCGCCGGCCTGGCAGTATTGCAGCTGGGCGATGAATTTGAAACTGTGGGCCGGCACCACACGATCGTCGGTATCCGCCGTCGTCACCAGCGTGGCTGGATATTTCGTCCCCTTTTTGAGATTGTGGTAGGGGGAATAGGCGTAGAGTGCCTTGAACTCTTCGGGATTGTCTGGCGAACCGTAATCGTCGACCCAGAAGCGCCCGGCGGGGAATTTGTGGAAGCGCAACATGTCCATGACGCCGACGGCCGGCAAGCAGGCGCCGAACAGGTCCGGCCGCTGCGTCATCACGGCGCCGACGAGCAGACCGCCGTTGCTGCCGCCTTGGATGGCCAGTTTGTCCGGCCGCGTGTATTTGTGGGCAATAAGCCATTCGGCGGCAGCGATGAAGTCGTCGAAGACGTTTTGCTTGCGCAGCTTGGTGCCGGCTTCGTGCCATTCTTTGCCGTATTCGCCGCCGCCACGCAGGTTGGCTTGGGCGAAGACACCGCCCAGTTCCAGCCAAGCTACTCGTGAGATCGAAAAACTCGGCGTTAAAGGAATGTTAAAACCGCCGTAGCCGTACAGCAGCGTCGGGTTCGAGCCGTCCAGCCGGATGCCTTTCTTCGCGGTAATGAACATCGGCACTTTCGTGCCGTCTTTGCTGGTGTAGAAGACTTGCTTGACTTCATAGTCGTCGGGGTTGAATTTCACCTTGGCGCGGCGGATCAATTTGCTTTGGCCGGTGATGAGATCGTAGCGATAGATGCTCGGCGGCGTGGCGAAGCTGGAAAAGACATAGAACGTTTCGGTATCGGTGCGTTTGCCGCCGAAGCCAGCGGCCGTACCAAGCCCCGGCAACTCCACTTCGCGGACAAACGTGCCGTCCAGACCGTACAACTTGACCTGCGTGCGTGCGTCCTTGAGATAATGGGCGATGAACAAATTGCCGACTAGGCCGACGCCGCTCAGGTTCTCTTTTGCTTCCGGGATGATCTCTTTCCAGTATTGCCGCGCGGGTTTGCGCGTGTCGATGGCAATGAGGCGACCTTTGGGGGCTTTGAGATCGGTTTTGAAGAAAAAGACGGGGCCATCGTTGCCGACGAAACTGTATTCGTTGTCGAAATCTTCGATGAGATCGATCGGCATGGCATAAGGTTCGCTGAGATCTTTGTAGGTGATGCGATATTGGTGATTGGTGCCTTTCCAGATGGTCAGAAGGAGATAGCGGCCATCTTCGCTGACGTTGGCATGGAACCCCCAATCAGGATGATCGGGCCGGCGGTAGACGAGCACGTCGTCGCTCTGCGGCGTACCCAAACGGTGGTAATAGACTTTTTGATGGAGCGTAACTTTTTGAAAGGCTTCACCCGGTTTTGGTTCTTCGTAGCGGCTGTAGAAAAAGCCTTTACCGTCGATGGTCCAGGAGACGCTGCCGTATTTGATCCACTTCACCTCGTCGGGCAGCACCTTGCCGCTGGCCACGTCGAGGACGTGCCAGGTGTTCCAATCGGAGCCGGCTTCCGCGACACCGTAGGCCAGATACTTACCGTCGTCGCTGACTTCTACGCCCGTCAAGGCAATGGTGCCGTCCTTGGACCATTTGTTGGGATCGATCAGCACGCGCGGCTCCCCGTCGAGCGCTTCCATAACATATAATACGGATTGATTTTGTAGGCCGTCGTTTTTAGTGTAGAAATAGCGTCCGCCGGCTTTGAAAGGAGGCGAGTAGCGCTCGTAGTTCCACAGTTCTGTAAGGCGCTGCAAGATCGCCTGACGCTGCGGGATGGCGTGCAGGTAGGCGAAGGGGAGCTTGTTTTGTTCGGCGACCCACTCGGCCACCTCTGGTGATTTGCGCACGTCTTCTTCCAGCCAATGATACGGATCAGCGACCTTGACGCCGTGATAATCGTCAAAGTGCTCGATGCGTTTGGTCTTGGGATAAGACAGGCGCTTTTCGTCGGCTAACAAAGTCGTCATGCTGAACAGTATGCCTGCGAAGAACCATACGCTCCAGGTGCTGCACTTTGGCATTTCCCGGCTCCTTTGAAAAGAAGAAAGGACCACAGAGTTATAGAGTTATAGAGAAGAATAAAAAGAGAGAGCAGAAGATCAACCACTGAATCACTCCGGCCAATATTTGATTGTTATTTTATCCTCTCTTGCCTTTCTCGATGAACTCTGGGGTTCTTTCTTTTCACTACGCTGCTCGTTCGACAGCGTGACGTAGTGTGGCGGCCAAGTCGGTTTTTTCCCAGGTGAAACTGGGCAATTCGCGGCCGAAGTGGCCGTGCCGCGCCGTCTCGCGATAGATGGGCCGGCGCAGGTTGAGGGTTTCGATGATGCCCCGTGGCGTGAGTTGGAAATACTTGCGGATCAGTTCGGCGATATCGGCGTCACGCAGGCCGCGCGCCGCTGTACCGAAGGTGCTGACCCAGATGCTGAGCGGCTCCGGATAACCAATAGCATAGGACAGCTGCACTTCGCACTGCGCCGCCAGGCCGGCGGCGACGATGTTCTTGGCGATGTAGCGGCCCATGTAGGCGGCCGAGCGGTCCACTTTGGTGGGATCTTTGCCGCTGAAGGCGCCGCCGCCATGTCGACCGCGGCCGCCGTAGGTGTCCACGATGATCTTACGCCCTGTTAAGCCGCAATCGCCGTGCGGGCCGCCTTGCAAGAAAATGCCCGTCGGATTGATATGGCAATAAATCACTTCGTCGTCGTGACGGCGCGGCGAGCCGCCCGGCGGAATCAACTCAATCTGTTCGCGGTCCTTGACCAGCTTTTTGTTCTCGGCTTGCAGCGTGGGGGTAATCAGTTTTTTGAGGATCTCTTCGCGGGCCGCATCGGAGAAATACTCGCGGCCGTTGCGCTTCTCGACCACGCTATCGTCGTGTTGCGTGGAAAGGACCAACGTATGGATACGATGGAAAGAGCCGTCTTCGTTGTATTCGACTGTCACCTGGCTCTTGGCGTCGGGGCGGATGAAAGGCAACGCGCCGCTGCGGCGCAAGCGGGCGTGATTTTCCACCAAGCGATGGGCCAGGTAAATGGGCATCGGCATGAAGGTGTGCGTTTCATTGCAGGCGAAGCCGAACATCATGCCCTGATCGCCGGCGCCGCCGCCATCCACGCCGCAGGCAATGTCCCCCGATTGGCTGTGCAGATGGCATTGCACCTGACAGGTGTCTGCGGCGAAGCCGATGCTGGGATCCACGTAACCGATCTCGCGGATGGCGTCGCGCACCAGGCGATCGACGACGGCCCGGCTCAAATTGGCTTGCGTGGTGATTTCACCGGAGACAACAGCCAAATCCGTTGTCACCATCGTTTCACAAGCGACGCGGCTTAACGGATCGGCGGCCAAACAATAATCGAGGATGGCATCGCTGATTTGATCGGCCACTTTATCCGGATGGCCCATAGACACGGATTCGCTGGTGAACAAATGACGGCTTGCACTCACGATACAGATCCTCGAAATCTAGGGGAACATAGACACCTTCGCCCACTGAGGCGATTATACGCCACAGGATGGAAAGGAGGCAATTACAATTGACACTGATTTTATCCTTTCATGTCGGGCGATAAACGCGCTTGGGCGAGCTTCACGGCGGCGGGGGCGTGATCAGTTTGCCGGCCACGGGGTGTTCCCAAAGCTTTTTGCCACTGCGCAGATCGACGGCGCGAAGGGTTTGTGGCTGTACGTTGGGTTGATCGAGCGGGCCGCGAAGCGTCCCCGGCACCAGGTAAAAGACGCACTGGCCCAGCACAGCGATAGTGTGCATGCCGGCTTCATCGGGGATGCGGCCGAGCAGCTCTCCTGTCTGCACCGAGAACAGCTGCCAAGTCACGGGTTTTGTTTGCTTGAACGAAGCGCCTTCGTCAGGACAGGGAGCGGCTTCGCGGAGACACAGGACTTGCTCATCCAGGGTCGCCCGCACCAACAACCGTTTGCCGCGTAGTAGTTCCTTCGGCTGTTGCTCCGTGTTTTGTCGCCGGTCCCAGGAATGAAGGACAAGGCGCTGCTGGCCCTTCTCTTCCTCTAGGGCGAGGACTTTCCAATATGGCCCCGTCAGTCCTTGCCAACGTAGTTCTTTCTTTTCCAGTTGCTCCGGCAGCGGCGGCTGCCCTCTGCTCTCTTCCCAAGGGGGGGAGACACTGTTTGCCTTGCCCAAATTGGGGGAAAGAGGGGGAGAAACGATGGGGAGGATTTCGATTTGCCCGCTGCGGAGATCGATGCGGGCGCTGCCGCGAGCATGCTTGCGGGCGGCTGATTCTTCTTCCGGCGTGGGCCGCGCTTTGCCGACGTACCAGGCGCGAGCCTCCCAATCGAGCACGAGATGATGCTTTTCTTTGCGCCATTGCGCTATGAACGAATGACCGTGCGCCTCGCCGGTCACGACCCATTCTGGAAAAACGAGGGGGTCGGACTCAAAATCGCATTCGCCGTTGCGTTTCACCTCAAGACGGAGAATGCGCAGACGATTGCGTTTGGTCCCTGCCTGGGCCAGCAGATGATCGCCGTCCACCAGCAAAGGCCGCTGCGCTTCGTGCGTGCGCCAAAGCACCTTGCCGTTGGCCAAGTCGATGCACTCGATGCCGTCGTCTGCACTAGCGAAAAAACCGATTTGACCCGCCGGATCGGCAAGGCCCTGCGGCAGCAGAATAGAAGCCTCAGCTGCGTCCGGAATTAGCCACAGAGAGACACAGAGGCACACAAATAAGATGTCTCTCCTGCTGTCGTGTCCACGTTTTTCTTTTTTATCCGTGTTCATCTGTGTTCATTTGCGCTAATGTTCAGGGTCTGTCGCATTTATCGACAGGCGATCCAGCAATGTGAGCGAAAAATACGCCCGTGTACAGCTTCGTGTTTAGCGACAGGTGGCTAATGTGTATGTTCGGTATGCTTAGAACGGCTGCTCGAGACCGGCCCAGATTTGCATAGGTGCAGCGCTGTTGACGGTCTTGGCCACATCGATACGGAAGATGGTGCGTTCCACGAAAGTGAACCAGGCCACGTCCAGACGTAAACCTGCGCCAAGATCCTGGGCGACGCCGCCGATCGATTGGTCGCGCAGATAGACGTCGCCGACGTCGGTGAAAGCCGCCGCGTAAATACTCCGCAAACGCATGGCATGATCGAAGAAACTCCAGTTGACATCGCGTATCACCGGAAAGCGCCACTCCACGCTGCCGACCCACAGCATGTTGCCTTGACGTTGCGCCAGGCTGAAGCCGCGGAACAATTCACTGCCGCCCAGGGCGAAATATTGGACATAATTTGGAAAACCGTAGGCCCCATAGGCGCGGAAGGCCAAGACGGTGTCCGAGAACCAGCCTAGGCCGTCCGGCAGGGCTTGGATGTAGGTGGCCTGTCCCAGCAGTTGGTGTGAGCCGTTGATGCCAAACAGCTGATTGGGCGGCGTATTAGGGGTTTGCAAACCGGGCAGAATGAGACCGGCGGCATAACTGATGTCGGCGGAAAAGCCACCTTCGGGATTCCAGTACGGCGTCTGGTAATTGATGTGGTAGTGGAGGCCGCCCATACCTTGATGGCTGAAGCGCTCCGCGCCGGGTATGCTCTCAATCGAGAACGGCAACAGGTCATCGGTGATAGTGAAGAAGCTTTCAAAGTAATGAAACGGGGGTAGATACAGGCTATCAGCGTAATCAAGGACGTAGCGTGCATAAATGACGCCGCGGTTGGCCGGCGTCTCGCCGGCATAAGTGCCAGCCAGACGATGCTCGAAGACAAAACCGACTTCGGTGTGTGGCCACGGCCAATGATCGAAGATGCCATCGACGCCTTCGACGATATCGCGGTAATCGGTACGGTACGCGCCATAAACGCCGCCTTCGAAAAACGTCGTGCGATAGGCGCCGGCGCGGACGCCGAAGCGCGTCGAGCGCGTGAACCACGGGTTGTCATAGGTGGGTGCGAAGATCCACGGCCCAAAAATGAAGTTCCAGCGATCGTAGGCATTCGTAAATTCGGTCTCATCCAGCATGGTGTAGAGCAAAGTAGCCCGGAAGCGAAAGCGCGGTTTCCAATAATTATTGGCCGGATTGCGATCGACAAGCACTTCATCGGGATCGACGGCGATCTGGGTCGGCCAACAAGGCAGCTCCACTTCGATCTTGACGCGATTCTTGTCCAACGTCTCGATGCGGCCGGGCGGGGCGGGCGTTTCCACCAGCACCCCCCCCCGCACCACGGGGGGCTGCAGCCCGCCATGGCTCGACCGCTTTCTCCCGATATCCTCGCAGTTTGACATTATGTACAGTCTAGAATCTCTGTAAGACCACAACACAAATACGGCTCTTGGGCCTTTTTATTATGGCGCTCTCTGGCACGCCGGCCGAGCCCTGATTTTGTTATATAATTTTGTGATGAGAAAGACATTTCTTGGGGCGTATCCCCCTCAACTTCAAATTACTTTTTTTCCCCCATGTGAACTCAGAGGCCTTTTGCGCTTCACGAGCCCTTAGATTGACATCCCTCATTGTATTGACACCAGGCAACTGAGAGTCAGCCCATATCCTTCCGTGCTTCGTGACATTGTGGAGATGCGGCGATCGTTCTCCGGGAGCCTCATTGCACCCAACTCAACACCTTCTCTCGGAACCTAGCCCATTTTCTGAAATAAAATAACTACCAAAGAATTAGTTCTCAACCTCAAAAGTGACCACAGACTCTGATGCTGCAAGGACTCAATT